>Ga0206678_10003248_pt1 | contig 10191 bp, 9 predicted proteins | sample M180m12015metaG_FD_155453 | JGI IMG/M metagenome (GOLD analysis project Ga0206678, IMG submission 155453) | Ammonia-oxidizing marine archaeal communities from Monterey Bay, California, United States - M1 80m 12015 | ecosystem: Environmental > Aquatic > Marine > Intertidal zone | place: USA...
AAAAATCAGAGTATCATTTACATTAGCATCAAAAAGCATTATCCAAGCATTTTCTATTGGTTCTAAGGAGTAAGCGTCTTGTAATTTACCACTTAAAGTAAGCGTATCTATTTTGTCAGCAGTTGAAAAAATATAGTATAGTGTATCCAAAATATTTCCCTCATTCAAATCCTTTATGCAATTGTGTAGGGCAATATAGTAAGTGGTGTTTTGGGCAAGCGTGTCCTCAATGGTTAATGTTAATGTTGTTCCTTTTATTTCCTTCAGAATTCTTTTTTTAATGGGTGGTGAAATGTAAAAATTTTCTTGCCAGCTATTCAATACGATAAATTCATCAAATTCAAATGAGATGCTTTTTTCATGGACTTTCTTTGCACTATTAGTTTGTAGTAAAGTAGGGCTAGATATATCTTTTTCACCCCCAGTTGGTGCCACCATATTGGCGCAACTGCTTAGTAGCAAAAGAAAGATAGTTACGGATGAGATAAATTTCATTAGGACAAAGATAATCTATTTGGTTTAGGCAACAGCAATAGTTGCAATGCTTACTTTAATACCTTCAATTTCTAATAGTTTTTGAGCACAAGCTTCTAAAGTTGCTCCAGTTGTTACCACATCATCAATTAATAGGATATGTGTATTTTTTAATTCATTGGCTCTTTTTAAGGCAAAACTATTCATCATATTTTCCCAACGGCTAAAGCGTTTTTTTCTTGTTTGGGAATCGGTATTTTCAGTACGAATAAGTGAACGCGTATTTATCTTTATCTCTAATACTTCACGAACCCCTTTAGCGATATATTTACTTTGGTTATAACCTCTTAGCTTTTCTTTTTTTGGATGTAGCGGTATAGGAATAATATAATCAACATCAGAAAAACTTCCATTTTCTTTTAGTGCATAACCAAGTTGTTTTCCTAAAAAAACTCCTGTTCTTTTTCCTCCTTCATATTTTAATTCATGAATCAGTTTTTGTACGCTACCTTCTTTATGAAATACATACAATGCAACTGCATTTTCTAAGTGTACTCTCCCCCAAAATAATTTGCTTACTAAATTATCCTTGTGTTTAAAGCAGTCTGTTTTCGGAATTTTATATAGGCAAAGTGTGCAGGTGCATTCCTCTTTTTTTAGTAAATTCTCTCGGCAAATAATGCATGTATTCGGGTAGAATAAAGCAATTAAATCTTCAAGAGTAGAGTAAATGAAACTTATTGCTTTCATAGTTGAAAGTTACAAAAAATACAGGCAATAAAAAACCCAACTATAAATAGCTGGGTTTTGAATATTAAAATTATTGTGTTTATCCGCATTTACTGTAACCACAGCTTACACATTTAAGGCATCCTTCTTCATATACTAAGCCTTCATCACCACATTCTCCACAAGTATGGTCGCTTACCTTAGTCCCATCAGCAATAAAGGTTTTAAGCGCTCTTACAACTCCACTTTTCCAAGTATTGATATTGTCATCATATAGGTTCATTTTACCAATTAAATCAACAACATAGTGTAGTGGCATTCCATGACGTAATACTCCTGAAATTAATTTTGCATAGTTCCAGAATTCTTTATTGAACGAACGCGATAAACCTCCCATTGTTACTTTGTATCCTTCTTTATCTTCATATTGAAAGTCGTACTGAGTACTACCGTCCTCTCTTTTTGTTTTTATTACCCAGCCATATTCTACAGCAGCAGGAACAGCAAATACATCCTCAGTTTTTCCTGTAAAAATTTCATAAGGCCTTCCATTCATTAGCCCAACTACTGCAATCCATTTTTCTTTATTATTCTGAAAACGAACTACTTTTGCATCTAATCTTTTTGGTCTTGATGGAGCTTTTGTTTCTCTGAATTCAGAATTATCTAAAACATCATTTTTCCCCTTATCATCAGCAGAAACCAATACTCCTGCTCTTGATCCATCTCTATAAACAGTAATTCCTTTTGTCCCTTGTTTCCATGATTCTAAGTAAATATTACTTACCTCATCAAGCGATACGTCATTAGGTAAATTAATTGTTGAACTAATGGAGTGCGTTACGTATTTTTGAACTACAGCTTGCATTTCTACTCTTTTGTTCCAGTTAATTTCTGGAGCAGTACTTCCTGCATATGGGCTTTTTGTAATGTCAGTTTCTCCCGTTACTTCCATCCAAGTTTTTAAATTATGATGGTAAACCGTAAACTCTTGCCACTTATCTCCTAAATCATCAATAAAATCAACTTTTGCCTCTCTATCTTGCTCGTTTAATTTTCTTCTTCTTTTGTAGTGTGTCATAAACACTGGCTCAATTCCTGAAGAAGTTTGTGCCAACATACTTAATGTTCCTGTTGGTGCTACTGTACTAATAGAAATATTTCTTCTTCCGAACTTCATCATTCTTTCGTAAACTTCAGGAAGTTCCACTTCTAGCATTTGTACAAATTCTGAAGTTTTTTCAATTTTAGCATCAAAGCCAACAAAGCTTCCTCTTGCTAAGGACATATCAATAGAGCTATCAAATTCAGCTCTACATTTTTCTTTCATCATTGACTCAACCATTGCTATAGCTTCATCAGAATCAATTGCCAAACCAAGTGCTGCAACCATATCAGCTAAAGCTGTAAACCCAAGTCCTGTTCTTCTCCCTTCTTTTCCAGTTTTAAGTAATAATTCCCAAGTTTCTCTTTCTACTTGTTTAATGTTTTCTGGCTCATCATCAGCATCAACTTTAGCTAAAATTCTTCCGATAGCTTCAGTTTCTAAATCTACTAAGTCATCCATTAATCTTTGCCCTTCATAAGTTGCTTTGTAGAAATCTTCCATTAGGAATTTAGCATCCTTAGTAAATGGTTTTTCTACAAAATTGAAAAGGTTGATTGCAATTAATCTACAGCTATCACCACCTTGCATTGCAATTTCGGAACATGGGTTTGTAGAAGTGTTTTTGTATCCAGGATATACGGATGAAGTAGAATACCAATGTTGTCTGTCCCAAAAAATTAATCCTGGCTCAGCTGTATTGTGTGCACACTCAATAATAGTATCCCAAAGTTCTTTTGCGTTAACAGTTTTGCTGAATTTTGGTGTGTCAGAATCAATTGGCCATCTGTGTGTGTATTCAGCATTTGCTTCAACAGCATTCATAAATTCATCCGACAAACGAATAGAAATATTTGCTCCTGTAACTTTTTGTAAATCTTGTTTTATTGTAATAAAATCTTCAACATCAGGATGTGCGATATCCATTGATAACATCAAAGCTCCTCTTCTCCCATTTTGTGCAACTTCACGGGTAGTGTTTGAAAAACGATTCATAAAAGAAACCGCTCCTGAAGTACTTCCTGCTGCATTAGAAACTCTTGCTCCTGATGGGCGTAAGTTTGAGATATCTACCCCAACACCACATCTTCTTTTGAATAATTGTGCTAATTGTTGGTCAGTATAAAATACACCACCATAAGAATCGTGCATTTCAGGTACTACTATACAATTAGATAAAGAAGCTAATTTATAATGATTCCCTAAAGAACTCATTACACTCCCTTGAGGGATGATATAACCAAACTCCTTAAAGTAGGCATATACTTTTTCTTCTGTTAAGTCTTCTCTCTCTTGTCCGTACTTGGATAAGAATTTAGCACTTCCGTTAAGGTTGTATTTTAATTTATAATCTGCTTCAATTCTGCCAAATTCCTTTGCCATTCTCCTATGCATATCATCAGGAGTTTGTTCCACAAATTCACCTGCATGATCCTTCATAGCATACTTGTTCATCCAAGTTGTTCCTGCTAATTCATCCCCATTAAAATAGGCGACAGCAGCTTTTAAAACTTGCTCGTACGGGTATGTTTTTTGTTTTTTTGTTTTTGCTGTGATGTCTTGTGGTTTCTTTGTTATTGTGGTCATTTGGTTTTCAGATTAAAGCGTTTAATTTTTCAGTATTTTTTTACTGACTACAAGTTTAAAAATAATATTAAAATTCCAACACGGTATTAAAGTTGGTTCTCAACATCTTTTTCAACAATTGGTTAATAAACTAAAATCACTAGATAAACTAGCAACTAGTTAAAGGTAAAAAGGGTTTAAGATTGTGTTAAATGAAAAGTGTTTAGGCAAGAATTTCAGCTAAAATACTTTTAAATAAAGTTAGACCATCTTGATTATTTAGCTCCTTATCTGCAGCTCTTTCAGGATGGGGCATCATTCCAAAAACATTACGATCGGCATTACAAACTCCTGCAATATTTAATATAGATCCATTTGGGTTGCCTTCATCATTAATGTTTCCATTTTCATCACAATACTTAAAAAGAATTTGATCATTCTTAATTAATGATTGTAATGTTTCTTCATCAGCAAAATATTTTCCTTCACCATGAGCGATAGGAATTTTTACAGCTGTATCAACATATTGATTAGTAACTAAAGTATTTTTAGTTTCAGCTTTTAAATAGGTGTTTTTGCAAATAAATTTATGGCTATTATTGTGTAATAATGCACCAGGTAGTAATCCGCTTTCCGTTAAAATTTGGAAGCCATTACAAATTCCCATAACATATCCGCCAGCATTAGCAAAGCCAATTATTTCCTTCATAATAGGAGAAAATTTAGCAATTGCACCTGATCTTAAATAATCTCCAAAAGAGAAGCCTCCAGGTAAAATGATAAAATCACACTCTTGCAAATCAGTATCTTTATGCCAAAGTTTTACCACTTCTTGTTTCATAATAGTTTCAAGAACATACACCATGTCCATATCACAGTTTGAGCCAGGAAATACAACTACACCAAATTTCATAATATTATTTTTAATGCGGCAAATTTACACATTATAACGCAATGTAGTACTTATAATAGAAGGAAGAAATTGCCAAAAGCATAAATAATAAATTAGCCATTTTTCTTCCCTTAGTGTAGGTAAAATAGTTGCCAATAATAATGCATAAAGGCGTCATTAAAAAGTACCATGACTTAAGGCCACCAAAAACGATAAGAAGTACACAGACTATAAAATAGAAGAAGATAATCAGAAAAGATTTTCTTGAGCGAATACTCTTTTTATAGAGCCATCTGAATAATTCAATAAAGGCCATTAAGCTAATAAAAAGTAGGGTGAAAAGCCAAATTAATTTTGGCAATGCTATTGTACTGAGTGTTGGAAAAGTAATGAGTTGTAGTGAATCAAATTCTGGAAAATAGAAAGTTTTTTCAAAGAGGACTGTATAGGAAAAATAAAAGAAATAAGGGGTGATAATCCCTATGCATGCAATGATTAAGTTTCTCCAATTTAAGTTGCTATAGTTAATCCCACTTATTAAAATGAGCAGCATTAAAAAAAGTAAATTTGGAAAAATAAAACTGAAAATAGAAAGAATAAATGCAGCATTAAAAATTTGAGAAAACGGATATTCTTTTTGATAGGTTTCAAAAATATAATTTAAGAAGAAAAGCAAGAAAAAAGACACAAACCATTCGGATAATGTATTGGTAAATGGCGTACAAATAAGCAAATAGACAAAACCAAGAACAAGGTTATCCTTGCGAATAATATTCTTTTCGTAAATAAGATTGTTAAGTCCTAAGGCATGAAATGAAGGAATTGCTAAGCCGAATAATAATACAGCAAAAGGAGGTATCCACTCATGTGAAAAGATTAATTGTATAGGGAATTGGAGCAGGGGAATGCAGGTAAATACAATGCAAAAAACAATAAAAAATAGAATTATTGTAGGTCTTGGATTTATAAGGTGTTTAAGAAACATTGTATTCTCTAAAAATAGTTAAATTTGCCACAGTAAATTAAAACAAAAATTATGAGTGATATATTTTATGCAATTGGCGATTTTTTTGGTCTAGTTTTTAATGGTGTAGAAGCTATTGGGAATAGTATCAACTATCTTTATATTGGTGTAATATTTGCTTTTTTAGTGGTTTGGACAGTTAAAATGCTCAAGCACAGAAAAGACGGAGAAGAGCACGCTTCATCATAAATCAAAACCAATATCTTTTCGGTAATACTTACCTTCAAAAGATATTTTCTCTGCACTATCAAACGATTTTTCTAGGGCTTCTTCCATTGTTTCTCCAAAAGAGGTAAGCGCTATAACTCTACCTCCATTTGTTTTAACTGTACCGTTATTATTTTTTGTTCCAGCATGAAAAACGATACTTTCTTCAACTTGTTCAATTCCTGATATCTCCTTTCCTTTTTCATATGCCTCAGGATATCCGCCCGAAACTAACATGATTGTTGTAGCTGCCTGCTCAGTAATGTCTAGGTCTTTCTCACTGAAAGTCCCATCTCCAATGCCTTTTAAAAGGTTTAGTAAATCTGATTTTATCCTAGGGATAACAACTTCTGTTTCAGGGTCTCCCATACGTACATTGTACTCAATTACTTTTGGTTCTCCTTTTACATTGATGAGTCCAATAAAGATGAATCCTTTGTACTCAATATTATCTTTCTTTAAACCTTCCACTGTTGGTTTAATGATTTCTCTTTCTACTTTTTCAATGTAGAATCTATCTGCAAAAGGTACAGGTGAAATAGCGCCCATTCCTCCAGTATTTAATCCTGTATCGCCTTCTCCAATACGTTTGTAATCTTTTGCAGAAGGAAGAATTTTGTAAGAATCTCCATCAGTAAGTACAAATACTGAAAGTTCAATTCCATCTAAAAACTCTTCAATCACTACTGTTGATGATGCAGTTCCAAATTTAGAATCAGCCACCATGGCTTTTAATTCGTCTTTTGCTTCTTGCAAGTCATTAAGTATTAACACTCCTTTTCCTGCTGCTAGCCCATCTGCCTTTAACACATAAGGGGATTTTAGGCTTTCTAAAAAAGTGTAACCTTCTGCTAAATTATCTTTTGTGAATGCTTGGTATTTTGCTGTTGGAATATTATGCCTAAACATAAATTCTTTTGCAAATTCTTTACTTCCTTCTAGTTGAGCTCCTTCTTTTGAAGGTCCAATTAGAGAGACATTTTTCAGCTGTTCATCTTCTTGAAAGAAGTTGTAAATTCCATTTACTAAAGGATCTTCAGGACCAACTACAACAATTTCAATATTTTCAGAAAGTACAAATTCCTTGATGCTTTCAAAATCATTTACCCCAATATTAACATTGGTGCCTACTTCTGCTGTTCCTGCATTTCCTGGAGCAATAAATAATTGATTGCATGAACTACTCTTTGCAATTTTCCATGCAAATGCATGTTCTCTTCCTCCACTTCCTAATATTAATACGTTCATTCTATATTTTTATTCGCTATCCATAGCTATTAAGATTTCCTCCGTTAGTTCCATGTTATGGAATACTTGTTGGACGTCATCATTTTCTTCTAGTAAATCCAATAACTTCAATACTTTCTCAGCTTGTTCGGCACTTATCGTCTTAAAATTATTTGGGATTCTTTGTAATTCAGAGTTCTTGATTTCAATGCCAAGTTCCTCTAATTTTGTTTGCATATTATTGAACTCAGCATACTCACAATAAATAGTAACTGCTTCTTCATCAACTTCTAATTCTTCCAAACCGCCATCAATAAGCTCCATTTCTAACTCCTCAATTTCCATACTTACCTTTTCAGGATCAATCGTGAAAACTCCTTTGCGGTCAAAAATAAATTCCAAAGAACCATTTGTTCCCATTGCACCATCACACTTGCTAAAGAAAGAACGAACATCAGCAACTGTACGGTTATTGTTGTTACTTGCACAATCTACAAAAACAGCAATCCCATGAACAGCATATCCTTCCAATGACATTTCCTCATAGTTAGCAGTATCCTTATCACTTGCTTTTTTAATAGCACGCAAAACATTGTCCTTTGGCATATTGGCTGCCTTGGCATTTTGCATTATTTGTCTTAGTCTTGAGTTTGTGTCAGGGTCAGGTCCTCCATCTTTTACAGCCATTACAATATCCTTTCCGATTCTTGTAAAAGTTTTGGCCATTTTTGACCATCTTTTCATCTTTCTAGCTTTCCTGAACTCAAATGCTCTTCCCATAATTTATTGTTTAATCATCTAGTTTTAATACAGCCATAAAAGCATTTTGTGGAATTTCAACATTCCCTACTTGACGCATTCTTTTCTTTCCTTTCTTCTGTTTTTCTAATAGTTTTCTTTTTCTTGAAATATCCCCACCATAACATTTTGCGGTTACATCTTTCCTAAGTGCTTTTACTGTTTCTCTTGATATAATTTTAGAACCAATTGCTGATTGTATTGCAATATCAAATTGCTGTCTTGGAATTAATTCTTTAAGTTTAGCACATAGTTTTTTCCCTAAAGTATAAGAGTTTGTTTTGTGCACTAAAGCTGAAAGTGCATCAACAGGATCGCCATTTAAAAGGATGTCAAGCTTTGCTAATACGGAAGTTCTGTACTCAATTGGATAATAGTCAAATGAAGCATACCCTTTAGATACTGATTTTAATTTATCGTAAAAGTCAAATACAATTTCACCCAATGGCATCTCAAAAGTAAGTTCAACTCTATCGGTAGTTAAATAAACTTGGTTGGTTAACTCCCCTCTTTTTGCAATGCAAAGTGTCATCACTGAACCAATAAAATCAGCTTTTGTAATAATTTGTGCTCGGATAAAAGGCTCTTCTACACTTTCCAAAATACTTGGGTCAGGATAGTCAGAAGGATTATGAATTTCTAGTTTTTTACCTGCTCTTGTGTAGGCAAAATAGGACACATTGGGGACAGTAGTAATTACTGTCATATTGAACTCACGCTCTAATCTTTCCTGAACAATTTCCATGTGTAGCATTCCTAAAAAGCCACACCTAAAACCAAAACCTAGTGCTGCAGATGATTCAGGAGCATAAGTTAAAGAAGCATCATTTAATTGCAATTTTTCCATTGAAGATCTTAGTTCTTCAAAGTCCTCAGTATCTACTGGATATATTCCTGCAAATACCATAGGCTTTACTTCTTCAAATCCTTTAATAGCTTCTGTTGCAGGATTTTCGGCAGTTGTAATTGTATCTCCTACTTTTACTTCTCTCGCGTCTTTAATCCCTGAGATAATATAACCAACTTCCCCTGCTTGCATGGTTTTTTTAGGAAACTGTTTCAATCTTAAGGCGCCAATTTCATCAGCATGATATTCCATGTCGGTTGCCATAAATTTCACTTTCTGCCCTTTTTTTATTTCTCCATTTATGATTTTAAAGTAAGCTTCAATTCCTCTAAAAGTATTGTAAACAGAATCAAAAATCATGGCTTGTAATGGAGCTTCAGGATCTCCTTTTGGTTGAGGAACTCTTTCCACAATTGCAGCTAATATTTCTTCAATTCCTACACCAGTTTTAGCACTTGCCGGAATAATATCTTCATCATTACAATCAATCAAATCAATAATTTGATCTTTAACTACTTCTGGTTCAGCTGAAGGTAAATCAATTTTATTTAGAACTGGAATAATCTCCAAATCATGCTCTAAAGCCAAGTAAAGATTGGAAATAGTTTGTGCTTGTATTCCTTGTGCAGCATCAACAATTAATAAAGCGCCTTCACAAGCAGCAATGGAACGAGAAACTTCATAAGAAAAATCAACATGTCCAGGAGTGTCAATTAAATTCAGAATATACTCTTCTCCTTTGTAGGTGTATTCCATCTGTATTGCATGACTTTTAATGGTAATTCCTCTTTCTTTTTCAAGGTCCATACTATCGAGTAATTGTGCTTCAGCTTCTCTTTCAGTAACAGCTCCGGTAAACTCCAAAAGTCGATCGGCCAAAGTAGATTTACCATGGTCAATGTGTGCAATAATGCAGAAATTTCTAATTTTTTTCATGAGTGGCGAAAATACATCTTTTCCCTCAAATACAAGCATGTATTTTTAAGCAGATATTTTAGTACATTTGTAATCCGAAAAGTAAAAAAATGAGTAAAGTTACAATCAGAAGAAGAAGACATTTCCTTAAGGCGATTAGCTGGAACTTATTAGCTATGACAACAACATTTTTTGTATTGTCATATTTACCACCCTATTTTGGGTTTGAACCTATTGACAAAAGTTCAGTAGGTTGGTTAGTTGCTCTTGATAGAGTTGCGAAATTAATGTTTTATTATTTCCATGAAAGAACATGGTTTGCTTCAAATTGGGGTGTAATAAAGCCGCCTAAAGTTTAGCCAGGCTTCTCTTCATTTTTTAGAGTATAGTAAAAGTCCTGCTGACTA
>Ga0206678_10003254_pt1 | contig 10180 bp, 10 predicted proteins | sample M180m12015metaG_FD_155453 | JGI IMG/M metagenome (GOLD analysis project Ga0206678, IMG submission 155453) | Ammonia-oxidizing marine archaeal communities from Monterey Bay, California, United States - M1 80m 12015 | ecosystem: Environmental > Aquatic > Marine > Intertidal zone | place: USA...
ATTTTGTTAGTAATTGTTGATTTATATTAAATAAACTATTCTTAATTTCTCCAAAACGCATTTTATTTTGAATTAAATAATAAATAATTTCAAACTTAAATTTATTATCTAATATATTCATTATCTGTTTAAGTGGGTAATTATTATTATTATTTTTTATCACGAGTTTTATTAGTATGATTTTCATATAATGTCATTTATGAATTTCATTTATTTAAAAAAAATGTATAAAAACTTGAATTTTTAAAATGTTAACTAAATAATTTTATATGATAAATGAAAACGAAAATTGGCAGCTTGTAAGTGGTACAGAAAATATAGATATTGAGGATATAATTCGCTTCGATCATGATAATAAAACATACTGCATATACAGGCTTGAAGATGGATATTTTGCTACCGATGGAGTTTGTACACATGAAGCAGTGCATTTAGAAGATGGTTTAGTGATGGATGGAGAAATCGAATGCCCTATGCACCAAGGGGTATTTGATATTAAATCTGGAGCAGCTATAAGCCCTCCCGCTTGTGAAGATTTAAAAACTTATTCAGTTAAAGTTGAAAATGATCAAGTTTATATTAAGATATCCTAATAATTATAATAATTAGGAGTTACTCAATGACTAGAAAAAAACTGACAGTTTATGACTATCTTAAATGTAAGGGCAACAGACAGCTCAGTGTTTTATTTGTTCATAATGCTGATGAGGCCGCTGCAGCTGAAGAGGCTGGGATAGATATGATTTGTACATCACATGATGCGCCTCAATATGGAATTTATAATTCTTTCGATGAACTAAAAAGAATTCGTGAAGCCGCACCAACATGTTTCATGCAATCTGGAGGAGCAGTGAATGTTGCTTCTGAATATGAAGCGATGAAATTGTCACATAAATATTTAGAAATAGGGGCAGATGTTGTTTATGGAGGTCAATGGAGTTATAAATGGATTAGAGCTCTAAGAGATGAAAATATTCCTATTAATAGTCATGTTGGTTTGATACCTGGTAAGGCAACTTGGATTGGAGGTTTTAGAGCGCAAGGAAAAGTAGCTGTAGAAGCTATCGGAATACTTAAGCATACTCTAGAATTACAAGAAGCGGGTGTAATAGGTGTGGAGTTAGAAGTTGTACCTCCTAAGGTTGCTGAAGTTATAACAAATAAAGTTAATATTATGACTCTTTCAATGGGAAGTGGCTCAGGTTGTGATGGACAATATTTATTCGCTAATGATGTGTTAGGTTATACTGATGGACATACCCCTAGACATGCAAGAATATATAGAGATTTTAAAAAAGAGCATGCAAAATTGCAGGTGGAAAGAGTAAATGCCTTCAAAGAATATCATCATGATACAGTTAATAAAAACTTTAATGATCCTAAAATCACAGTTGGTATTGATGATAAAGAATTTGAAAATTTTTTAAAACTCTCAGAAAAGTTATAAATATATGTTTGCTGGTGAAGTAGATTTAAATACTTGGTATAAGCCTGAAATCGATAAAAAGACTCTTAAGGAGCTTTCTAAAAGATCTGATGTAAAAGGTCTTTTTGATATTTCTGTGTTTTTAATAATGTTACTTTTTTCTGGATATTTGAGTATTATTTTATGGGGCTCATGGTGGTGTGTCCCTGCCTTATTACTTTATGGTAATATTTTTTATTGCAAATCTATTAGTGTGCAACATGAAACAAATCATGAGACATATTTTAAATCAAGACGATTAAATAAATTTTTCTATGAAATTACTTCTTTTCTAGGTGGCTTTGAATCTGTTCGATGGAAGTGGAGTCATTTTCATCACCACACATATACAATCTTTACTCATGAAGAAGTCTATGATTATGAAAATAATAGCCCTAGACCAACAGAGCCAATAAGATTTTTTTTAAATTTTCTACCTTTGGGCCCTTTAATTAATATTCAAAAAGTTATGCACTTTACTCATTTTGAAATTATCAAACATTCTTTAGGTATTACCTCTGCTGTAGTAAAAACTACTGTTCCTGAAAAAGAGATTAAAAAAGTCGTTAATATGTCTCGATTATATGTTTTTTTATGGTTATTAGTTATTTCCCTATCAATCTACTTGCAATCATGGTTGCTTGTAATTATGATTATTTTACCACCATTTTATGGAAATACAATTTTGATGATTTGTGGAATGACGCAACATGCTGGTCTAGCAGATAACGTTAAAGATCATCGTAAAAGTTCGCGTACTGTAATAATGAATCCACTTTTTAGTTTTTTATATTCTAATATGGAATACCATATTGAACATCATATCTTTCCAAAAATTCCATGTCACAATTTAAAAAATTTTCATCAGGAAGTTAAAGATCAAATGCCAAAACCACATAAAGGTATACTTCAGGCATACAAATCAATTATTCCAGCTATTTTAAAACAATCCAAAGACAAAAATTATTTCATAGATGTTGAAATTCCAAATACAAATAATTAATCAATGACAAAAAAAATTACAGTAAAAGATTTAAAGGATTTGAAGGGAAAAAAACAATTAACTTTAATACTCGTCAAAAACAAAGAAGAAGCACTCGCAGCAGATCAAGTAGGAATTGAGATGGTTGGTACTGGAGCGGCTGGAAAATATATCAATCCACATGATCATGCTAGTTTTGAGGAAGTATTAAATATTCGAAAAGCAGCTCCTAATGCTTTTATGCACTATGGTGCACCAGATACTCTTTGGCCAACACTTGATAAGGCAAAAAAATTAGCATTTAAAATGTTAGAATATGACTTTGACATGTTTTACTGCCACCGTATTGAAATTTTAAAATCACTATATAAAGAAGGCATCCCATGTTTAGGTCATGTGGGATTAATTCCTCAACGAACTACATGGACTGGTGGTTATAAAGCTGTTGGTAAAAACTCTGTTGAAGCTCTTAAAGTTTACGAAGACTGTTTAAGATTTCAAGATGCAGGAGCTGTTGCAATTGAAATGGAATGTGTGCCACATCAAGTTGCTTCAGCAATTTCAAAAAAAATAGACACAACAATACTTTCTTTAGGAAGCGGATCTGGTTGTGATGTTCAATATTTATTTGCCTGTGACATTTTAGGTACAACAACAGGTCATATACCAAGACACGCAAAATCTTATAGAAATTTTTTACAAGAATACGAGAGGTTGCAAGAAGAAAGAGTAGGCGCTTTTCAAGAGTTTTACAATGATGTTAAAGAGGGTGTTTTCCCAAATAAAAAAAATATTGTTGAAATTCCTAAAAAAGAGTTAGATATATTTCTAAACACTTTAGAAAAAAAAGAGTAGTTATGAGTAAAAAAATATTAAACGATGAGGATTTTGGTTCTAGAGATAAAAGAGGTAATTGGAAACCTTTTGGAACTATACCTGTTAACCCACCTTATGTAATTCCTTTCAAACCAATAAAATTATTCAAATATTATTTTAAATATCCTGGAATGATGTTTCCTTGGACATTTGTTTTTGGATTAATAACTATAGCAACATATTTTTTTCTTACCCCTCCTTTAGAAACAATGAAAACATTAGAGCTTGGATGGATTGCATTTATTTTTTTTAGAAACGCAGCTATCATATTAGTGTGGACGGGTTGTTTTCATTTGAGACTCAAAACTCAAGGGACTGCTTTTAAATATAATCCCAAGCCTTTAGAGACTAATAGTTCAAAATTTTTATTTAATGATCAAACAAAAGATAATCTTTTCTATACCTTTTGTAGTGCTATTCCTTTATGGACGGCCTATGAAGTGATTACATTTTGGGCTTTTGCTAATCAAATTATCCCATATGTTAGTTGGGAGATATATCCAATTTATTGTTGTGTTTTATTCTTTTTAGTACCTTTTATGCGAGATGCGCATTTTTATTTAACACATAGATTGTTGCATTGGGGCCCTCTTTACAAAATAGCACATAAAGTACACCATAGAAATACTAATACTGGCGCTTGGTCTGGTATGTCTATGCACCCCATAGAGCATATACTTTATTTTTCAGGAATCCTTATTCATTGGATCATACCCTCTCATCCTCTTGTAGCCATGTATCATGTATTTCATGCTGGTTTAGCACCAACACCTGGTCACACTGGATATGAAAAAATGACTTTTAAAAATGGTGTATCAATTCCAACAGGTGATTATAATCATTATGTCCATCATAAATTTTTTGAGTGTAATTATTCTGGAGGTAATACAAGTTTTTTAGATAAATTGATGGGAACCTTTCATGATGGCTCAGAAGAAGATACAAAAATAGTAATGGCTCGTATAAAAGACAAAGCTCATTATCTTTAAAACTAAAAAATTTATTTACTTAACATAATATTAACTGCATGATTTGCTATTGCCATTGCAGGAGCATTTGTATTGCCACTAACTAGTTTAGGCATCATAGAAACATCAAAAACTCTTAAATTTTCAACACCATATACTTGTAGTTTATTATTTAAGACAGCATACGGATCATCTTCTTTGCCCATTTTACATGTTCCAACTGGGTGCCAATTTGTTTTAACTGTTCGTTTGCAGTAATTGATTAGATCTTCATTAGTATTTATGTTTTTACCAGGCAAAGTTTCGTCAATGACAATATCACTCAATGGTTTAGACTTTACTACACTTCTTGCGAACTTGACGCTATCAACCATAAGTGTCAAGTCATCCTGATTAGAAAGAAAATTTGGATTAATCAAAGGTAAGTCAAGAGGATTAGGTGATCTTAGTTTTACATCACCTCTTGCTTTTGGATTCATAATACATGAAGTTAGCGTTAAACCATGATTTTGTTTTATATCTTTTGTATCCCTATCAGTGTACATTATTTGTACACAGTATAGTTTTATAGGAGGGTCAATATTATCTTTTAAATTTGTAGGATTTAAAAAAGCACAAGTTTCAGCAGCATTAGATGTAACAGGTCCAGAATTAAATAGAATATATTGAAGGCCATTTATAATTTTTCTTAAACCTTTATCTTGTTTAAAATACCCATACCCTTTTTTTGTTGATACAACGTATGGCACCTCGTGATGATCTTGAAGATTTTTACCAACACCTTTAAGATTTACTATTGTTTTAATATTATGATTTTTAAGCTCTTCTTCATCACCAATGCCTGAGTGCATTAATATTTTTGGCGAAATATATGTTCCTGCAGTAATTATAATTTCATTATTTGAATAATATTTATTAACTTTTCCTTTATTAAATACTTCTACTCCAATGGCCTTACCATTTTCTATAATTACCTTAGTTACAATGGATTTTAACTTAATGTTAAGTTTTTTATTGTTCCTAAGTGGCTTAATAAAGGCATCAACAGCACTACATCTTTTTCCATCGTTTGTTGTAAGTTGCATTAAGCCTACCCCATATTGATTTCCATCATTAAAATCTGAATTAAATGGAAGGCCTAAACCTTGCATAGTTTTAATATATAAATCGGTTCCTTTCACAACATATTTTGGATCTGATACTTTTAGAGGTCCATTAATGCCATGATATTTGTTATTTAATCTTTGGTTACCTTCAAGATTAACAAAACTGTTTAATAAACTATTCCAATCCCAACTATTATCTTCAACTTCATTTTTCCATACTTCATAATCTGAAGGTCTTCCTCTCATATAAACCATAGCATTTATGCTACTACCTCCACCCAATATTTTTCCTTGGGCGATCTCATGCCTTCGACCATTCAATTGTTTTTGTTCAATTGTTTTATGAAATCTATGATAGGGACTTCCATCAAGCATTGGAATAAAACCTGCTGGCATTTTAAGAAAAGGGTTTTTATAATCTCCACCTTCTTCAATTAATAAAACACTAGCATTTTTTTCAACTAATTTATTTGCGGTTACACAACCAGAACTGCCACCACCAACAATAATATAATCATATTTCATATATTTTTTTAAATTAAACAAAAAATAAAACTAAAGAAACAATAATTTTTAAATTCTAAAAAAACTATTACTTTCTTAAGAAATTTAAATAAATTAACTAAATTAGTATCCGAATAAACATAAAATAATTGTATGATAATCATACCATAATTTTATTTAATTTTAGGTTTAATGATATGGAAATGCGTGTTAACATATTTTAATTTTTCATAAAGGGAGGTTAAAAATGAAAAAAAAAATACTTAGTCATTTACCACCGATTAAACAATTAAATTTAACTCGTAGGCATTTTGTAAAAGCTTCGTCAGCATTAGCTGGTGCAGGACTTTTAAGTTCATATGGTTTGCCATTGTATGCAGCTTCAAATGTTGATGAAATGATGAAAATGTATGAAAGTGCAAATATTGATTGGCAATCACAAAAAGGAAGCTCGATAATTTTATCTGGATTAGAGCATCCTTGGATGTCTTCTATAGAACCACTTTTACCACACTTTAAAAAACTAACAGGTATTGATGTTCAAGTTCAAAAACAAAGTGAGTCTGAATATGTAGCAGAAGTTCCAGTTAAATTAGGAGCAGGTAATCCTACGCCAGATGTTTATATGGTATGGTCTTATGGTCAAGCAGCAAATGCTGGTTGGTTAGAGTCATTAGATCAACATTTTGATAATCCAAATTTATTTGATAAAAATTGGTATGATCTTGCTGATATCTTTGACTCAGCAAAATCATTTCCAATATGGAATGATGGAGAATCTTATGTAATGTCTATTACTGCAGAAGCCCAAACAATGTTTGCTAATCAGAATATGTTAGATGCTGCTGGAGTGGGAGTACCAACAACTTTTGATGAACTTTTATCATCTGGTAAAAAACTAAAATCAGGCGATGTTGCTGGTGTTGCAATGAGATCAAAAGCTGATGGAACTGCAGGTTCATGGCCAGGGGGTGGTTTCGTATTTTCTAATGGTGGAGTAATTATTGAAGATGGAAAATGTATGCTTGATTCTCCAGAAGCAATCGAAGCTATACACTATTATGGAACTATTTTGAAAGAAGCAGGTCCATTAGGTGTAGGTAATTACCATTGGTATGAATGTCTTAATGATTACATGCAAGAAGTTTGTGCTATAGGCATGGACTCAAGTAATTTTGCTACAGATATTGAAAATCCTGAAAAAAGTAATGCTGCTGGTCATACAACTTACGGAGCTATGGTTAGTGGTCCTGGAAAGCAGGCAAAACCTAATATGTGGCATTGGATGTCTGGAATTAATTCTAAGTCACAAAACAAAGCTGCGGCATTTTTATTTTTAAGTTGGGCAAATAGTAAGCCTACATGCTTAATGAGTTCAGCTTTAGGTTTAGCAACAACCAGAACTTCAGCATGGGAATCTGAAGGGTTTAAATCAGCATTTGGTGCTCAAGCAGCAACTGCAGCTTTAACAAATCTTCAAAATGCTGATGGAAAAATAATGAAAGATTGTTGGTTCCATCCTCAAAGTGGAGAAATACTAACACCTTTCGGAATTGCAATAAATGAAGTTGTTACTGGTACTAAATCAGCTGAGAAAGCTATGACAGAAGCAACTGCTAAAATTAACAAAGCTATCGGAGCTTAATACTTTATTTTACACCCTTGCAAATTTATGCAAGGGTGTTTTTTTATGAATCAATTTAGAAAAGAGAGAAACAGATTTATTTTTTTAATGTTAATGCCAGCCACAATATTATTGGTTGGACTCACATTATTCCCTTTTATAGTTAGTTTTATTTTAAGTTTTACTGATTACTCTTTGTTACGTCCAGGTCAGACAAAATTTATATTTCTTAATAATTATATAGAATTAATGAAAACTGATGAGTTTTGGATTGCATTAAGAGTTACATTAGTTTTTACAATTTCAGCAGTTTTTATACAAGTAGTTTTAGGTGTCACATTTGCTACATTATTGCATAATGAAAATACAAATGTTTCTCTTTTAAGAACTTTATATTTACTTCCATTAGCAATAACTCCAATAGCGGCTACTTTTACATTTAGACTTATGTTTAATCCTTCTTTAGGTGTTTTAAATTACTTTATGAAACTAGTAGGTTTGGAACCTCAAGCTTGGTTAGCTTCTCCTAATACAGCATTATTTTCTTTAATTTTAGTTGATACATGGCAATGGACGCCATTTATTTTATTAATTTGTCTTGGAGGACTTGCCTCATTACCGAATGAACCTTTTGAAGCCGCTAAAGTAGATGGCGCAAGTAGTTGGCAGATTTTTACAAAAATTACAGTACCAATGCTTTATCCATTTATTGGCCTAGCCTTGTTATTCCGTTCAATTGATGCGTTTAAAACTTTTGATATAATTTATGTTTTAACCTCAGGCGGTCCAGGTATTTTAACTCGAACACTTAATTTATATGCATTTAAACATGGCATTGAATATTTATCAATGGGGTATGCTGGATCTATAGCTATTGTGATGTTAATCATTACCATAGTTGTTGCTCAGATTTTTTTACGTAAAAATAAACTCCTTCTGCCAAAGGATACACTAAAGTAATGAAAGTTTTTTTTAGAAGAGTGGCTTTATATACATTTGCTTTGTGGAGTTTTTTTCCTTTATATTGGTTACTAAACACAAGTTTTAAAACTTCAAAAGATGCTTTAGCTCGCCCACCGACATTTATTTTTAAACCAATAATGAAAAACTATATTGAAGTAATAAAAAATAATGAGGTGTGGGGATATTTTTTAGATAGTTTAATTGTTGCCTTTGGTACAACTTTATTTGGTTTATTGATTGGTGTTCCAGCAGCTTATGTTTTAGCAAGATTTAAATTTAAAGGATCTGCTGATTTTGGTTTTTGGATTTTATCTACTAGGATGACTCCTCCTATAGCAATGTTAATTCCTTTTTTTATAATGTACATGAAATTAGGAATTTTAGATACTCATATTGGTATTATTATTGCTCATGTAGGTTTGAATTTATCAATTATTGTATGGTTAATGCGTGGTTTTTATGAAGAAATTCCAATGGAAATTGAAGAAGCTTCTTATGTAGATGGAAGTAGTTTTTTTCAAACCTTTTATAAAATAGCTGTACCTCTTTCAATGCCAGGAATATCTGCTGTGGGAATAATTACATTTTTGTTCTCATGGAATGAGTTTTTATTTGCATTAGTTTTGGGAGACTCTGTTGTCAGGACTTCACCTGTTGGACTATATGGGTTTGTTGGATATCAAAAAATTTACTGGGGTCAATTATCAGCATCTGCATCATTACTTCTTATACCAGTTCTATTTTTTGTTTTTTTATTTCAAAAACCTCTTATTAAAGGTTTAACTTTAGGATCATTTAAATAATTTTTTTAATTTTTATTAATAAATTTTTTAAATAGATCCAGCTCTTCTTTTTTTATTGATATTATATTTTTTTTGCTTGGAAATTTTTTTGATGAGACATCCCTTTTAAATTCTTTAAAAGCATTTACTCTTTCTTTTTGTAATTTTTCATACAAATTTATAAAATTCCTATACACTTTTGCATGTCTTGGTGTTTTTATTGAGCTATAACCTAGTATATCTTCTGCAAATAAAAATTGGATATCTGTATTTTGACCAGACCCTATAGAGATAGTTAACATATTTGTTTCTTTAGTAATCTCTGACATTATTTTTTCTGGTATACATTCTATTTCTACAGCCCAAGCACCTGTATTTTCAATTTTTTTCACATGATTATATATATTTTTAGCTTCTCCAAAATTTTTCCCATAAGCTCTAATTGATCCTATCCAGGTTGTTTGTGAAGGTACAAAACCAGCGTGCCCTTGAAATGGTATATTAAACTTATTTAAATGACTCATAAAATCTAAATTCCATGATCCACAATGTATAGAGTCAACGCCTATCTCAATTAACTCAAATGCTTTCTTTGTAATTTTATCTTCACTTTCATATTTTAGAAAAGGGATACCAACAGTAAGAAATGTTTTATCAGCAAAACTTCTAATTTTTTTAATTTCTCCTGTTGGGGGAGCAATAATTAAATCAATTTTTGCTTCTTGCGCAGCAGCAGCTTCTTCAGGAGTTGAAACATTAATTTGTGTAAGTTGTTTTTTTCCTTTTAATTCAATTAAATCCTTAACGGTATAATTTCTTAGCGCACTTTTTAAGTTTATTGAAAAAATTCTTTTCATTATTATAAATTTATTTAAAATGTTTTATTAATCCTAAACCAAAAAATATTAAA
>Ga0206678_10003266_pt1 | contig 10160 bp, 10 predicted proteins | sample M180m12015metaG_FD_155453 | JGI IMG/M metagenome (GOLD analysis project Ga0206678, IMG submission 155453) | Ammonia-oxidizing marine archaeal communities from Monterey Bay, California, United States - M1 80m 12015 | ecosystem: Environmental > Aquatic > Marine > Intertidal zone | place: USA...
TGCCGAGGATGTTCAAAACTATCAAAAGCTCCTGCTTTAATCAGCGACTCGATTGTTCTTTTATTCAATACTGAAGTGTCGCAGCGTTCTAAAAAATTGTAAAAATCCTCAAAGGGCCCATTTTCATTCCGTTCTTCGACAATTAAATTCACCAACCCTTCCCCAACATTACGAACTGCAGATAAACCAAAAACAATCTTCCCCTTATTTCCATCCGTAGTCAGATTAGGAATTGGAGCGAATGCACTGTGCGCCAAATTCACGTCTGGAACAGTTACTTCCACACCAAGCAATCGGCACTCATTCAAATAGACAGCAGCCTTGTCTAAGTTCGATTTAACACTTGTCAACAAGGCTGCCAAATACTCCACGGGATAATTTGCCTTCAAGAAAGCCGTTTGATAAGCAACAAACCCATAACCATACGAATGACTTTTGTTGAATGCGTAGTCCGCAAATTGCTCTATGATTTCAAACAACTCTTCAGCTAAAGAAGCGTCATAGCCTGTTCTGTTACAGCCGGCTAAAAACCCTTCTCTTTCTTTCTTCATTAAAGCCCGGTCTTTTTTTCCACAGGCTTTTCTTAAGTTGTCAGCCTGAGCAAGCGAATATCCAGCAAATTTCTGTGCTACTCGCATTACAGACTCTTGGTAGATCATCAGTCCGTAGGTGTCACTTAAAAGAGATTCTGCATCTTCATGAAAATAAGTCACACTTTTACGCCCATTTTTTCTATCTGCAAAATCATTATGCATATTTGCTGCCATAGGGCCCGGACGGTAAAGAGCTACAAGTGCAGCTACATCGTCAAATGAGGTTGGATTCAAGGAACGCATCAAACTTCGTATAGGGCCCGACTCCAATTGGAATACTCCTATCGAATCGCCCTTAGAAAGCATCTGAAATGTCTTCTTGTCATCTAAGTCGACCTTGTCAATATCTAAGTCGAAACCTTGAGTTGATTTAATTAAAGTGAGGGTGTCGGTAATAACATCCAAATTTCGCAAACCCAAAAAATCCATTTTTAAGAGCCCTAGATCTTCTACACCATGCATGTCATATTGCGTAACTATCGGAGCTTCATCAGGTTCCTGTCCTGATTCCGGTTTTCTTTGAATCGGCAAATAATCTGTCAGCGGATCTTTTGTAATTACAACTGCTGCTGCATGAATTCCGTCCTGTCGCCTAAGTCCTTCCAGTCCACGAGCCACATCGACTATTTGCTTAACATCTGGATCCGCAGAGTACATACTTCGTAGGTCGGCAGCCATTTTATAACCATCGCCATATCCTTCGATTTCCTCCATGCAAGCTGATATTGGCGTGTCGCGACCTAATACTAATGGAGGCATCGCTTTGGCAATTCGGTCACCTATTGCATAAGGGTGGCCTAATACTCTTGCCGCATCACGAACTGCGGCCCTCGCTTTTATTTGAGAAAAAGTAACAATTTGAGCTACGTGATCGCGACCATATTTATCTGCCGCATAACGTATCAATTCATCCCTGTATCTAGAATCAAAATCCATATCTATATCAGGCATGCTTATTCGATCAGGATTAAGGAATCTCTCAAAAAGCAAGTCATATTTTATTGGGTCCAAATCAGTAATACCGAGAGAAAATGCAACTGCACACCCAGCCGCACTACCCCTGCCAGGACCCACTCTTATTCCTCTTTCACGCGCGTAGCGTATTAAATCCCACGTGATTAAAAAATAAGCAGAAAAACCCATGTCGCTTATAGTTTTGAGTTCGTAAACTATCCGGTCTGAAATTTCATCCGACAACGTCTCTCCCCAACGTCCCTTAGCGCCATTTAACGTCAAGTGAGAAAGATAAGAATCGGCAGAATCAAATCCATCTGGCAATGGAAAATCAGGCAATTGTGGGTTTCCGAATTCGATTTCTACATTGCAGCGTTCAGCGATTGCGAGTGTGTTGTCACACGCCTCTGGTATTTCGCTGAAGAGGCGCCTCATCTCATTTCCTGATTTAAGGTAATGCTGATCTCCGGTAAATTTAAAACGGTTAGGGTCACTCATCACGCAACCTGTTTGGACACAAAGTAGCGCGTCATGCGAATGGGAGTCTTCTTGCTTTACATAGTGAGAATCATTAGTAGCAACCAGCGGAGCCCCTATTTGTTTAGCCAAGTTAACTAGATCAGGATTCGTTTTAAGTTGTTCTGGGAGTCCGTGATCTTGCAATTCGACAAACAAGTTGCCTTTTCCAAATATCTCTTGGAGTCGACCAGCCTTGTCCACAGCACCTTGAAAGTCATCACGTAAAAGTGATTGTAAAACATGACCCCCCAAACAACCAGTCGTTGCAATGACCCCTTCACTATGATTGTCAAGAACTTCCCAGTCAACTCGAGGCTTGTAGTAGTAGCCCTCCAAAAAAGCACGGCTGGCTAACTGGATCATATTTTTGTAACCAACATTATTTTCAGCCAGGAGAGTTAAGTGATACATGAGTTTCTGTCCTGTGTCAGTTTCTCCACCGGAATCGTCCATACGCCCTCTTCGGGAAAAACGCTCATAGCGAGTTTCGTGTGCCATGTAAGCTTCAGTGCCGATAATTGGCTTCACATCATGATCTCTACATGCACGGTAAAAATCCAAAATTCCATACATGTTTCCGTGGTCAGTTATACCTAAAGCTTTCTGACCATCATCTGATGCAGCTTTAACCAACTCTCCGATGCGCGCCGCTCCATCCAGAAGTGAATACTCCGTGTGAACATGAAGATGGGTGAAGGATCCAGTCATAAGTTCTACAAATAATTCCCTGGTCTGTCATCACCCAAATCAGGTTTGTTCTCGTCTCCCGGGTTTAGCATTCCAGGCTTTAGGTCTTCTACTTGCGGGTCATTCATAAATTGATGGGCGAACATAGCTGCTTGTATCCCTTGAATCAAACCTTCCAACCATCCCACTAACTGAGCCTGAGCTATACGAAGTTCATCATTACTGGGAGAGGTTTCACCTCCGAACGGAGAAGCAAGTCTATTAAGTTCATCTCTTAAGTCATCGGATAAAGCAGAACCCAACTCAGTAATAGAGGATTGATATATCTCTTTTAGTCTGCCCCTGCTTTGATCATCCAAAGGTGAGGATTTAACCTCCTCTAAAAGCTGGCGCATCATAGTGCCGACTCGTACAACTTTCGCTGGCTGTTCAACAGACTCGTTCTGTTTTTCTCCCTTGTCTTCAGTTAGAACTTCAGGTTCTAGAGCTTCTGTCATTTTTCTCCTTCTTCAATCAGACTTTAGGCCAAGAAACAGTGCTCAGGTGACAGCAGACAAAAGAGGTACATGCATCTCTTCTTTCGTTAAAGAACCGTGTCTTGTAATAAGTTTAAAAGGCATCTTTTCAGCAGGGTCAGTGAATCCTATTTTCTCACGTGCTACTAGAGCTACATCCCCTAAACGGGCCTCAACTGTTCTATCAACTAGAGGGCCAAGCCAACCTTCATCAATAATTTCTTTTTTTGACATGATCCAAGCGACATCTTCAAATGTCTCTTTCGCAATTTGAAGCAAATCCTGCTCACTTCCATCCAGTGCGTGCAACCATCGAAACCTTGCTTCTCCACTCTGCTTTGAAAGTAGATCATTTAAATCATCTGTAAGTTCTATCATTCGGTCACCTACCTCCACTTGACCATGATCTGAAGTAACTATCAAAGCTACGTTTGATGGCAAGCGTCGTAATAGTTCGGTGACCATAAGATCACATTCCTCAAGTTCAGTGAAATATCTATCAGTAAAACCAAACTCATGAGCAATGCGATCCACTCCGTCCCAGTAGGCGTAAATAAACGGTTCGGATTTTTTAACAGAATCAACAATTAATTCGATCAATTCAGAGCGGTTTCCATATCCAGAGAATCTGGAATCTCTTAAATGAGCTTTGGTGAAACCTGATCCTTCGTGAGCAGCAGAAGTTACTACTTTAGGTTGCTGATTCTCAAAAACCGGTTTCAATTGAAACTCATGAGGGTCCGGCTTATACGAATTGTTTCCGGTTGACCATCTTAAAGAATTTAAGATTCCTCCCTCAACAGGTATTCGATATCCCACTATTCCATGCTCACCGGGAGGCACTCCAGTAGTTATCGAAGTTAAAGCCGCTGCCGTTGTGCTAGGTGCAACAGTCGTTATCGAATTTCCAGAAAACTCAGATAAAGATGTAAAAATTTCTTTACTATCTTGGAACTGGTGCCAGCCCAATCCATCAAGAACTAGAAGTACAACAGTCTTCGCTAAAAAGATATCCTCTGAAAAGCACGAAGGAGGATTTGAACTCCCCAAAAGAGCCGGTACTAATCTGTTCACGCAACAGTCCGAATAGTCAGGCAATACAGGTTCCATGGATATTAAAAGTAACCCAACTAGAAGAAAACCGCTATCAAATTAACTTTTATCATTCTTATCAAGCTCCGCTAATACGTTCTTTAAATCATCTGGCAAAGGAGATTCAAATTCACAGATATTACCTGTGCGTGGATGTTCGAAAGATAACTTGCAGGCATGTAGAAACTGTCTTCTGAGAGTAAAATTTTTTCTATTACCTCCGTAAATTTCATCACCTACGACAGGGTTGCCAATCGATGAGAGGTGAACCCTGATCTGATGAGTTCGACCAGTCTCAAGTTCTAGATCTAATAACGAAACCTTCGAGGAATGCCAACTTTCCTTCACAAAGTAAATAGTTTTGGCTAATTTTCCATTTGAGACAATTGCCATTTTTTTTCTATTTTTACTTGATCTTCCTATAGGGGCATCAATAATTCCCTCTGGCCCTTCAGGAACTCCCCAAACTAAAGCTTGGTATATTCTCCTTACTTTATGTTGGGATAACTGATCAACAAAAAACTGATAAGCATCTGCTGTATTAGCAACAAGCAAGAGACCTGAAGTCCCTTTATCAAGCCTGTGTATTATGCCTGGTCTAGTTTTTTCCCCTACCTCTCTGATTTGAGGAGTCATTGCTAAAAGCCCATTGACCAAGGTTCCAGAGGAATTACCAGCTCCGGGGTGAACTACAAGACCTGCAGGCTTATCGACCACTAAAAAATCAGGATCAGAATGTATAACTGCAAAATCAATTGAAGAATCTGCTTCAATCTCGGGATTCATTTCAGATTCTTGTATAGAAAACTCGATCTGGTTTGCAATCGAGACTTTGAATGAAGGACGTGTAATCGATTCTCCATTGACGCGAACCTCACCATCTCGAATAAGAGTTGAAGCTTCACTCCGACTTATATTTCCTATAAACGCAATTAAACGATCGAGCCGTTCACCTTCTAAAGAGTCATGAACGACTTCATTAAACTCGTTCATTGGACAATCCATTTGCTACAAGCAATAAACAACCAATTACTACTGCTGAGTCCGCAATATTGAAGACAGGCCACCACTGAAAGTCAATAAAGTCAACTACTTCACCTCTTAAAAAGCCATCTGATTTGCGAAAAATGCGATCAGTTAAATTCCCCAATGCTCCACCGATGATCACACCATAAAGCACTAAAGTTCGGCGATCCTTCGAATTCATTGCAACTTTAACCAACAGTACAATTACAAGAAAAACAACAACTGATACCAATGGTCCCAGTTCGGCACCTTTGCCAAATGATATTCCTGCATTACGAACCAAGCGGATTTGAAGTGTCCAGAATAACTTTACGACTTTTCCGTTTTCTAGATGTTCTAGTGCCAACCATTTACTTAGTTGATCCAATAAAAGGGTTGCTAAAAGAACTGCAGTTAGAGACTTCCTAATTTGCATAACCTCAACCGCCTTTCAGCGTCGACCCAAACCTCCAGCTTTATACTCAACTCTTTCTGTAGCCCAAGGGATCGCTTCAAGTCGCGCTTTCGGAATGTCTCCACCTGAGGTCATACAAACCCCGTAAGTTCCATTTTTTATTCTCTCAAGTGCATCATCTATCTCATCAACTGCATCACGAGCCTGGGCACTTAAGGCGAGGTCAAGATCTCGTTCAACCGCCAACGTGTCTCCCCTGCCTGACTCTTCATCAAACTGAACATCGCCAGGATCTCTGTACTCTAGTAACTGATCCGCTTCTGCTTCAAGAGTTTCCGCACTGCCTATATAAGTAGCTCGTTGCTTAATTAATAATTCCTTTTGTTTGACTAGAAAAGCCTTATCGAATTTACGTTTGCGCTCAGGTTTCTTAGCTGCAGGTTTCTTAGCTGCAGGTTTCTTAGCTGCAGGTTTCTTAGCTGCAGGTTTCTTAGCTGCAGGTTTCTTAGCTGCAGGTTTCTTAGCTGCAGGTTTCTTAGTTGCAGGTTTCTTAGCCAAATCAACTCCTATTCCGAGCCGTGCAGGTTACCTCGTTTTCTTCTGGAAAATGTGGATAATACTAAAAACAAACTTGTATCAGATTCAAATCGGGCAGAAAATACAATAAATTTAACGCTAAGAGGCTTATATTTGCTGTTAAATAGTAGGAATTTGATCATCCTTTGAAATATCTACAGTTTCAGAAGCTAGATCTAGATCTCCGGGAAGTAACGAAAGGTCTTTAATAGCTTGTTGCATATCACCAAGTGCTCTCAAAATTCTTTCACGGTGTGCAGAAAACTGATCTTCGAACAAGTCAACGTTACTTTTAATTTCGTTTTGACGAGTTTCAATCGCTGACAGCTGATTTTTTAATTTTTCACGCTCTTCAGTCGCTAATAAGTAGAGTTCCTTCTCGGTAGAGGCACGAAGACTTTCTGCTTCCAAGCGTGAATTATCTACGATTTTTAATGCATGATCTTTGGCTTCATTAATAAGCGTTTCAACTTCTTTCTCTCTAACAGTCAATCTTTTAATTTCTGAATCTAAATGTTCTTCTGCTACACGCACTTTCTCTTCTGAGTTCTTCAAACTTTCACGTAGAACTTTTATCTCTTCAGAAACTCGATCAAAAATGTCATCGACTTCTATCTGGTCGTAACCGCGCATCTTCGTTTTCAATTCAACAGTTTCCAAATATTCAACAACGTCATCATTCATCATTAGTAAATATTAACGCACTTAGTCGCTAGAAATAGAACGCTAGAAGATTGTTAACCACAAATAAAATTTTGCAGCAACGTTATTCCAAAAAATGCAACAATCGGCGACAAATCCATTAATGCAGAACCAAAACGAATCGGAGGTAGCACTTTGCGTAAGGGCCGAAGAACAGGATCGGTTACGAACGACAGAAATCCAGAAACTACAGCAGCTGTTCCATGAGGCGAAACAGGAAACCAACTAAAAACAACTCTCACAAGTATCAACAAGACATAAATTTGCAACACAAGACAGATAACACTACTCATTGGACTATCCCTGCGACGTAGTCTTAAGTTCTTCTATTATTTTTTCCCTCGTTTCAGGGTCTACCGTCACGTCTTTAGGAATCAACAGATAGTCCTGATTTCCCATTCTTTTTATTTCACCTTTTGCTGAGTAACACAAGCCACTCGCAAAATCGATAATTCTTCGTGCAACAGCATGTTCGACGCCTCCCAATTTGAGCAAAACGGCGTGTCCAGAAGTGTACCTATCGGCAAAAATGGTTACTTCGTTAAAGCTTTTTGGTTCTTCCACCTTAGGTTTTGTAGAACGTGCAGGACGCAAAGGTCTGACAGTTCCAGTCGACTCCATTCCTGAACTTTTTTCCTCGGCAAAATTTTCCTTCAATCTTGCTCTTATAGGAGTCCTATCTGGCTTTGGAGAATCAACTTCTTTCTTGTCCTGCTCAGGAGGCCAAGCACGAGGTTGCACGCCATCAGACATCCCTTCATACATTTCATCTGGCCCTAAACCCAACCAGAGCATGGTCTTTTGCCAAAACGACATCAACGCCTCCGTACATCTAAGTTATAACTAAAAGGATATTAACTCTAGGCTTCAACAAAAAAGTATCACCTTAAAGTGTAAATATATAGTTTTCTAATGTTTTACCCTTTCACCAAAAATACTCCGCCCAACTCGTAAAATGGTTGCACCATAATCAATTGCAATTTCAAAATCATTCGACATACCCATAGAAATTTCTTTCAAACCCACCTTTTTCGATAATTTGGCCATCTCTGCAAAAACATTTTTTGTCGCCTCAACATCTTGGTTGACTCCAATAGTCATCAAACCTTCGACGTTTACATCTTTATCAGAGGCAAATTCAATTAGACCTGGAACATTTTCAGGAGAGCATCCCCCCTGTTGATGCCTATCATTCATATCTACTTGGATTAGAATCTTTGCGTCCTTTTTATATTTGGAAATCTCTACGATTAACTCTTTTCGATCTACGGAATGCCAAAGATCCACAGTTTCAGATAATTTTTTTACCTTATTCCGTTGTATTTTTCCTATCATGTGCCAGTTAAGTTTGTTGTCAGTAATGGATTTTGCCTTCTCAAGAAGTTCCTGTGCATAGCTCTCACCGACTTTAGTTAAACCTACTTCCAGCATTGCCTCCACCTCTCTCACTCCAAAACCTTTTGTGACTGGAAGCAAGATGGCATTTCCATCACTCTTAATCTTTACGACTTCAGCTAATTCTTGTGCTCTCTCTTTAACTTCTTCAATATAAGAATCTTTCATTTTTAAGTAATCCCTCCTCCAGTTTCCTCTTTCCATGCAATCATCACTTGACGTTTGTCAGTCCCATCTGAACGAAAAGACCAATGGCGCGGATCACAATTCGTACAAAAGGGGTCATCATATTTGATTTCCACATCATAAGTGCTCAAAATTTCTCTAACGCACTCCTTCATGTCCAATGAAAGAGCACCAGTTAAAGTTTCACTAACTATTTTGGGACCATATTTCTCGACAAGGATATCCATGTCATTTTGACCAAATTCGTAGCAACAAGCATTTATACATGGCCCCATAACGGCACCCATCGGTTCTTGGCTCTTTGTCTTGATTAATCGGATGCTTTTCTCTAAAAGACCTTCTTTTATTCCTCGCCAACCTAGATGAAGAAGACTTAGGATTCCACTTTCCTCTATTAGTAGTAGAGGCAAACAGTCCGCAACTGTTATGGCTATTACCTTTTGAGAAGAAGTTGCTAGTGCATCCCCTTCAATACCAGAAACTCTTTTGTTCTCATCAAGCCAAATAATTTCAGTTCCATGTACTTGAGAAAGCCAATTCCACTCACCGTTACTAAGTTTCGACTGGTTCTCTTTCAGTGTTCTATTGCGAGTTTGATCTGCAGAAAAATCGCCATCTTCAATTTCAGAGACTAAAGAAACAATCAAATTTCCGCTAGGTAAAGTTTCTCGAAAAAGTTCTCTTGCCACTCAAATTTTTTACTTCAAAAAGTCAGGGACATCCAAGCCATCCTCGTCATCAAAATCAAAGATGGGTGGGTCGGAGTCGGGTCCACCTAAAATTTCCCCTAAAATACCCTCATCGTCTTCATTGTCTTTAGGTCTAAATATGGATCTAGAAGTTTTCTTCATACCACTATCCCAGCGGTCGAAACCAGTAGCAATTACTGTCACTCGGACGTTTGTAGCCATCTCATCATCGATAACTGTTCCAAAAATAATATTTGCATCAGGGTGTGAGACATTAGATATCTCCTCAGCCGCTTGACTGACTTCAATTATTCCCAGTTCAGAAGAACCGGTAATATTTAACAAGATTCTCTGAGCTCCCTCAATAGATGCTTCTAAAAGTGGACTAGAGAGAGCTTTTCTTGCGGCATGCAAAGCGGCACTGTCGCCCGTTGATTCACCCACACCCATTATCGCCGAACCGGCTTCGCGCATAACCGCATTGACATCTGCAAAATCCGTATTGATCAGACCTGGTGTAGTTATCAAACTAGTTATTCCCTGAACACCATGAAGTAATATTTCATCAGCCATAGCAAAAGCTTCTATCAAAGAAGTGTTTTCATCAGAAACTGTCAATAAGCGTTCGTTTGGAATCACAATTTGTGCATCCACCACTTCTCTAAGTGCAGCGATACCGGCGTCAGCCTCCGCTGATCGCCTTCTTCCTTCAAAAGCGAACGGCTTGCTAACCACTCCGATCACTAAAGCGTCTAATGACTTTGCCACTTCAGCTACTATTGGTGCAGCTCCAGTTCCGGTGCCTCCCCCTTCACCAGCAGTAATGAACACC
>Ga0206678_10003274_pt1 | contig 10143 bp, 8 predicted proteins | sample M180m12015metaG_FD_155453 | JGI IMG/M metagenome (GOLD analysis project Ga0206678, IMG submission 155453) | Ammonia-oxidizing marine archaeal communities from Monterey Bay, California, United States - M1 80m 12015 | ecosystem: Environmental > Aquatic > Marine > Intertidal zone | place: USA...
TGATTAATGTAGCCACCATTAGGATATTCAGCAATATGCAAGTTTTTTACAAATAATTCATCACCATTGAAAACGCAATGAGCATCAGAAATATTGGCTTTATTGTTACGAATTGACTTTATTTCTGTTCCTACTAGAGATATTCCTGCAACAAATTTAGCAATAAACTCATATTCAAAGCTTGCTTTACGGTTTTTAATGTTGATTTTACCTGACATAGTTGCAAAGATAGTATTTAGATGTTAGATATTAGAAGTTAGTCAAAAATGTCTCATGTCTAAATACTTAATGCTAAAATCTATCCTAATGCTACATCAAGAACCATCATTACAATAAATCCTGCAATTAGTCCCATAGTTGCTAAATCCGTATTTCCACCCCTTTGGCTTTCAGGGATTACTTCTTCTACTACAATAAAAATCATTGCTCCTGCTGCAAAAGCCAGGGCATAAGGTAAAATAGGAAGAACTGTCATTACAATTGCAGCTCCAATTACTGCAAAAATTGGCTCAACTATTGCTGATAATTGTCCCCATTTCCATGATTTCCATCTGCTAACTCCTTGTCTTCTAAGTGGCATTGAAACTGCAAATCCTTCAGGGAAATTTTGTATACCTATACCAATTGCTAGTGCAATTGCTGATCCTATTGTAAATACTGAATGTCCTTCCATTCCTAATATTTCAGGATTAGCCAATGCTCCAAATGCAACTCCAACTGCTAATCCTTCAGGAATATTATGTAAAGCAATTGCTAGTACTAAAAGAATAGTTTTACGCCAGTTTGTTTCAACTCCCTCTGCTTCTTCTCTTTTTGCAAATATGTGTAAGTGAGGTATAATTTTATCTAACCCAAACAAGAAAGCAGCTCCTAAAAAGAAACCAATAGCAGGAGCAAGCCATACGGGTGAATCTGATATTCCCATTTCATTTTGCATTTCTACATAAGCAATTGATGGTGCTAAAAGCGACCAAAAACTAGCAGCAATCATAACTCCTCCTGTAAATCCTAATGAAATATCCAATGCTTTACGGTTACTTGTTTTGAATAAGAAAACCAATGCAGCACCAAGTGCAGTTAATCCCCAAGTAAAAAGCCCTGCATATAGTGCTTGCATTACTGGTGTTTGTACTATAAACCATTTGTATAATTCGTAATTTTCCATTGCTTAGTTTGTTTTTATTAAAAGGTGTTTAGCAACATCATTACTGATGTGTTGTTTGGTATTTCCTATTTTGATGCTGATTGATTGATCAAAAGATATTTTTTCTAAAAGATTAATTTCTGTCCCTATGCTGATATTTAACTTTGTTAAGTAATCTAAAAATGGCTTTTCATCTAATGTTACTCCCATAACCTTTCCATTTGTTCCTTCTGATAATTTATTTAAAGGTATAGTATTGGTTGTTGGGATTTTTCCATCTTTCGTAGGGATAGGTTCTCCATGAGGGTCAAATTTTGGGTAATCTAAAAAGGCATCTAATCTGTCTACAAGTTCTTCTGATTTTATGTGCTCTAATTGTTCGGCTACATCATGTACTTCTCCCCAGTCAAAGTTTAAGTTATTTACTAAAAAAGTTTCCCATAATCTATGTTTTCTTATTACTGATGTTGCAAAAGAGTTTCCTTTTTTTGTTAAAGATACACCTTTGTATTTCTCGTATTTTACAAGTTTTTTGTCTTGCAATTTCTTTAGCATATCTGATACTGATGCTGCAGATGTTCCAATTTCTCCTGCAATAGCATTGGTAGAAACTTTCCCATCAGTATTTAAACTAATGGATAAAATAGCTTTTAAATAATTTTCTTCTGCTAAAGTAATCATGTGGCAAAAGTAATAATTAAATTAATATAAATAAAAGTTTAGACATGTCTAAAAATTAAGATATTTGCCAAGCTTAACTAAAATCAAAAAACCAAAAAATGAAAAGAATAATTAACCTAGTAATAATTGCATTTGTAATGCTTTCTGTAACAGCAAATTCGCAAACAATAAAAGGAAAAATAACATCAGAAAATAAAGTTGTTCCTTTTGCGAATGTGGTAATTGAAGGATTAAAGATAGGCGTTTCAGCTGATGAAAATGGGAGTTATATTATTGAAAATGTACCATTAGGTCATCATCATATTATTACATCAGCAGTTGGAATGATAACTAAGAAGTCTCATAATGATGTTAATAAAGGAATAAATACTATTAATATTGAGTTAGTAGCATCTGTATATAATTTAGATCAAGTGGTAGTTACAGGAACTAAAACATTTAAGAGAAGAACGCAATCTCCAGTAATTGTAAATGTGATGGATAGCAGACAATTAGAGAGTGTTCAGGCCTGTAATTTGGCAGAAGGTCTTAATTTTCAGCCAGGATTAAGAGTAGAGACTGATTGTCAAACTTGTAATTACACCCAATTGAGAATGAATGGATTGGCTGGTGGTTATTCTCAAATCCTTATAAACGGAAGGCCAATTTTTAGTCCTTTAACAGGGCTGTATGGGATGGAGCAAATCCCTACTAATATGATTGATAGGATTGAAATTGTAAGAGGAGGAGGTAGTTCGCTTTACGGCTCATCAGCAATTGGTGGGATAGTAAATGTAATAACTAAATTACCTACTACTAATAATTTTAGTTTTGGATATGATTATAGTAGAATCAATAGCTCGGCTGATGATAAGGTTTTTCATGGAAATGCAACTGTTGTATCTGATAATAAAAATTCAGGAGCTACATTTTTTGTAAATAATCGTGATAGAATGTGGTACGATCATAATGGAGATAATTACTCAGAATTACCTGTTTTAAAAGACAATACTTTTGGGGCTAATTTCTTTTTCTTACCATCTAAAAATCAAAAAATAGAAGTAAATATGGGTAGTTTGCATGAGTATCGTTTTGGTGGAGAAATGATTACAGGTGCGCCACATTTTGCAATGCAATCAGAAGAAAGAGTGCATGATGTTTTGCTAGGGAATTTAGATTATCAGCTTAATTTTAATGATGGCAACTCATCTCTTATTACTTATTTAGCAGCACAACAAACTAAGCGTGAGCATTATACTGGTATCAGACCAGAGGTTGGTGCTGATGAAGAACATTTGGCTAATCCTCCTTATGGAACTTCATTAAATACAACTAAGCAAGGTGGTTTTCAGTTGAATCATAAGATAAATAAGTTGTTTGGTCCAAATGTATTTACAATCGGTTCTGAGTATGTTTCTGATGATGTAATGGATGAAATCTCAGCTTATAATTATTTAATTGACCAAAAAGTAATAACTCTTGGTACTTTTGTTCAATCTGATTGGGACTTGACTGAGAATTTTAATTTACTAAGTGGCGCTCGTTTTGATAAGCACTCACTGTTGGATAATATGGTGGTTAGTCCTAGGCTGTCATTGCTTTATAAATTAAGGAAAGAAACTCAATTTAGAATGTCATACAGTACAGGGTTCAGGGCACCACAAGCTTTTGATACTGATTTGCATATGGCATTTGCTGGGGGTGGAATTTCTCGTATTATTTTGGCTGATGATTTGAAAGAAGAACGTTCAAAAAGTTTAAGCGCATCTGTTAATTATGATAAAGCAACTGAGCATTATGTTTATGGTTTTACTTTTGAGGGTTTTTACACGCATTTAAATGATGCATTTTATCAAGATTCATCTGGAGAAGATGAATTTGGAGAGGTTTTTACAAAAAGAAATGGAGCTGGAGCTACTGTAAAAGGTCTTACTATGGAGTTTAGAGCAAATTTTGAGCAAAAACTGCAGATAGAATCTGGTTTAACTTTGCAAAAATCATTGTATGATGAGGCGGTAAGTTATTCTGATGAGCTTGAGAGTAGAAAAGAATTTTTAAGAACTCCAAATAAGTACGGTTATGCTACTTTAACTTACTCTCCTTCTAGTAAATTAAGTTTTTCTGCAAATTTAGTTCATACAGGCATTATGGATATATTGCATTTAGCTGGCGCTCCTGAGCAAACTGAGGATGAATTCATAAAATCACCTACATTTAATGTAATTGGACTAAAAGCAACTTACATACAGCAATTGAGTAGAGTAGGAGCTAAATTAGCATACAGTGTTGGGGTTAAGAATTTAACTAATGATTATCAGCAAAATCTTGATACTTTAAAAGACAGAGATAGTAACTTTGTTTACGGTCCTAATTTACCAATAACAGTCTACTTTGGATTAGTGCTAAAATCTCTTTAATTAGTTACTTAAATATAAATTTAAAAGCCACTTATAAGTGGCTTTTTTTATGTGTAAATTAACTTTTGTAAACAAAATTAGGGTCAATTTAAGGTGAGTGTTTTGTAATTTACAGAATTTTTAGTAAATGAAATGTATTCTTTTCATTTTCAGTAATTTACAGTCTTTATATGTAGTATTTATTATGTTCTTTGATAAAGAAATCAGAATAATAATTTTAAAATGTAAAAACAAATTTGTAGTTTTGCTGTTAACAATTGTAAATAGTAAAGTAAATGCACGAAAGGCTCAAAAATTGGATGGGAATAGAAGGCTTAAAATCCTCAGCTTTGGCGGATAGTATTGGCGTGAATCGTGCAACAATTTCTCACATACTTTCTGGCCGTAATAAACCAAGTATTGACTTTTTTCAAAAGCTATTAAGTACATACCCAGATTTAAATTCAAATTGGCTAATAACAGGGATTGGCTATATGAACACTAAAAATGAAACTCAAGATGTAAAAGTTTCTAAGAAAATAGGGAAAGTAGTTGTGTTTTATGATGATAATTCCTTTGAGGAAGTGAAGGGATAGTTGGTTTTTAGTTTCTTGTTTGTAATCTAATATCTATTATCTCATATCTTGTGTCTATATTTTTTACATTTGCGAAAAAATATCCATGTACAGAATCGTCCGTTTTTTCTTATTCCTTTTTAACCCTGAGTTTATTCACCATATATCATTTAAATTAATCAAATTTGGAGCAATTACTCCTGGAAAAAGTTGGGCTACACGATTATTGTTTAAAGTTAAAGACCCTAGATTAGAAAGAGAGGTATTCGGACTAAAATTTGACAATCCTGTAGGGTTGGCAGCTGGCTTTGATAAAGATGCAAAGCTCTTTGATGAGTTGAGTGCATTTGGATTTGGTTTTGTAGAAATTGGGACGGTTACTCCATTGCCGCAAGAGGGAAATCCTAAGCCTAGATTATTCCGATTGAAAGAAGATAATGCAATTATAAACAGAATGGGCTTTAATAATCAAGGGATAGAAGCTGCAGTTGCTAGATTGAGAAGAAGAAAAACTAACATTATTATTGGTGGGAATATTGGGAAAAATAAAGTTACACCAAACGAAAAAGCAGTAGATGATTATGAAATCTGTTTTGAGAAATTATTTCCTTATGTGGATTATTTTGTGGTGAATGTAAGTTCCCCAAATACCCCAGGTTTGAGGGATTTGCAGGAGAAAGCACCCCTTACTGCTTTGCTTAACAGATTGCAGGAATTGAATAGTACTAAAGAGATCAGAAAACCTATCTTATTAAAGATTGCTCCTGATTTAACTAACGAGCAATTAGATGATATTATAGAAATTGTTGCTGACACTAAAATTGATGGTGTGGTAGCAACTAACACAACAATTGATAGAAGTGGGCTTAAAACGGATAAAACTAAGGTTGAGGCTATCGGTAATGGTGGTTTGAGTGGTAAGCCTGTTAGAGTAAGATCCACTGAGGTGATTAAGTACTTAGCGGATAAATCCAACAGAGCATTCCCAATTATTGGGGTAGGTGGTATACATAGTGCTGAAGATGCACTAGAAAAACTAGATGCAGGAGCAACATTATTGCAAGTTTATACGGGCTTCATTTATGAGGGGCCAGCACTAGTAAAAAGAATTAATAAAGCGATTCTTAAAAGATGAAAATAATAGAATGTCCAAGAGATGCAATGCAGGGTATTAGTGAGTTTATTCCGACTGATGTTAAGGCTGCATACATCAATCAATTGTTTAAGGTAGGATTTGATACGATTGATTTTGGTTCATTCGTTTCGCCTAAGGCCATTCCACAATTAAAGGATACGGCACAGGTTTTGGCTCAGTTGGATTTAGAAAACACAAACAGTAAATTACTTTCTATTATAGCAAATACTAGGGGTGCAACTGATGCTTGCAGTTTTGAAGAAATTAATTATTTAGGTTTCCCACTTTCAGTGTCGGAACAGTTTCAACAAAGAAATACGAATAAAAGTATAGATGAATCTTTAAAATCAGTAGAAGAAATTCAGAATTTAGCTATTAAGAATAACAAGGAATTGGTCGTGTATTTGTCAATGGCATTTGGAAATCCTTATGCAGAAAATTATCACCCTAATATAGTGGCGGAACTTACTGAAAAACTACATCAACTAGAAATAGGAATAGTTGCTTTATCGGATACAATTGGGGTTTCCAGTTCTACAAATATTGCACCACTTTTTAGTACATTAATACAAGAATATCCAACTATTGAATTTGGAGCACATTTCCATACTACCCCTGATAAATGGGAGGAAAAAGTAGAGTCGGCTTTTCAAAATGGCTGCAGAAGATTTGATACTGCTCTAAAAGGATACGGGGGATGTCCTATGGCAAAAGATGATTTGGTGGGGAATATGCCAACGGAAAAACTAATTACTTATTTTACAGAAGATTTAGGCCTTAATAAACAAGAGTTAGAAAAAAGTTTAGCGCTTTCTGGTTCTGTTTTTAAATGATAGTGCAGGGAAATATTTAAAAGCAGCTATAATATACTTATGTTTACGCTTTGAAAGACAATAAATTAATTAAAACTTAAGATTATGAAAAAGCTACTACTTATATTACTTTGCTTGCCTTTACTTTTCTCTTGTGGGGAAGAGAAAGTGTATTGGAATGTAACCTTAGAAGTAATGGTTGTTGATGTGGTGAAAGAATTGTCAAATAACAGTAAAGATTCTGTTTTTAATACTGCCATTGCAAATGCTTTAAAAGCGCAAGAAGATAGTCAGGATGATTTTACAACTTTGTTTGGACAAGAATATGAAAAATTAGCGCCTGCTACAAATACAGGTCTACCTGCTATTTTTAGTAGTTCTGATTTAAGAGGTAAAGTTCAATTTTCTTCAACTAATCAAGAAGTTATTGCAGTATTGAAAGTTGAAGTTGAGGATGCTATTTCTCAATCAGTGAAGATCTTAAGAAGTAGAATTGACCGTTTTGGAGTAAAAAAACCCAATATCCAGCGCATACAAGGTACAGCTAGAATCTTAATTGAATTACCTGGAATTAAAGATCATGAAAGATTAAGGAAATTATTACAATCTACAGGAAGGTTAGAGTTTTGGGAAACATATGAATACACACAATTATACCAAGGTTTAGAATCAGCAAATAGTTATCTGAGAGAAACCGCTGAGGCAGCTATTATTGATGAGGAAGTTATAGCTGAAAAAACTACAGAAACTACTGAAGGTACTAGGGATTTATTAGTTGAAATTGAATCCTTACCTAATAATTTTGAAGAGTTTGCTACAGAGAATCCTTTGTACGCTTTATTATATCCAAATATAAATCAACAAACGAGTCAGCTTAATACAGGTCCTGTAGTTGGTTTTTGTGCAGTAAAAGATACGGCTGCTTTAAATGTATACTTGAAAGATGATGCAATTAGAAAACTCTTCCCATTTCGTGTAAAGTTTGCTTACACAGTAAAACCTTATGATTCTGATGGAAAATTTGTTCAATTGGTTGCTTTACAATCTGATAGAAATGGGAAGGCTATCATGCAAGGAGATGTGGTGAAGGATGCTAATGAGCAAATAAATGAATATAGCCAATGTGAGATTTCAATTGAAATGTCTCAGGAAGGAGCAAGACAATGGAAAAGATTAACACGTAATAATATTGGCAAATCAGTAGCTATTGTATTGGATGGATATGTGTATTCATACCCAACTGTACAAGCTGAAATTTCAGGAGGACGCTCTTCCATTACAGGTCAATTTTCAGAGCTTGAAGGAAAAGATTTAGCGAATATCTTTAATTCAGGTAAATTACCTGCTACTGTTCGTATTATTGAAGAGGAAATTATTAATCCTTCATTAGTTGAAGAATAAACATATTTTACAATAAAGTTTCAGGAATTTGCGTTAGTCAGGATTACAAATTATATTTTATGAAGTACATTCCTTTTCTTTTCCTTTTCTTATCAGTTCAACTTTTATCAGCTCAACAGCTGATACATAGGAGCATATTTGACGTATGTTATTCTGAATCAAAGCAACAGCCCTTATGGTTGGAATATGAAGTAGAATGTAATGAGTCAGGCTATAGCCGTAAAGGCCTAGATTTTCGACAGGATAAGTTATTTGAAGGGATAACTTCTGATAATGCTGATTACTATAAAAATGTGTGGGATAAAGGACATTTGGCTCCTGCTGCTGATTTTAATTGTGATTATGAAAACTTAAAGGCAACTTTTAATTATTTGAACTTTGCCTTGCAGCACGAAAAACTAAACAGAGGCCCTTGGAAAAATTTAGAGAAGTACGAGCGTGAGCTTTCAAAAGAATTTAAAGTAAATGTAAGGATAGAGTTGGAGTTTGATGCCAACAGCTTACAATTAGAAACTGGGGCATTAGTGCCTTCTTATTTTATAAAAATATTAAGCTATAATGATATGACAAGGGTATTTCGCTTCCCGAATAATATAAGTACTTATAAGCAGCCTTGGCAGGATTATGAGCAGGAGCCTTATACAATAATCAAGGGTTGTACAGAAGTATACAATCGCTAATAAGTAATCTTTTCGGCTAGTATTTATTTTAAATCAAAAACTAGTAATTATAAACCTATTTTCATTTTCTTTTTCTATTTTTACCCCAAGTTTAGTACACTATTTTAGTGTAAAAGGGAATGAGGTGTGAATCCTCAACTTTACCAGAAGCTGTAAAGTCCGTAAATTTTTGGAAACTACATTGCCACTGTTTTAATTAATGGGAAGGCCATTCCAAAAGGACCAAGTCAGAAGACCTGCTAAGCAAAACAAAACCGAATCGTTTCTGAATAAAACGATAGGCAGATGAAACAGACTATAGCACACATATTCCTACTATTGGGCTTTGTAACTACCTTGCAAGGGCAAATAGCTATGGATACCATTCGGCTAACTGAAGTAAAGCTAGAACATAACCGTTTGCAAACGCATTCCATAGGTACACACCTAGTAGTACTTACTCCTGAGCTAATAGGAGAGTCCTCAAGCCAAAAACTATCCGATTGCTTAGTCAATAGTTCCTCCGTTTATATAAAGCAATATGGGGCGCTTGCAACTCCAACTTTTAGGGGTACATCCAGCTCACACACTTTAGTACTTTGGAATGGGATTCCCTTGAACTCAATTGCCAATGGTTTGCTTGATTTTTCCATTACTCCCGTACAGGGTTTCGAAAAGATAGCTATCGTACATGGTGGAGATGCTTCCGTGTTTGGTTCGGGTGCTATGGGTGGAAGTATTCACCTTAACTCTATTCCTGATTTTAAGAATCAAAAGGAAATAAAATTAACGAGCGAACAAGGAAGTTATGGTTTATTAAGCCAAGGGATAAGCCTAAAGCACAGTACAGATAAATTGGCGTTTAATCTGTTGCTTACAACCTTAGCGGATGAAAATAGTTTTACCTATACTAATACCACACAAAGGGGGCATCCAACAGTGGTGAATGACTATGGAAAGATAGAGTCAAAATCAGGGAAAGCAAACCTTGCCTACAAATACGATAGTACAACTAAATTTGCAGTCGCCTACTGGAGTTCAGCTAATGATAGGGAAGTACCACAAAACATGACAACTCCTTTTTCGGATGCAAAACAGTACGATAAAACAAACAACTTATTCCTTAGTGCTACCCACTTTTTTACAGATGGAGTAATCACTTTGAAAAGGGCTTTCCTTGAAGAGGATTTCCGCTATACCGAGTACCTAAAAAATATTGATAGCCAGTACCTAACCAATAGCAATATCACGGATGTGGATGTTAAAATTAACAAGGGTGGCTTCCTTTATAACCTAGGAGGGAACTTTACAAAGCAGTCCGTAATCAATAATAATTATAGGGATAGCAGGCAGCTGGAAAA
>Ga0206678_10003276_pt1 | contig 10140 bp, 6 predicted proteins | sample M180m12015metaG_FD_155453 | JGI IMG/M metagenome (GOLD analysis project Ga0206678, IMG submission 155453) | Ammonia-oxidizing marine archaeal communities from Monterey Bay, California, United States - M1 80m 12015 | ecosystem: Environmental > Aquatic > Marine > Intertidal zone | place: USA...
TAACAAAATAACGATCTTTAGGAGAACGGCCAGTAAATTTTCCCGTATAAACAATAAGCGGGGCAGCTAAGTAATTTTGAAGAATTTGCACTTAGTAATTTCCTACTTTATATATTTAATATAATTTTATTGATTGTCTTCAAGCATAAATAAGGTAGCATTACCTCCTGCAGCTGTTGTATCATATGAATATGATTTTTCATTTACTAACCTTAATAAATAATTAGGTCCACCTGCCTTAGGTCCTGTGCCTGATAATCCATGTCCTCCAAATGGTTGCACACCCACAATTGCGCCAGTAATATTTCTATTAATGTAGATATTTCCAATATTAGCGTTATTAAAAATATAATTTATTGTACTTTCAATCCTACTTTGTATTCCTAATGTTAATCCATAGTTCATAGAGTTAATATCATTAATTAAATTCTCTATTTTTTCAGCTTGATACCTATACACATGTATAACTGGACCAAATATTTCTTCTTTTATTTCACTTAAATTATTTATTTCTATAACTGTTGGAGACACAAAATGACCATTTAGATTTTGATCTAAATCACCCATGATAAGTACTTTTTCTTTAAATTTCTTAATATGATTATTTATTTTATTTTTAGCGTCCAAATCAATTAATGGACCAACGTCCGTCTCAATTAAGTGAGGTAAACCAACTTTAATCTTTTTAGTAGCACCAATTAACATTTTAATAGTTTTGTCATAAACTTCATCTTGAATTGCTAAAATGCGAAGAGCAGAGCATCTTTGGCCAGCTGCATTAAAACCTGATTCAATAGCATCATCAATAACTTGTTCGGTTAGAGCAGAAGAGTCTATGATCATAAAGTTTTGGCCACCCGTTTCTGCTGATAATGGAACAATTTCATCTCTTTCATTTAATTGATTTTGAATAATTTTGGAAGTTTCACAAGATCCAGTAAAAAGAACACCTTTTATCTTATTATTTAATAAAATTTTAGGACCAATTTCCTCACCTTTACCAAGTAATAGTTGTAAGGCATTTTTTGGCAGTCCAGCTTTAAACAATAATTTACAAGTCTCATAAGCTATTATCGAAGTTTGTTCTGCAGGTTTTGCAATAACAGTATTACCTGCTAACAAACAAGATACAATTTGACCGACAAAGATTGCCACCGGAAAATTCCATGGACTAATAGTTAAAAAAACACCTTTACCTTCATATATTAATTTGTTTTTTTCACCAGTAGGACCATTTAAAATTATTTCATTTTTAAATAAACGTTTAGATTCGCTTGAGTAATAATAACAAAAGTCCACAGCTTCTCTAATATCATTTATTGAATCATTAATATTTTTACCAGCTTCTAAAACACATAGCTTTATTAAGTTATGGAAGTTTTCTTCTAAAAGTTTTGCGAATTTTTCTATAATTAATATTTTTTCATCGATGGAAGTGCTTTTCCAAATAGGATAAAAAGTGTAAGCATTTTTTATTGAATTATTAATTATTTCATCATTGCAAAAAGAAACTTTTCCAATCTTCTCGTTTACGTTTGCTGGATTGAATATTCCAATTAAATCTTCACCTGTTTGATCTTTTTTATCTACAATGGAATAAGCAGTATAATTATTATTAATTTTTTTGAATATATCCATAAATTTAATTCTAGTATCCTCATTATTTATATCGTATCCTTGAGAGTTATATCTCTGAGACAAATAAATATCTGGAGGCAAAGGTATTTGTGGATTTTTAATTTGCTCATAGTTATCTATGTTCTTAATTGGATCTATTAAAATATCTTCTACTGTAAGCTTTGGATCATTTAATTTGTTTACAAAAGATGTATTAGCTCCATTTTCAAGCAATCTTCTCATTAAATAAGGAAGTAAATCATCATAATCTCCTACAGGAGCATAAACTCTACATTTTTGATAATTATCATTTGAATATTTATTAAAATAATTATGGATTATATCCGCCATTCCATGAATTCTTTGAAATTCAAATATTTTGTCTTTTCCAAACTCTTCAATAAATGCAATTGAATATGCATTATGAGTTGCAAATGCTGGAAATATATTTTTTTGATATTTGAAAAGTTTAAGTGAACAAGCCATCCATGACAAATCAGTAAGTGATTTTCTTGTAAAGACTGGGTAATTTTTAATTCCAAGCTCTTGAGCTAATTTTATTTCACTATCCCAATAAGCACCTTTGACTAAACGTACAGAAATTATTCTATCATTTATTTCAGCTAATTGATTTATCCAATCAATAACATAAAAAGCTCTTTTTTGATAAGCTTGCAATGCAAGTCCAAGACCATTCCAGTCTTTTAAATTAGGATGAGATACTAATTTTTCTAAAAGCATTAAGGATAGAATTAACCTGTAGTTTTCTTCAGCATCAATACACAATTGAATATTATATTGTTTAGCTAATTCACATAAAGTTATTAATTTAGGTAATAACTCTTTTTCAAGATCTTCTATTTTATTTCTTTCATATCTTGGATGTAATGCTGAGATTTTGATTGATACACCATTTGCATATCGTACATCTTTATCGTTATATAATTTTTCACCTGTAAGTTTAATACTATTTTTATAATCTTCAAAAAATTTTTCTGCGTCATCCATTGTTCTCGCACCTTCACCAAGCATATCAAAGGAAAAGATATTTTTTTTATATTTTGCTGAACTTGTAAAACCTATAGCATCATCCATTTTTGGTTTAAAAACAAATTGTTTTGCTAAAACCATTACTGCCTGCTTTACAATATTTCTAAAAACAGGTTCCGTACTTTTTTTAATTAAACTTTTATAAGTTTCCTCAATACTATTTTTATCTAAATCATTTTTTTTTAGTATATTGCCTGTTAAAAAAAATGCCCAAGAAGATGCATTAACAAATAATCCTTTATCAAATCCAGTATGTTTTTTCCAATCAGTTGATGTAAATTTATCTTCTAATAAACGATCGGTTGTTTTTTTATCAGGTATCCTTAAAAGGGCCTCAGCTAAGCATAATAATATTGTTCCCTCACGAGTATTGAGTTGATATTCTTGCAATAAATTATCAATTGGGTTTTTTATAATACCAATAGATTTTCTAGCATTTGTAACAATATCCGTTGCCCTATCTTTAATATTTTTTAGTCTGTTTTTATATTCAGGTTTAAGATATTCTAATAATTCCTTAGCAACAATATCTTCTTCTGTGTAAGCAATATCATTAATTTTTTTAAAATTTAAATCTTTCATTTTGAATAATTTACTTATTTTCTACAATATTTTCTTCATTAAAATTTACTGTTAAATCACATATATTAGAATTTATTCCTTTTTTTATAGTAAATATTGATATAAAATATTGTTAAAGTATATAATAACAAGAATATTTAATATGATTGATAAGATAGATGAACAAATAATAAAGCTATTAGCCAAAAATGGTCGTATAAAATTAAGTGATCTAGCTAAACAAGTAAATTTATCTATATCCCCATGCCAAGCGCGATTAAAAAAATTAGAAAATAAGAAATATATTCTCAGCTACCACGCAAGAGTAAACTATGAACAGATGCAAAAAGCTCATGTGGCATTCGTTCAAGTAGTTTTATCTGACACAAGAGCAAGCGCTTTAGAAAATTTTAATAGAGAAGTAAACAAACTCGACAGTATTGAACAATGTCACATGATAGCTGGAAGTTTTGATTATTTATTAAAAGTCAGAACGAAAAATATAAAAGAATATAGAATACTTTTATCTGAAAAGATTTCATCTCTTCCAAATGTTTCATCAACTTCAACTTTTGTATCAATGGAATCTGTTAAGGATTAAATTTATAATGGCTGATATTCAATATCGTATTTAAAATATTTTTGTCCAACTAAATCCATAACTTCCTTTGATCTCCAAATAGGATCGCAAGTAAAACATACTGGATATTTTTAAATTAAATTATTTTCTTCCTGATGTAAGAGCAACTGCGGCGATAATAACTAAACCAGTAGTTAGATCTTTATAAAAAGGATCTGCATTCAAAATATTAAATCCATTGTTTATTAAAGCGAGCAACATTACTCCAGCGATGGATCTCCAAACAGCACCAGATCCTCCGTAGATACTTGTTCCTCCGAGTATAACAGCTGCAATGGCTTGTAATTCCATACCTACACCAGCTTGTGATGTCCCAAGAGAAATTCTTGATACCTGAATAGCAGCAGCAATACCTGCTGCAAATCCACAAAATGAAAAAGCAAAAATTTTAACAAGATTGACTTTAATGCCAGATAATATTGAAGCATCCTCATTGCCACCAATTGCAAAAATATATCTACCTACTGTAGTTCTTGTTAAAATAAATGTAGATAATATGGCAAAAACTATAAGTACATAGACTGCGACATGCACTTCAAATATTTTTTCTCTCCCTAACCAAGTGAATTCTTTCATTCTTACAGGTATTAAAAATCCCCCTGTAATTAATATCGCCAATCCTCTGAATACTAAGCTTGTAGCTATAGTGGATAAAAAAGAGTGTACTTTAAATGTGGTTATAATTATGCCGTTGAGATAACCTAGTATTATACCTATTATAGGTGCTATTAATAAACCTATGTAAGGATTGTAATTAATTGCAATCCAAGCAGAGCTAACGCTAGCAACTGCGAAAATAGCTCCAGTTGATAAATCAAATCCTCCCACAATAATAACTAATGTTAAAGCACATGCTATGATAGCCAGCGGTGCGTTTTGGTTTAAAATATTAAGTAAATTTCTAGTCGTAAGAAAAGCATCACTTGCTAGAGATAATACGATCATTAATAAAACTATTAATATGAGTACTGCATAGTCTCTTCCAAAATTAATTATTTTTGAACTATTCATTTATCAATTCTTTTTTTGCATCAAAAAGTTCGAATAAAACATCATCAATAGCAGTTTCATTAGGAACAATTTCGTTTATTGTTTCACCATTTTTAACTAAATAAGCTCTATCTGCAAGACCCATTACTTCTTCTAATTCAGAAGACACAAGTAAAATAGAAACACCTTTTTCAGATAAATTATTTATTAACTCATAGATTTTTCTTTTTGCACCAATGTCAATACCTCTTGTGGGCTCATCCAATAAAATTAATTTTGGTGAGCTAAATATCCATTTTGCAAATAATACTTTTTGTTGGTTGCCACCAGAATAAAATGATATGTTTCCATCAATTTGATTAGGTTTTATATCTAGTAACTCAATTAACTCTTTGACTAATGAGCTCTCTTTTTGAGATTTAATGATTTGATTTTTGCTAACTTTTTTTAAATCAGTAATAGAAATATTAGATCTTGTATTTTGAGTAAATACTAGCCCTTGTTTTCGTCTATCTTCAGGGATCATAACAATACCCTGTTTTATTGCATCCTCTGGTTTGTTTGGACTAATTTTTTGATCAAAAAAATCTATTGTTCCCTCAATAATTTTATCAAGCCCAAATATACTTCTTAATATTTCAGTTCTGCCACTTCCGACTAATCCAAGTAATCCAACTACTTCTCCTTTATGGATTTTTAGATTTACATTATTTACTCCATTTAAAGTTTTTATATTTTTCAAATTTAAAATAGTATTTTTATTTTCAGTATTTGTTTTTTTTGTTGGAAAGGCCACTTCTTGTTTTGTGCCTAGCATGGCCTCAACAATACTTGATTTATTTTCTAATTTAATTTCACCTGATCTAATTAAATTACCATCTCTTAAAATTGATACTTTGTCACAAACCTCTAAAATTGCATCTAAAAAATGAGATACATAAATAATTAAATAACCTGAATTTTTTAATTTAATCATTAAGCCATGTAACTTTTTTACTTCATCATTTGTTAATGATGAAGTGGGTTCATCCATAATAATTACTTTAGCATTTCTAGCTAAAGCTCTTATAATTTCAACTTTTTGCTGATCTGCTATTCTTAAATTATAAATTTTTTCATTAGGATCCAAATTAAAACCTATTTTTTTATCAAGCTCATTAAATAATTGATAATTTTTTTTATTTAAAATGCCTAAGGTGCTTTCCTCTATTCCTAAAAAAATATTCTCATAAACTGTCATTCCAGGCACTAAAGCAAGTTCCTGATGTATCATTGCTATTCCGTTATCTAATGCTAACTTTGAAGACCATTTAGTAATTTTTTTATCATTCAAATAAATATTGCCAGATGATAGTTTGTAATGTCCTCCAATTATTTTTCCTAGTGTAGATTTACCTGCCCCATTCTGCCCAACTAGACCATGTATCTCTCCAGAATTAAAATCTAAATTTATATTATTTAAAACTTCTGTACCAAAAAATGATTTAGATAAATTTTCTACTCTTATATTAGAAGAGCCTGAATCAAGAAAATTGTTTTCAGGCTCTTTTTTTTTATTCATTATTTATAATATTAAAATAATTTAAGTTAAAATCAACCTCCCCATTCTGGCTGCCAATTTGGATTAGCATCTAGTACCTCTTTAGTAATAATAGGATCAATTCCAACTATTTCAGGTTTAGTAATATCAATTATAGGATCAACGTTTTCACCATTTAGAGCAGCTATAACAGCTTTAGCTGCAAGATAACCCTCTGAAAGTGGTACCCCTATAAATGTTGCATCCCATTGACCAGCTCTTATTGCCTCAATAGCAACTTCTGCTGCGCCTCCACCCATTAGATAGAGATCCTCAACGTTGTAACCTGCATCAGCAAGAGCAATCTCAGCTCCTAAAAGATGTTGGTCAGCATTTGATAAAACTACATGTACATCTTTCGCAGATTGAAGTGCATCAGTCATCCCAGTTAGGGATACATCCGGAGAGTAGTTTCCTTCAACTGTTGCTACAATTTTAATATTAGATTCTTTTCCTAAAATTTCTAAAAAAGTATCATAACGTAATTTATCAAAAGGATAAATTTTTTGTCCAATCATAATAATAGTATTACATGGATTTTTATCAGCACAGTATTTTACTACTTCATTTGCTTGAAGAGTAGCACCATAAACAGGAGAACCTGCAGCAGTAGCTGTTAAACCATCAACTTGGGGCTCTAAAGTAGTTAAATCTGGACCAATTGGAAAAAGACTTGAAGCTACTTTAATACCAGCATCAATAGCCTGTTCAATAGCCCCAGCAATACCAACTGTATCATTTGGCACTACAACAAAGCCATCAAATTTACCTGAAGCTATAATATCCTCAATTTGTCCATATTGTAATGTTGCATTGAATTCACCATTAAAAATTTCAGCATTTACATTTCCAGCTTCATTTGCAGCTTTTTTTACACCTTCCCAAGTAGCTTGGTTATAACCATTCTCACTTGAAGAAGCAAAAAAAGCTATATTTAAATCTGCAGCAAAAGAAGAAAATGAAATAAAGAAAATAATAAAAGGTAACGTGACAATTTTTATAATCTTATTCTTCATATAAACCTCCCAAAGAATTTTATTTACAAAACTTGTGAAAGATAATCACAAATCAATAGAAATTTCAAATGTAAATATAGTTTTTGCTTATAAAAGTGTAAAAAGTGACCAATCTGTATTAAAAAAGATTTAAGTGATAATTTTTTACTGGAATAGGAAACTCTTTTGATATTTAACATTATTTAATATGTTTAGAGTATCGGCAGACATTGGGGGAACTTTTACAGATATAGTGGTAGAAGACTCTACTAATAAAGATATCAAAACAATTAAAGTTTTAACTACTCCTGAAAATCCTGCTAATGCTGTCTTTGAGGGCCTAAATTCAAATTTGAATATAAAAGACGTTAATTTCATAGTTCACGGTACAACAGTTGGCCTAAATGCATTTTTAGAAAGAAAAGGCTCACGTGTTTTACTAATAATGACAAAGGGTATTAGTGATACTTATACTATTGCACGTGGAGATAGAAAAGAGTTGTACAATGTTCAATATTCAAAACCAGGTACTTTGGTTCCAAGAAAAGATGTGGTTGAAGTTGAAGAGAGAATAATGTGGGATGGTTCAGTTCATACTGAATTGAATGAAACTGATTTATCTAAAATTGTAAAAATTATTAATGATGAAGATATTAAAGCTGTTGCAATTTGTTATTTGCATTCATACGTAAATCCAGAACATGAAATAAAGACTAGAGAATTTTTATCTAAAAATATTAAGGAAGAAGTGGTTATTTCTTTATCACATGAAATAGCACGCGAATGGCGTGAATATGAGAGAGCTTCTACTGCTGTTATGAATAGCTATATTGGTCCAGTTACAAATAATTATTTAAAATCATTAAAAAGTCAGCTCCAAAACAGTGAGTATACTAACCCTCTTTATATAATGCAATCCAATGGCGGTGTTATAAGAGCTGAGTCAGCTTTAGAACAACCAGTTAAAACACTTTTATCTGGACCTGTAGGAGGAACTATTGGTGGGCAGGCTTTATCACAATTAATTAATAGACCAAATTTAATATGTGTTGATATGGGTGGAACATCTTTTGATATGAGTTTAATTATTAATGGTAAACCTACTGTAACTAATGAAACTGAACAAGAATATATTCCATTATTAATTCCTTTAGTGGATATTCATACAATTGGAGCAGGTGGTGGTTCTGTAGCTTGGCTAGAAAATGAAGCATTACGTGTTGGTCCAAGAAGTGCAGGTGCTGACCCTGGACCTGCATGCTATGGTAAAGGAGGTGATGAACCAACTGTTACAGATGCAAATTTATTCCTAGGGAGACTGGGGAAGGAATCAAAATTAGGTGGATGGATGAATTTAGATGTTAATGCTTCTGAAAATGTTCTTCAAAATTTATCAAAAAAATTAAATATTTCTCAAGTTGAATTAGCAGAAGGAATTTTATCAATAATAAATGCTAAAATGGCTGATGCAATTAGAACTATTACAGTTAAAGAAGGTATTGACCCGAGAGAGTTTAGTTTAGTTGCTTTTGGAGGTGCTGGCTCCATGCATGCAGTTTGGTTAGCTGAAGAATTAGAAATAAGTGAGATAATAGTTCCTAATGATCCTGGAACTTTTTCTGCATGGGGGATGTTGCAAACTGATATTCGAAGAGACTTAACAGTAAATTTCTATCAAAATTTTCAAAGTTTAGAACAAAAGAAATTATTAGAAAGTTATAATAAATTGAAAGAGGAAGCTTCTGATCTTTTAAAAAGTGAAAATGTATCGGAGTCAGATATGAAATTTAATTTGACTGCTGACATGAGGTATATTGGTCAAGAATATTATGTAAATGTTGATTTAACAGAACCTTTTAATTTAGAAGATATAAATAAAAATTTTCACAATACTTATAAAAAACAATATGGACACTCTACTCCAGAAGGGCCATGTGAGTTTATTAATTTAAGATTGATAGCATTAGGAAAAATACAAAAATCTGGTTCAATTAAAAGTGCTAGTGAAGATATAAATATAGAAAACACAAAGAGAGAAGTAATCTTTAATCAAAAAGCACATCAAGCTGATGTTTTAAGTAGACAAAAAATTAAAACAAATGATAAATTTAAGGGACCTGTTGTTATTGAAGAGTCAACAGCAACTACAGTTGTTCCACCAAATTATAATATTGTAAAAGATGATTTTGGAAATATTATCATCTCAAAAGAAAAATAATGAAAAAAGCTGATCCAATAAGTACTGAAATCATAAGAAATGCTTTTATTTCTATTGCACAAGATATGAATGCAGTTTTAATTCGAAGCGCCTATACACCAGTAATTTATGAGGGAAAAGATTGTGTAGTTGCTTTGTTAGATGAAAAAGGTGAAGTTTTAGGTCAGTCATCTGGACTGCCTCTTTTTTTAGGAAATTTGCAAGTATGTGTTCAAGAAACAGCAAAAATGTATGGTTGGGATTATTTTAAAGAAGGAGATATTTTTTTTGTAAATGACTCTTTTTTTACAGGAACACATCTTAACGACATAACAATATTTGCTCCTATTTTTTGGCAAGACAAACTAGCTGGATTTTCAGCAAGTAGAGCACATTGGCTAGATGTTGGTGGAAAAGATCCTGGTGGTTCAATGGATTCTACAAATATTTATCAAGAAGGATTTAGATGGCCTGTTACAAGATTGTATGAAAATAATAAACCAAGAAAAGA
>Ga0206678_10003281_pt1 | contig 10139 bp, 9 predicted proteins | sample M180m12015metaG_FD_155453 | JGI IMG/M metagenome (GOLD analysis project Ga0206678, IMG submission 155453) | Ammonia-oxidizing marine archaeal communities from Monterey Bay, California, United States - M1 80m 12015 | ecosystem: Environmental > Aquatic > Marine > Intertidal zone | place: USA...
CATATAGGTCAAAAGATTGCTGCAACGCTATCAAGTACAGGCACTAAATCAATTTTTATACACCCAACAGAAGCGGCTCATGGAGATATGGGACTCATTAGCAAAAATGATTTAATAATTTTAATCTCTAATTCTGGTGAAACAGATGAAATAATAAATATTCTTCCGTCAATTAAGAGGCTTTCAAATAGCATTGCTTCCATTACAAGTAATAATAAGTCATCTATGGCTATGGCATCTGACATCTCGATAGTTATAACCTCTAATGAGGCTTGTCCTCTTGATTTAGCACCAACCTCATCAACAACCGCAGCATTGGCTCTTGGAGATGCATTTGCAATAGCTTTGCTTGAGGCTAAAGGGTTTACAAAAAATGATTTTGCGAGCTCTCACCCAGCTGGAAAATTAGGAAAAAAATTAATTACAAAAGTCCATAACCTTATGCATAAAGATAAAGCGCTTCCAAAGGTTAATAAGGGAACTCTTCTGACAATTGCCCTGCTAGAAATGTCTGAAAAAAAGCTTGGCGTTACATTGATAAAAGATAATTCTAAAACCATTGGTTTATTTTCAGATGGGGATTTAAGAAGATGCATTAATGGAAATATTGACGTCAATCAAACAAGAATTGAAGAGGTTATGACCAAAGAATATATAACTATATCTGAAGATATGTTGGCTATAGATGCTGCTCAAATTATGGAGAATAATAAGATTTTTATTCTGGCAGTTACAGATTCGAAAAATGATGTAATAGGAATATTATCCATGCATGATCTAATTCAAGCCAGGATCATATGAATAAAATAATTTTAATGGCGCTTTTAGCGATGCCTTTGTGGGCTGATGTGGATAATGAAATTAAAATTAGCTCTGATAATGTCAACGTTCAGGAAGCAACGAACAAAGTTATTTTTTCAAAAAACTTAATAATTGATTCTGGCCTAATGTTAATCTCTGCAGATGAAGCAATATACGATAATTCTTCAAAAATCATAGAAATAAGTGGGGAGCCTTCTTTGTTAAAATCTATTGGTGAAACTAGCGAATTTGAAGGAAGCGCATCTAAAATTATTTTTTATGATAATGATAATGTTCATCTTTTAGGGGCTGCTAAAATGAGATATGAAAATATGTCAATTACATCTAATAAGATTGTTTTTAGCCCAAGGTCTGGATTTATTAATTCCAATAAATAATGTTAAAAGTATCTAATATTAGAAAAATAATAAATGGTAAAACCATTATTGATGATATTAGTTTCAACATAAACTTAGGGAATATCTACGGATTACTTGGTCCTAATGGTGCTGGCAAAACAACTACCTTTTATTCAATTGCGGGACTAATTAAATGTAATGAGGGAGAGATTTATTTAGGTGATTCTAATATAACTAAACTTCCGATGCATAAAAGATCGAAACTTGGGATAAAGTACTTACCTCAAGAACCATCTATTTTTCAAAATTTAACTGTAATAGAAAATCTAATGGGATTAGCAGAACTTTCTTATGCAAGCAAGAAAGATGTTGATCAATTTGTTGAAAAATCAATTGAGGACTTTAAGCTTTCAAAAATTCTCCACTCAAAAGGAAGAGAGCTTTCAGGAGGTCAAAGAAGGAAAGTTGAGATTGCTCGAACCCTAGCCGCTGATCCAAAGATTATTCTATTAGACGAACCCTTCGCAGGAATCGACCCCATAGCAATAGAAGAAATTCAAGAAATACTAAGAATTGTGGCTAACAATAATATTGGTATTTTGATTACTGACCACAATGTTAGGGAGGCTCTAGATATTTGCTACAAGTCTATTGTTATAAGCCAGGGGAAAGTAATAGCAACTGGTTCTAAAAATGAATTAATATCCAATGAGCTGGTTAAAAAGGTTTATATTGGGAAAATGTATAGTTAACTAACTCAATGGCTATTTCTCTATCAAAAGAACAAAAACAAACTCAAAAAATATCAATAACTCCTCAGCTAAGAAAATCAATTGAGCTGTTACATCTTTCAAGATACGAGCTAATTCAAAAAATAGAAAAAGAAATACAGTTGAATCCATTTCTTGAAAAAAATGATGATGATTTTGATGTTGTAAGCTCTCAATCGTTAGATGAGTTTGACTTTGATATATCAGCATCTCAAAGTCTGCAAGACAGCTTACATGAGCAAATTGAAGACTTGAACCTTTCGGACAAGGATAAAGAAATTGCGTTTACTCTTATTGGATGTATAGATGAAACTGGAAAGCTAGCAGATAGTATTGATGAGATAGAAGAGTTGCTGTCCTATAAATATAAATATAAAGAAATTGAGAATAATCTACTTAATATTATTCATCGTTTAGAACCTCATGGTGTTGGCTATAGAGATTACAAAGAATGTATTTTTCTTCAGCTCAAAGAGGCCAGTTTAGCTATTGAAGTGTTTAAAATTTCAAAGAAAATTTTATTTGAAATTACCTCTGATGATTTAGATGAATGCTTCAATAAGCTTTCTTATCAAGGCTATAAAGATAGCGATATTAAAAAAGCTATTTTATCCATAAAGGCTTGTGATCTAAGTCCTGGCCTATCATATAACTCCGTAAACTATATCTATCCAGATTTAAAAATATCTTTTTTAACAGACCAAAAGCTTGAAGCAAAGTTTGTAAATGATAATTTTCCATCAATAAGACTTGATGAAGGCTTTATAGATAAAACGCAGAATCTTTTAAAAAAAACTCCAAACAAAGAACTTGCGAAAAGCATAGAAGATGCTAAATGGCTTTTATCATCAGTTAAAAGAAGAAATGATACTGTTTTAAGGGTTGGTGAATTAATATGTAACAAGCAAATTGATTTCCTAGGAGACAATCCATTAAAGGTTTCTCCGCTTTCAAATAAAGATATTTCTGATGAGCTTGGAGTTCACCCATCAACCGTATCTAGAATAATCAAGTCTAAATACATAGATACACCAAAAGGGATAATGCCTCTTAAGGCATTTTTGATATCGTCTGTCTCAAGAACCAGGATGGTAACTCCACTTCAACTAATGGATCAAATTAAAAAAATTATTAGTGAAGAAAAGCAAGCGCTTAGTGATCAAAAAATTGTTCAAAAACTTAATATGAGAGGCTTTAGCTTAGCGAGAAGAACTATTACAAAATATAGAAAAAAACTAAACATACCATCTTCAAGAAATAGATAAATAAATTTTTATTAGGTTAGAATTGATCTATGAGCTCTATTGATCAAGATAAACTTCAGGCTATTTTAGATGCCAACAGCAAGGAGTTATCTCTCAATCAGATAAAAAATATTTTAAAATCAATGCATTCGTCAGAAATAGCTCATGCACTTGAATCGTCTCCTCCAGAGCAAAGAAAGCTTCTATTCTCTCTCATAGAGACTAGTGACGAGGGAGATGTTCTCACTGAACTGGGTGAAGAAATTCAGCAAGACCTTCTTTCAAAAATATCAAATGACGAGCTTTCAGAGGCAGTTAAAGAGCTTGAGCTGGATGAAGTGGTAGATATTCTTCATAATTTACCAGAAGAAAGAATGCAGATGATACTTTCGAAAATGTCACTTAGAGACAGAAATAGAATTGAGCAAGGCCTTATATATCCAGATGATACCGCGGGAGGATTATTAAATACCGATGTTCTGAGCGTTCGGCCAAATCATACAGTTGACGTTGTTACAAGATATTTAAGAGAACAAAAAGATCTTCCAGAAAATACAGATAAGATTTTTGTTGTATCGACAGATGATAAATATTTAGGTGAAATATCTATCAGTAAAATTATTACTTCTGAAATATCTGAAAAAATTGATAACCTTATTACGCCTAACATTAGTCCAATTCTAGTGACTGAAAGCGATAAAAATGTGGCAACAAAATTCGAAAGAAATAATTTAATTTCCTCTGCAGTTATAAACTCAAAAGGTGAGCTTCTAGGAAGAATAACAATCGATGATGTTGTTGACGTTATATTAGAAGATGCAGATCAAAATTTCTTGGGTATGGCTGGTGTTGCAGAAGATACTTTTGCACCACCAGGAAGAGCTGCAAAAAGTAGAGTTTTTTGGTTGAGCATGAATCTATTAACAGCTTTTATAGCCTCATTATCAATTAATATATTTCAAGAAACGCTAGATAAAGTTGTTTATTTAGCTGTTCTTATGCCCATCGTTGCCAGCATGGGAGGAGTTGCTGCAACTCAAACTTTGACTATAGTTCTAAGAGGCTTAACCCTGGGTCAGATAAATAGCTCAAATATTAGATGGTTGTTTAAACGAGAGCTTGCTGTTTCCATTGTTAATGGGATTGTCTTATCTTTTCTAGTTGGTCTGATAACCTATTTTTGGTTTCAAAACTTTATATTATCTGTATTGATATCAGGTGCATTAATAATAAATTTAATAAGTTCAGTCTTTGCAGGAGTATTTGTGCCTCTGATACTAAGAAAATTAAATCAAGACCCTGCTATTTCAGGATCAGTTGTCGTTACGACTGTTACAGATGTTGTTGGATTCTTGTCCTTTCTAGGGCTTGCAACATTATTTTTAATTTAGTCTAACTAACTCTGGGTTTTTAATTGTTCCATCAACCTTAAAAGATATAGAAGATGCTGCGTCTATATTTTCTTCAAATAAATCTTGAAAAACTAAGGTTCCAGCAACTGCTGGAATGCCGCCGAATATAGCTGCATACCATGGTAGATTCTCAGAAATTTTAATTCGTAACGACATATCTAAATTTAACATTTCCAAAGACCCCATTTCATTTTTTAGAATTTCTCCTACCCATAACATTTTAGCTTCATCAGTTTCTATAGATATTGGGTTAGATATCAAACCTCTTTTTTTGCTAAAAAGTATATCGCCAGAAGCCCTTGTGAGATTTAATAAACCTAAGTCTTGCCTTCTGGTATCGGAATCTAAGTTTTTTACGATGGCATCAAGATTTAAAATCTTAAGAGTATTTAAGAAAGCTGAATTTGGTATATCGTTATCTATAGAAAAGTTTTTGGTTAAAAAGCTGATCTTTCCCTCAAGATTATTAAGCTCGCCTATGCTAGTCCACTGAATACTCATACCGGTCTTTAAATAGTCAAAATTATAATTTATAACATCGTTGAAAATATCTGATTTGCCGTCTAGTTCAAACAAACCTCTTACCTTGTATTGATCATTTGGGAATGAGTAACTTAAAAAAGATCTTTCACCGGTTTCCAATGAAGATACATTTAAAAACTGACTTTTAATCTCCAGGTTATCTATTGTGATTAAACTTTCATTTCTGAGGAGGTAGAAGTTAACTTTTTCAAAAGTTTCCCCTTTCAATCCAATCTTATTTCCAATAATCCTCATATTTATAATTGATGAACCGTTAACATAAGATGATGTTTCAGCATTTTTAGACATAAAATCTAAAGTATTAAAGTTGCTATTATTTAGTGTTACTTTTGCAAAGCCTGTTTTATCAATAACAATATCTCCGTTTAAATCAGGACCAACAAATGTTCCATACATTTCTTCGTCAAAAGAAACATCTATTTCCTGATCTTTAAAAGAATTATTAAGTAATTTAAATTTATTGGCTTTTAAAAAAATTCGCTTTACAAATGTCTCACCGCTGTCATTGGAATCAAAAGAAATTGAAGAAAAATCAAATTCTTTAAGATTCAAAAATATCTGAAACCCTTTTAATTTTTTCATACTAGCTTTCTCTTTGAAACCATAAGAAAAATAGCCACTCTTTCCATCGCTATCAATAAATACTTTAAATAACTTATTAGAAATTTTATATGACGGTTTTGTAAGATTTGGGATATTGATTGTTGTTAATAGAGGTTCTCCAACTGGTTTCGATATTTCATCGATGCTCGAATAAACATTTGTATTTTGTAAGTCTGTCTTTAGCGAAAGAGATATAATTTGATCATTAGTGATCTTTAGCTTTGTTTGGAATGATTCTTTTCCTGAAAGGCTAAAGTAATTATTTTCTTTTAAAATTTTGCTCATATTAAAGGAAAAATCTGAAAATAGTTCAAGCCCAATATTTTTTTGGTAGGTAACATTTCCGCTAATGTCTTGGATTACATCCTGTAAAGGCAGTGAGGATGTGAACTTACCAAAAAGGTTGTTTTGAAAATCTGAATAAAGGAGTGAGTTGATATTACTCACTGAATAACCAGAGTTAAAGGTGAGGTTAGTATTGGATAGTTTTATTTTATATGTTGATGTATTTTTTGAAGGTTTGCTAGTGCTTACGTATCCCCTGCTTTCAATGTACGCATTGATTTCTGCAACTTTGAATGAAGACATCTTTATTATGCCAAGGTCATCAAGATTACTTGCATCGAAATCATGATTGCCGGAGTAAAAAATATCGCCATTAGCTTCAATCAGCAAATTAAGATCTTTAAAAGGTACTTTATTAATTATTCCATCTACAAGAACGATTGAGCTTTTGTTTTGATTAGACCTAAGGTAATAACTTGAAGCTGATAATTTTAATGCATTTGTATTTATGAGTAGGTCATTTCCATTCAAGATATTTGCATTTTTATTATTTTTTGCTTCATAAGTATCAGTATTATTTTTTGTTGCTTTAAAGCCATTTATGTGAAGTCTGTTCAAAATAAAGCGCTCTTCTAGAACAAAATCTAATAGCTTAAAAGATAACTCAAAATCTTGAATTTCTATAATTTGCATATCATTAGTTATTTCAATACCAGAGGCTTTTATATATGGGTTTGAAAATATGCTTTTGAGTTGAATCTCTTGAAAGCTTAATTCATATGAATGTATAAACAATTTATCAATCACTGCTATGCCATGTTTTGGATAGCTGGTTAACAAGATAATGATAGTTAAGATTAAAAATAAAAATAATGAGATCAAAGAGGCTACTATTAGCGATACTTTTTTTAGAACAGCTTTCAATAAAAGCATTATTTATAAGCCTCTTCTTTTAAATATGATCGGTTTATATACTCTAGCTATTGATATTAGGAAACTAAATATTGTGTTACCAATCAATGTTATGAGCAATGTTAGATATGAGAAATTATTAATATTTAAGAAAAGGTGAGTAAGCGCCACATATGTTGAGGCTATTATCCCAAAAAAAATAGATATCTGAAGATAAGAAAATAGTCTGAAGACATATTTGTAACTATTGATAATGTAAGTTGTCATGCAATAAATAAGCCCATTTAATCCAATATAGGAACCAGATACCAGGTCCATAAGTAACCCGATAAAAAATGAAGATGAAGCAGTAAACCCATATTTATCTTTGTATGCAAAATAGGAATATGTCAAAAATGAAAAAGGTATGATGATATTAACATTCTTAAAAATAGGGTTTATGAAAACTTCTATGTTGTATGCCAAAACAATTAAAAAAAGTATTTTAAGCATGCTATCTTCTCTCATGAGCTAACCACGATGCCAAATAGATTTTCTGTTATTGGGTTTACTTTAAGTTTTATAACAATTTCTTTTTCAGAGGCTGATATATTTTTTATGTCTAATACATTTCCTATGAGAATATTTTTTGGGAAAACGCCACCGAGGCCAGAGGTATAAAATTTTTGGTCAATTGCAAATTGCTCATCCCAAATTAATTCACTATACATACAAGAAATAATCCCTGGCTTACCGCTACCTTTTGCATTGCAATGAAAATTTTCTGAAAAAACTGGTGTTGAATGTTTTATATCTGTAAGTAACATCACTTCGTAGATACCATTCAGATCATAAATAATTTGACCAATTAAGCCTTGCGAGTTAATGATAGCGCTTTGCAAAGGTTCTGTTGCCTTATCTGAAATGGGTTTTATAAATAACCTATGATTGCTGCAACAAAAATAATTATTTGTATCAAATTTTATAAGCTTTGAGATAATTACTTTATTCAGATTATTTTCTTTATCAATAAGAGCATTTAGTTTAGATTCATTAAGAAAAAAATCATTATTTTTTGATAATACAAAATTTGAAATATATTCTTTTTCAACCTGTAACCTTAAATCATTATTTTGCTTGATAAGATTTTTTTTAGAATGGAGCAGTTCTGGGAATTGCACCAATGGTTCAAAAATATAATTTTTAAAAAAATAATTTAATGACAGAACAGATGTTTTATAAGTATTTTTTGGCTTTAAGAATGTTTCGTTTGTAAAATCTAAGTAAAGCAAAAAAGAGGATAGCAAGATAAAAAATACATATGAAAAGACTGATGTATTGGGCGCATAGTTCGCCATAAACTTACTCTGAAGAAAGAAGATCTATATTATACTTATCCATTATTTCAAGAGCTTGGCCTCCACCTCTAGCTACGCATGTTAAAGGGTCTTCTGCAACAATCACAGGAATACCTGTAGAGTTTGCAATCAACTTGTCAAGATCTCTCATCAAAGCCCCTCCTCCAGTTAAAACAATACCCCTTTCAGCTATATCAGCTGCAAGTTCAGGAGGTGAAAGTTCTAAAGCGTTTCTTATAGCCCTTACTATTCCATACAATGGATCTTTCATAGCATCAAATGCTTGCTCGCTATTCACAGTGAAAGTTTCAGGTATACCTTCTGCTAAATTTCTTCCTGTTATAGACATTTCTTTTTTTTCAGATTCCGGCGTGGCGCAGCCTATAGTATGTTTTATTTTTTCGGAGGTTGATTCTCCAATAACACAGCCATAATTTCTTCTTATCCATGATGTAATGGACTCATCCATTTTATCACCACCAATTTTTACAGACTCTGCGTAAACAACACCATTTAACGAAAGAATAGCAATCTCTGAAGTGCCGCCTCCTATATCTACAACCATATTTCCACTTGCCTCTTCTACAGGCAATCCTGCACCAATAGCAGCAGCCATTGGCTCTTCAATGAGCTTGACATCTCTAGCTCCTGCTCCCAATACAGACTCGCGAATTGCCCTTCTTTCAACCTGGGTTGATCTGCAAGGAACACAAACAAGAACTCTGGGACTTGGTTTTATAAATCGTTGTTCATGAACTTTTGCAATAAAATGTTGAAGCATTTTTTCAGTAACCTGGAAGTCTGCAATAACCCCTTCTGACAATGGTCTTATTGCTTTTATATTACCTGGAGTTCTTCCAAGCATTTTCTTAGCCTCAGTTCCAACAGCTACTACTGTTTTTTGGCCACGTGATTCCCTTATCGCAACTACAGATGGCTCATCAAGAACAATTCCTACATCTTTTGTGTATATCAATGTGTTAGCTGTTCCTAAATCGATAGAAAGATCATTAGAGAAGTACCCTCTAATAGTTTTAAATATATTGAAATCCACGCTTTTCCTTAAAAATTAATGTTAATAATACTCTAGTTGAGTTAATATTCGGCTTCTAAATAATATAATATCCTATATATGGACAAGAAAACAGTTGCAAATATAGCTTACTTATCAAGACTTAAGCTCAACTCAGACAATGAAGAGAAAATTACCTCAGATCTTGAGAATATCATTAAATTTGTTGATCAGCTAGATGATGTAAATGTTGAAAATATAGCCCCTCTCACAAGCCCATTAGAAAAAACTGCCAAAACAAGATCAGATGAAGTAACAGCTAAAAATAGAAAAGATGTGTTTCTAGAAAGAGCTCCAAAGTCTAATGAAGATTATTTTTTAGTTCCAAGAGTTGTTGAATGAGCATACAGTATAAAACGATAGCAGAGCTTCGCTCAATGCTTGATAGTAAAGCAATATCATCTAAAGAAATAGTAGAAGAAACATTCAAATTAATTGATGAAAATAATGACTTAAATGCCTTTATTACACTTAACAAAGAAGCTGCAATTGCTAAATCTATTGAAATAGAAAATAACCCAGTAAAATCAGCGCTTCATGGAATTCCAATTGCACAAAAGGATCTTTTTTGTACTAAGGATCTCAGAACTACATGTGGGTCAAACATATTATCCAATTTTATACCGCCATACTCTGCAACTGTTATTGAAAATTTAGAAAATGCTGGCTGTATATCAGTTGGGAAAACTAATATGGATGAATTTGCAATGGGATCCTCTAATGAAACTAGTTTTTTTGGTGGAGTGAGAAATCCATGGGGTCAAAATTTAGTTCCTGGTGGAAGTTCAGGTGGTTCTGCTT
>Ga0206678_10003282_pt1 | contig 10138 bp, 9 predicted proteins | sample M180m12015metaG_FD_155453 | JGI IMG/M metagenome (GOLD analysis project Ga0206678, IMG submission 155453) | Ammonia-oxidizing marine archaeal communities from Monterey Bay, California, United States - M1 80m 12015 | ecosystem: Environmental > Aquatic > Marine > Intertidal zone | place: USA...
TCATCCAGATCGGATAATTTCTGATCAAGTTCCTGTCTAAGGATTTCAATAGACTCTGCCGAGAGAAGCTGGGCTTGCTGCAAATCAACCTGCTTGATTGCCTGTTCACGGCTCTGGCCAGTCAATGCCGACAGGGCTTGTTTTGATCGGTTCTGATCCCAGCTATTATAACCCGTCAACAATGCAGTAGTGACAAGTATCAGCCATAGCAACCAGCTAAAACCTGGCAATCCGGTCTTTTTGGTTTCACCCTTATTTGAATCTGATGATTTCTCAGCATTCTTTTTTTTCTCCTCATGCTCTGTCATTTACTCAATCCTGAATCATTAAGGTTTCAATGGCTTTTAACAATCCATCTGTGCTCGCATCGTCTGCAACATGCACCTTATTATAGCCCTGCCTGATTGCCTGTTCACCAATTCTTGCCGAGGTTGCTATCAATTGAACATCCTGCCTATGGCGCACCGAACAGACCAGACTAAACGAGTCCAGTATCTGTACACTGGACACCACAATGGTATCAATGCCGGCTTCGCGCATCTGCTGCCACAAACCCGTATGGCCGACTTTACGACGCTTGTATACTGCTAGATATTGAACCAATGCACCCTGGTTCGAAAGGGTATCTCCCAGTAAAGTTCTTCCGCCGTGTCCGCTTACAATGAGAATCTGTTTACCTTCAGGTTGATGCAGTTGAGCCAGTTCTAAAAGACCTTCCGAGCCGGGCGAATCAGGAAATATCGATGCAATGCCAAGCTGCCTTAGTTCCTCTGCAGTACCTGGGCCCACAGACAACCATTGCAACTGTGGCAACTGTGGCAACTGAGGCCAATAACGCTCCAGCACTGGTAAGCCAAACCGAACGGCATGCCGACTGACGAAAATGACAATATCATTTCTATCCAGATGCTCAATTAGCAGTCTAACATCTGCCTGTATATCAAGCTGGGTAATTTCAATGAGTGGGGTGATCTGATAAGAAACCTGCCGTAGCTGCAAGGCACGGGCCAACGCCTGGTTTAAACCATCAGGCCGGGTCAGCAGTATTCCATTGAACATGCCTCAGTCTACCCGAATGAGCTGTAATGCACCTTGATCTATCATTGCCTCTGCAACCCGTTCGGCCAACACGCGGCCCTGACCCGCTGGCGCAGAATCACTTAAGCGCAGTTGTGTCTGACCGTCTTGACCGCTGATAAAAGTCTTCAACAGGATTTTTTCTCCGCCCTCAATATAAGTCGCAAAAGCAGCTACGGGTAAACTGCAGTTAGCTCCCAGCTTCTCACTGATTCTACGCTCACAAGTCACCAGCTCAAAGCTAGCGGGATCATTCAAGGATGACAGAATCGGAGTAAGGTCCTCCCTTTCTGACAGACTTTCAACACCAACCGCGCCCTGACCTGCACTGGGAACACAATCATCAACAGGAATTTCCATGCAGATACGATGGCCAAGACCAAGCCGTTGAAGCCCTGCTGAGGCGAGAATAATGCCATCAAAATAGCCATCATCCAGACGCTTTAATCGAGTATCAACATTGCCCCTTAATTCCTTAAATTCCAGACCAGGATAACGATGCTGCAATTGAAATCTGCGCCTCAAACTTGATGAGCCTATAACAGCGCCCTCAGCCATATCCGCAAAAACCAGATTGCCCGCAGAAATCAATGCATCACTGGGCTCTGCTCTGGTACAGATCGCAGTAATGGCAAGCCCCTGAGGAAGCTCAGCTGGCACGTCTTTCATGGAATGTACCGCGATATCAGCATCACCTTGCAACAAGGCATTTTCCAACTCTTTGACGAACACACCTTTACCACCCAACTGGCTCAAAGACACCCTGCGGTTTCGATCCCCTTGCGTGCTCAGACCGATAATCTCCACATCGGTGTGGGCAAAAAATTGATTAATCTTCTCTTTTACAAAATTTGCCTGCCACAAAGCCAGGGTACTTTTTCGAGTTACTATCCTAATTTTTCGCACAATGCTCGACTTTTTTTCAAAGATGCAACACTAACCTCATGCGCCGTTCGAGTAAACCAATACAAGCAGCAGGTAAGCCAATTGAAGAACCGAATTTCCCCATGACAGTACGCGTGAACTTAAATAAGGCGCTTTCAACGGACTTAGCCCCCTTGCATTGCTGATCTTACGCCGACTCATTAATAGTTCTGAAATATTGCGGAGATAGTACTGAAATAGAACGGTGATAGTGCGGTGATAGTGCGGTGAACGACATCACAGTTAGTATCTGCAAGGGTGGATCCAATGACCTGGTAAAACAGTCAGCCAATTTTTACCTTAACCCATCAAGAATGTGACACAGCTGTTATAATGGGCGTGCACTCAACCGAGACATGACATTGGCAAACCAAAAAGAAAAACTTTGGGACGGTAGATTTACTGAAGCAACCGATGCTTTCGTAGAGTCATTTACAGCATCTGTTAACTTCGATCACATCCTTGCTGACTACGATATTGAGGGATCCATGGCCCATGCCCGCATGCTCAGCAAAGCAGACATTATCAGTGCACCTGACCTTGCCACCATGCTGGCAGGCCTCAGCGAGATTCGCCAAGAAATCAGCCAGGGCCAATTCCAATGGTCAGTACAGCTAGAAGATGTTCACATGAATATTGAAGCTGCTTTAACGGCACGAATCGGTGAACTAGGTAAGGTATTACATACCGGACGTTCCAGAAACGACCAGATAGCGACCGACCTGCGCCTGTATTTACGAGAACAGATTGATCTGATAATAGCAAAAATAAAACAGCTTTTGACCGGGATTCTCGATCTTGCAGAGACTCACACGAAAACCATAATGCCAGGTTTTACCCATCTGCAAATTGCCCAGCCCATCGTCTTCGGTCATCACCTGATGGCCTGGTACGCTATGCTTGCACGCGATGCAGAACGACTCATCGAGTGCCGCAAAAGAGTCAACTGCATGCCCCTGGGGTCTGCCGCTCTAGCGGGCACGAGTTTTCCGATTGATAGAGCCTATACGGCAGAGTTATTAGGCTTTCAGTCTATCGCTGATAACTCCCTGGATGCCGTCAGTGATCGGGATTTTGTCATTGAATTCTCGGCCTGTGCCAGCATGCTGATGATGCATCTATCCAGGTGGTCAGAAGAGATGATCCTGTGGACCTCACCGCAATTCGATTTTATAGAGCTCCCAGATCGCTTCTGCACAGGATCATCGATTATGCCCCAGAAGAAAAACCCGGATGTACCTGAACTGGTTCGTGGTAAATCGGCCCGGGTTTTTGGTTCCTTACTGTCTCTGCTGACGCTGATGAAAGGTCAGCCACTAGCCTACAACAAAGACAACCAGGAAGACAAAGAGCCACTTTTTGATACCGTTCAAACCGTTATGGCCTGTCTCACGGCGTTCGCCGATATGGTGCCCAATATCATTGCAAAGAAGGAAAACATGCTGCGCGCTGCATCAACCGGCTACGCAACCGCGACAGACCTGGCAGATTATCTGGTCCGCAAGGGACTTGCCTTTCGAGATGCCCATGCCATCGTAGGCAGACTAGTGGCCACAGGCATAAACGAGCACAAGGATCTGGCTGAACTCAGCCTGGAGCAGCTCCAGGCTGAGTCCAATTTAATCCAGGAAGATGTTTACCAGTTTCTCAACATTCACGGATCCGTAGCAAGTCGAAGTCATCCTGGCGGTACAGCCCCTGACACTGTCAGCGACGCCATTAACCGTGCCCGGCAGCTACTTACAAAAAACGGGTAACCTTTTCACCCATCTGCTCTGAGAAAATTCTGTTGAGCAAAGCGGTTAACGACTCCGACGTAGTCCCACAAAACCATTGTCCGTTTAACCAGGCTAGGTGAAAACCACCTGAACGAGCTGCTACCCATACTTCACGCTGGCTGACCTGCCGACTCATTATAACTTGAGACTGATTCGGAAAAGTGACAGTTAAGTTACCACTGCCCGCATCAATATCAAAATCCTGATCGAAAGAGTCAACAATATCCTCAATATCAGAAAACAGGTTATCCAGCTTTTCTGTGAACGCCCGTTCACAAAGAGAATCATTCACTGCGACTGCTCCCCATCAAGTTCATACTCCAGTATACTAGCTCTCCTACGCCTTCTTCGAATCAATATGCGCTTGATAATCATTCTATTGATACTGTTAGTGTTAACCAGTTGCGGCCAAAAAGGGCCTCTATACTTACCTGGCCCGCCAGTACAGCTCCTGGTTATCTAGTCATGCCAGCATTTGATTACCGCAATGGGTTTTATCACGTTGAAGACTTAGACTTGAGGGAACTGGCTGAGCAGTTTGGTACACCTGCTTTTATTTATTCGGAATCCGCTATAAGAGAAGCTTACCATCATTTTGAGCTCGCGTTTGCTGACCAGCCTCACTTGATCTGTTATTCCGTTAAGGCAAATTCTAATCTGTCAATTCTTCAATTACTGGCATCAATGGGTTCCGGATTCGATATCGTTTCTGGGGGCGAATTAACCAGGGTATTAAAAGCAGGAGGTAATCCAAAAAAGATCGTTTTTTCAGGTGTCGGTAAAACCCAAGAAGAGATATCGCAGGCCCTGAGTATCGGCATTCACTGCTTCAATATCGAGTCAGAAGAAGAGTTGACTAAAATCGAGAAGGTTGCTTCAGCGCTCGGTATAGTGGCACCAATCTCGCTTCGGGTAAACCCAGATGTCGATCCAAAAACACACCCCTACATTTCCACCGGACTAAAGCAAAGCAAATTCGGAATACCCACCGAGATCGCACTGAGGCTCTATCAGCAAGCCGATCAGTCCGCCGCACTGAATATTATCGGCATGAATTGCCATATCGGCTCTCAGATAACTGAATTAGCGCCTTTTACAGATGCTTTAATAAAACTGTTAGAACTGGTTGATGCACTGACACAAAAAGGCATCTTTATGGAACATATCGATATCGGCGGCGGTATGGCGGTTCAGTACCAAAACGAAGACAGCGTAGCTATTGCCGATCTGGCAGAAGCCATAACTGAACTCATGTCAGGACGCCCGCAGAAAATCTTGCTGGAACCCGGTAGAAGCTTAGTGGCCAACGCCGGAATTCTACTAACCCAGATCATCTATGTTAAAGAAAACAGCGGCCAAAATTTCGCCATCATTGATGCGGCCATGAACGACTTCATAAGACCCGCTTTATACAAAGCCTGGCACAACGTTTTACCGATTATTCAATTCGCCGAAGAAAGACCAGAACGAGAATACGAAATCGTAGGACCTATCTGCGAATCCGGTGATTTTCTGGCTAAACAACGCCGCTTGAAAATCCGCTCAGGTGATCTACTCTCCATTCAATCGGCAGGTGCTTATGGTTTCACCATGAGTTCCAACTATAATAGCCGAGGCCGGTCAGCTGAGGTTCTGGTGAAGGGTACCCACGCTAAGGAAATTCGCCGCAGGGAATCCATAGAAGATCAGATGAGGCTCGAATCGACCCCGTCTTTTGACTCCGGCTATTAAAACTAAATTCTTGCATTAAAGGAAACCTGAAGTAACCTATTCATTATGCTGGTTCATTTCACCAAAATGCAGGGGGCGGGCAACGATTTCGTCGTAGTTGATCTTGTTTCTCAGCATATTAAATTAACACGCGAAATAATTGCCACCATGGCAGATCGCCGTTTAGGCATTGGTTTTGACCAATTGCTGGTAGCAGCACCACCCACCGACCCTGAGGCTGATTTTTTCTACCGAATTTATAACACTGATGGCTCTGAGGCAGAACAGTGTGGCAACGGAGCAAGATGTTTAGCTAAATTTGTGCGCGACAAACAACTGACGCCCAAACGCAAATTGACCTTTCAATCCATTAACGGGCTCATCCTTGCTGAATTACAGCCGGACGAACGATTCAAAATCAACATGGGGCAACCGAAATTCGCTCCTGAACAGATTCCGTTTACGACTTCCACCAGAAAAGAAGTCTATCACCTGGACCACAACTCCATTAGCCACCGGGCTACAGCAGGCCCCGATATTGCGTTCACTCTGGTAAATATGGGTAATCCACATGCTGTTATTCAGGTCTCATCAATTACCGCTGCACAGGTCGAGGAAATCGGTCCCTGGCTAGCCAATCACGCCGCATTTCCTGAAGGTGTCAATGTAGGCTTTATGGAAATTATAGACTCAGGACACATTAAGCTACGTGTATACGAGCGTGGCGTCGGAGAAACCCAGGCCTGTGGCTCAGGTGCCTGTGCAGCTGTCGCAACAAAGCGGCAACACCAGCAACTCGCTGAAACAGTTGAAGTCTCCATGTCTGGCGGTACCATCACTGTTCAATGGCAGGGCCCTAATCATGATTTATTTCAAACTGGACCGGCTAATAAAGTCTATGACGGCAGAATGAAGTTATGAGTAATAAAAAACCTGTTACCAGTCCAACCGACCTAAACCCTGAGCTAGTATTCAGGTATTTAGAGGCACACCCCGACTTTACAGAAAAGGCTTTACAGCAACTCGAGTTGCCGACTCATGCAACATCGCAGGGAACCATATCTTTTTCGGACAGGAAACTGACCTCAGTTAACAAAAAGCTGGCTGAAACTGAGTCAAAACTGGCGGAATTAATTCAAAATTCAACCGATAACAGCCATCTGTTTGAATGCTGTCACAGGCTCATACTGGCGCTACTCGATACCGCCAATACGGCCTCGTTTATCACTGCATTATCTAGGAGCCTGGAAAACGATTTTAAATTTTCTAATCACCAACTGTTTATCTTTGCGGATCAACCGGCCCCTATTAATGAACACGCCAGTTTCATAAAACGAAAAACGCTTGAGCAGCAACTCGGTGGTATCGTCTCGTCCCGGCAACCGACGCTGGGCATACTCAGACAACAGGAAATGAAGTTACTGTTTCCTGATAACCACCTGACCATAGCCTCAGCAGCGGTTCTACCAATCAATGACAAACTACCCATTGCACTTCTTACCCTTGGCAGTGCTGATCAGAATAATTTTCGCGCCGGCCTGGAAACCACCTTTATAAAATTAATCACTGACGTCCTGTCGAGGCTCATTCCTGCGCGAGTGGCGCCCCCGGATTCAATACCGGGTAGGGCAGAATGAGCACACTGTCAGAGCAGATCAACCATTTTCTCAACCATATCCGTAATGAGAGAGGTCTGGCAGATAACACCAGTGAAAGTTACCAGCATGATTTAAAGATTCTGCTGGGCTATGCTGAGGCTATCAACCTCAACCAGGCCCAAGACTTTACGGCCAATCACATTCGACAACTGATAGGCCAGAGCCATCGTAAAGGCATGTCCGGTCGCAGCCAACAACGACGATTATCGGCCTTTCGCACTTTCTTCAATTTTATAGCAAGAGAAGAGGTGCTCAGCCAGAATCCAGCCCAGCTTGTCACAGCGCCAAAGCGTGCCAGAAAATTGCCCAGGACACTAGATACTGATCAGGTGTCACAACTCCTCAACTTCGTCCCCGGGGACTGGCATGGTTATCGGGACAAGGCGATTCTCGAATTATTATATTCTTCCGGGCTTCGACTGAGTGAGTTAACCAACGCAGATTGTGACAGCATCTCACTGTCTGAAGAAACCATACGGGTTACCGGAAAAGGCAACAAACAGAGAATCGTTCCTGTTGGCAGCCTCGCTATGCAGGCTTTGCGAGACTGGATGCTGGTCCGGAAAAACCTTCCAGTAAAAAGAGGACAGGTGCACGCAAATGCCCTGTTCATCAGCCAGGCAGGGTCGCGTATCAGTCCCTCAAGTATTCAGGCCAGGTTGCGGTACTGGGCTAAAAAACAACATCTGGTCAATAACCTGCACCCACACATGCTAAGACATTCCTTTGCCAGTCATGTGCTCGAATCAAGTGGCGACTTAAGGGCGGTGCAGGAATTGCTGGGCCATGCAGACATCAGTACGACACAGATATACACGCATCTGGACTTTCAGCACCTGGCGGCCGTATACGATAAAACACATCCACGAGCACAGCGTAAAAAAACAAGCGAGCCAACATGATTAAAGTCATCGGTTTTGATCTTGATGATACGCTCTGGGCTGTTAAGCCCGTTATAATCGGTGCTGAAGCTGCACTCAAAGCCCATCTCAAAGATCGTTTGCCGCATTTTGCCTATGCGCAGCAAGACCTGCTCATTGCCCGCAAACAGCTACTTGCACAAGACTCTTCCTTATCTTTTAGATTGACCGCCTTACGCCAGGCGGTATTGACAAAAGCCATGTTAAACAGCGGTATAAAAACAACCCAGGCGGAGAACCTGGCGTCCGAAGCAATGGATGTTTTTCTTGAAGCACGCAACCGAGTGACATTTTTCCCCGGTGCCCTCAAAGCATTGACAGAACTCGCGCAGGACTACATCTTGGGTGCGCTGACTAATGGTAATGCAGATATCAAAAGGCTGCGCCTGGATCATTTATTTATGTTTTCGTTTTCAGCCGAACAGGTAGGTGCAGCAAAACCTGATCCCATCTTATTTGAATCAGCACTGGCACATACAAACATCAAGGCCCACGAAATGATCTATGTTGGCGATGACCCTTTATTAGACATTGATGCTGCTGCTCGCCTGGGTATCAGGACCATCTGGAAATCAAACCCGAAAAAACAATCTGATCTCATCTCAGCGCCCGATGAACGGATACAGCAGTTATCAGAACTCCCAGATGCGGTAAAGAAAATTGCCCTGATGCAGACCTAAGCCTGCTCAGGAGCGGATCAGACTGCCTTATCATAACGTAGAACAATGCTCACTGATAAAAGCTTTTAGATGATCGACACTGGCAGGTAAGTTGAATTTTCTGGTTTCCAGATCATGCAGATTCTTCAGAGACTCATGCCTGGGAACAATCAAAGGCAGCGCTTTATGAACAGCGGCCTCAAATTTTGCTGGGTGTGCGGTAGCAAGACAAACCATAGGCACCCCCGATTCAATAACACGCTCTGCCTGGGCAATACCAACGGCAGTATGCGGATCTGCCAGGTAACCATTATCCTGATAACATTGGGTAATGCTCTGCAGGGTATCAATATCATCTACTGAGCCCGCTTCGAATTGTTCCATAATACCTTGGCAACCAGGTACGCCGGCTAGCCCTGTTGTATGAAAATCTTCCATGAATCGATTCAACCTTGCGCTGTCTTCGCCTAGATGATAAAACAGAAATCGTTCAAAATTACTGGCTATCTGTATATCCATAGCAGGACTTTCAGAAAAATGTACGCGCCCTTTCTGGTAGATACCTGAATTAAAATAGCGCGCCAGAATATCATTACTATTGGTCGCTAAAACCAACCTGCGTATAGGTAAGCCCATTTGTTTTGCGATAAAACCCGCGAAGATATTACCAAAATTACCTGTGGGTACCGTCACATCAAACTCGGTCGGTCGCTGAAGCTGAAACCATGCAGAAAAGTAGTAGACAATCTGAGCAAGAACCCGAGCCCAGTTGACCGAATTAACTGCCCCCAGACCATAACTAGACTTAAACTCCAGATCATTGAATACCGTCTTCATGAGCATCTGGCAATCGTCAAAACTGCCATCAACGGCAATACTGAAAACGTTCTGATCCAGAACCGTTGTCATCTGCAGTTCCTGGATAAGGCTCGTTCTACCCTCCGGGAACATGATGAATATATTAATCCCGGGCTTACTTCTAACACCTGCAATCGCGGCACTACCGGTATCACCACTGGTCGCACCCAGAATATTCAGGGTCGAATCAGTTTTTAACAGAATATGACCAAACAGATTTCCAAGAAGCTGCAAGGCGATATCTTTAAAAGCCAAGGTGGGTCCATGAAACAATTCAAGAACATGGATATCAGCTACTTTCACCAACGGCGATACCCTGGCATGTTCAAAAGTAGAATAACTCTGGTCAATCAAAGGGGCTAGATCAGAAACCGGAATATCATCAACAAACGGAACCATAACCTTGGCTGCCAGTTCAGAATAGGAAAGCTTATGCCAGTCAGCCATTTGTGAACTAACATCAGGAATGGTATCAGGAATTAACAGGCCGCCATCCGCAGCCAATCCCATCATAACCGCCTCAGAGAAGGATAAACCATTCACCCCGCCTCGGG
>Ga0206678_10003284_pt1 | contig 10134 bp, 10 predicted proteins | sample M180m12015metaG_FD_155453 | JGI IMG/M metagenome (GOLD analysis project Ga0206678, IMG submission 155453) | Ammonia-oxidizing marine archaeal communities from Monterey Bay, California, United States - M1 80m 12015 | ecosystem: Environmental > Aquatic > Marine > Intertidal zone | place: USA...
GAATTAGAAACACATACAGTCGAAACTCATATTTATCGTTTAAGAAAAAAAATATTTAAAGTTTTTAATGATGAAAACTTTATAATTAGTAAAAAAAATGGCTATCAAATCAACTAAAAAAAAAAGCAATATATTTGCGAGAGATCTTTTTTCAAAAAAATACAAACCTAGAGTAGTCAGGTCAAAAAAAGGAAAAGGGAGTTTTAAAAGAATTAAGAAAGATTAAATTCTAGCACCAATTTTTTGAATTATTTTAGAAGACAATTCTGTTCCTTTGATTAGGCAATCTTTTGTTGATAATTTGTTAATATATCCATGTAAATATCCAGCTGCAAATAAATCACCAGCCCCTGTAAGATCAACTAACTTTAAATCTTTTTTAGCAATACACGTTATTACTTGGTTATTATTTATTGCTATAGAGCCTTTCTCACCTCTTGTGATAATTATATCTTTTTTTAATTCTTTTGAAAAAGAAATTGCGTCATCAAATGATTTGCTATTTGTTAAAGATAAAATCTCTTGTTCGTTGGAAAAAATAAGATCTATTTTATTTTTAGCTAACTCTAAAAAGTTTTTTTTATGTCGCTCAACACAAAATAAATCGGATAGTGACATTACAACTTTATTTGAATTTAAGATTGCTTTTTCAAAAGCTTTTTTAGGATCACCTTCATCCCACAAATAGCCCTCTAAAAAAGTTATTTCACTATTTTTAACAATGCTAGGATCAACATCATTTTCATTAATTTTTCCAGCTATACCTAAAAAGGTACACATTGTTCTTTCTGAGTCAGGTGTTATTAAGATTAAACAAGTTCCGGTAGGAATGGACTCATTTTTTTTGGAGTATAAATAATTAACATTTTCATGTTTTAGACCATCCTCATATTTTTGGCCCAAATCATCATTGTTAACTTTACCAATAAATCCAACATCATTACCTAGTTGAGAGAGTCCAACAATAGAATTTGCAACTGAGCCACCAGAGATAGTTTCTTCAATTTTAAGTGATGATAATAGTTTTTTAAATTCAATTTCATCAATAAGTTTCATTGTACTTTTCGTTAAAGAATTTTTTTCTAAAAAATTATTTTCTACTTTACAAAGAACATCTACAATTGCATTTCCAATTCCTAAGATTTTCATATTATGCTTTTTGTGTTAATAAAGGTTTCTTTCGGTTAGGATAACAAGTAGTGCAAATTTTACAAGTTAAACCATAACAATCTCTTGCTTTACAATATTCTCTTCCATAATAAATTATTTGAAGATGTAGTTTGGTCCACAATTTTTTTGGAAATATTCTTTTTAAATCTTTTTCAGTTTGAATAACATTTTTTCCACTTGTAAGACCCCATCTTTGTGCCAATCTATGAATATGTGTATCTACTGCAAAAGCTGGTTGTCCAAAACCTTGAGACATAACAACGCTTGCAGTTTTATGGCCTACGCCAGGTAATTTTTCAAGTTCTTCAAAAGTTTTAGGTACTTTTCCATTATGTTCGTCTAAAAGTTTTTTAGACATAAGGTAAATACTTTTTGCTTTAACTCTAAAAATACCAATTTTTTTTATTAATTTTTCTATTTTTTTTCTTCCCAACTTCACAAAATGTTCTGGCTTATTATATTTTGGATAAATGTTTTTTGTTACATTATTCACATTTAAATCTGTACATTGTGCAGATAGAAGAACTGAAACTAAAAGTGTAAATATATTTTTGTGTTTTAGAGGAATTGGAGTGGTTTGGTAAATTTTATTTAAAATTTTTAATATTTGTTTTGCTTTTTCTTTTTCATTCATTATGAAAAGTTCAATAAATCTCTCATAGAATAAAGACCAGGCTTTTTTTGCATAAGCCATTTTGCTGCAATTAAAGCACCATCTGAATAAAGAGCTCTATCAAAAGCTTCATGATTAAGAGTAATTATTTCTTTTCCACTTGAAAATTTTACTTCATGTTCTCCAATAATTTCACCTTTTCGTATTGAATTAAAATTAATTTTCTTTCCATAAGGAAATGTTTTCTTATTTAAAAATTTTTTCCCCATGAGTTTATAAAGATTCTTTTTTTTTCCATCAGCTATACCTTTTCCGAGCATTAATGCAGTCCCAGATGGGTAGTCTTTTTTATGTTTGTGATGAACTTCAAAAATTTTGGTTAAATAATTATTATTCAATGATTTTGAGGAGATTTCAGTTAAATACATCAATAAGTTTACCCCAAGACTCATATTGCCCGCTTTTAATATTGGTATTTTTTTTGAGTATTTGCTAATTAGTTTTTCTTCATTTTTAGTAAAACCAGTTGTTCCTATTACTACTCTTTTTTTTATCTTTGATGCAATTTCAAGCATTTCAAATGTGCATTTAGGAATTGTAAAATCTATAATTATATCAGTTTTTTCAAATGCTTTTTCATTGTTAAATTCTGGTCTAATTCCTTTAAATTTTTTATTTACAGTTCTGTTTTCAGTAAGAGTTACGAGTTTAAAATTTTTATTTTTTGTAGAAGATTTAATGAGTTGCTGACCCATTCTTCCCATACAACCAGTAATTCCTAAATTAATTTTTTTCATTATGAAATTATTAACCTTTTTTAATTGATTAGTCTTTTAGTTTTTCCAAAAACTCTTTGCTTTTTGGAAGAATTTTCTAATACTTGGATTAGATTTTTCGTTCTCAATTTCTCTGAATTTTTCTAATAACTCTTTTTGTTGCTTATTTAGGGATATTGGAACTTCTGTATTAACTTGTACATACAAGTCTCCAAAATCACCTCTTCGCATGAAGGGCATTCCTTTGCCTTTTAATCTAAATTGTTTTCCACTTTGAGTTCCATCTGGTATTTTAATTTTTGCTTTACCACCATCAATTGTTGGGATTTCAATTGTTGTACCCAGTGCTGCATCAGCAATAGAAATTGGAAATTCAAAAAACAAATTTTCGTCTGATCTTTTAAATAAATCGTGAGAGTGTACATTTATAAATAAATATAGGTCACCAGTTGTTCCACCTCTAATACCAGCTTCTCCTTTTCCAGCCAATCTAATTCTTGTTCCATCATCAACACCTTTCGGTATCGTTACTGATATTTTTTTTGATGCTTGCTTCTTGCCTTGGCCATTACAATCATTACACGGGTTAGTTATTTCTTCACCATTACCGTTACATTGAGGGCAGGTTTGTTGAACTGTAAAAAAACCTTGATTAGATCTTATTTTTCCATTTCCACCACAATATGTACATCTGTCAGGAGAGTGGCCAGGTTTTGAGCCATTTCCTTTGCAAGTATTACATTTTTCTGTTGTAGAAAACTTGATGTCTTGTTTTTTACCCTCATAAGCTTCCTCAAGAGTAATTGATAAATCATATCTTAAATCTGAGCCTCTGTTATTGGAACTATTTCTGCTTTTTGATCTTCCACTTCCTCCAAAATCTCCAAAAAAATCCTCAAAAATATCTGAAAAATCGGCACCACCAAAACCACCAAAACCACCACTTTGTCTACCACCACTATTTTCAAAGGCAGCATGTCCAAAATTATCATAATTTTGTTTTTTTTCTTTATCTGAAAGAATGCCGTAAGCTTCACTACCTTCTTTAAATTTATCTTCAGCTTTTTTGTCGCCTGGATTTTTATCGGGATGATATTTTACAGCAAGTTTTCTATAAGCTGATTTTAATTCATCAGGACTTGCATTTTTACCAACACCTAAGACATCGTAAAAATCTCTTTTAGCCATAAGTTACTTTGAGATGATAATTGTTGTGAGACTTAAGCGCTTTTTTCTTTGTTGTCTTTTTCTTTATTTTCTTCTTTTACCTCTTCAAAATCTGCATCAACTACATTATCGTCTTTTTTCCCTTTATCATTTTTATCACCATCTTTAGATGAGTCTGGTTTTTCTTGAGATTTGTATATAGCTTCTCCTAATTTCATAGAAGCTTGAACTAAAGTTTCTGTTTTTTTCTTAATATCCTCATTATCAGTTCCCTTTAAAGCTTCTTTTAAACTAGATGATGCATCTTCAATTGCTTTTTTCTCAGCATCTGTAATTTTAGATCCATGCTCCTTAAGATTTTTTTCAGTTGAATGAATTAAAGTGTCTGCTTGGTTCCTAACATCTACGGACTCTCTTTTTTTCTTATCCTCTTCTTTATTAGCCTCTGCATCTTTAACCATTTTTTCAATTTCCTCTTCACTTAAACCACCAGAAGCTTGGATTTGAATTTTTTGTTCTTTACCAGTACCTTTATCTTTAGCTGACACACTAACTATTCCATTAGCATCAATATCAAAAGTAACTTCAATTTGAGGAACTCCTCTTGGAGCAGGAGCTATGCCAACTAATTCAAAATTACCCAACATTTTGTTATCGGTTGCCATTTCTCTTTCACCCTGAAGTACTCTAATTGATACTGCAGGCTGATTGTCCTCAGCTGTAGAAAATACTTGGCTTTTTTTTGTTGGTATTGTTGTGTTTTTTTCGATTAACTTGGTTGATACACCACCTAATGTTTCGATACCAAGAGATAATGGAGTTACATCTAGCAACAATACATCTTTAACATCACCTTGAAGTACACCTGCCTGAATAGCAGCACCCATAGCTACAACCTCATCAGGATTAACACTTTTGTTTGGATCCTTTCCAAAAAAGTTTTTAACTTCAGTTAATACTTTGGGCATTCTTGTCATTCCACCAACCATTATAATTTCATCTATTTCACTTGCTGTAATTCCAGCATCTTTTAAAGCTATCTTGCAAGGTGGTAATGTTTTTGCTATCAAGTCCTCTACAAGTGCTTCTAATTTAGCTCTAGTCATTTTTAAATTAATATGTTTCGGACCAGTTTTATCTGCGGTGATAAATGGTAAATTTATATCTGTTTGTTCAGCTGAAGAAAGTTCAATTTTAGCTTTTTCTGCAGCCTCCTTTAATCTTTGTAAGGCAAGTTTATCTGAAGTTAAATCAATTCCATTATCTTTTTTAAATTCTTCAATTAGATAATTAACGATAGCATTATCAAAATCTTCGCCGCCTAAAAAAGTATCTCCATTAGTCGACTTAACTTCAAATACACCATCACCTAATTCAAGGATTGAAACATCAAATGTTCCTCCACCTAAATCGTACACGGCAATCTTCTTATTTTGTTTTTTATCTAAACCATATGCCAATGATGCTGCAGTTGGCTCATTTATAATTCTCAAGACTTCAAGCCCTGCAATTTTACCAGCATCTTTTGTTGCTTGTCTTTGAGCATCATTAAAATATGCAGGAACAGTTATTACCGCCTTAGTAACCTCTTGACCCAAATATTTTTCAGCTGTTTCTTTCATTTTTTGAAGAATAAAAGCAGATATTTGAGAAGGTGAATATTTTTCTCCTTTTGCTTCAATCCAAGCATCACCTTTTTCAGAATTTATTATTTTAAATGGAGCAGCTACTATATCTTTTTTTACAGTTGGATCTTCAAAATTTCTTCCAATTAATCTTTTTACAGCAAAAATTGTATTTTCAGGATTTGTTACAGCTTGTCTTTTGGCTGGCTGACCAACTAATTTTTCACCATCATCTGTAAAAGCTACAACCGAAGGAGTTGTTCTTGCTCCCTCTGCATTCTCTAAAACTTTAGCTTGGCTACCCTCCATGATTGATACACAAGAGTTTGTAGTTCCAAGATCTATCCCAATAATTTTACTCATAATTTAAATTCTCTCTTTCATATATGTGTTAATTTTGATTCTACAAGTTGAACAAATATTATTATTTGTCTAAATTCTCCTTATTTACCTCATCTTTTTTATCTTTTTTTTCTATTTTTTTTGAAACCCCAACTAATGATGGTCTAAGTAGCCTATCCTTAATCATGAAGCCTTTTTGAACTTCTTGAACGATTGTCCCTGGTTCTTTTTGATCATCTTCTATCTCCATCATCGCTTGATGTAAATTTGGATCTAATTTTTTATTAAGGCAATCAATTGGTTTGATATTATTTTTGGTAAAGATAGAAATCAAATCTTTGTTAATTATATCTAAGTGCTCTAGGGTTTTTTCTAAAGTTTCAGTATCTTTAAGATTTTCGTCATTCTCTAGAATTAATTTTGATCGCGCTAAGTTATCAATTAAACTTAATGCTTCTTTTGCAAATACAAAACCACCATAATCAAATGCATCATCTTTTTCTTTTTCAAATCTTCTTCTCTGATTTTCCATCTCAGCAAATGTTCTTGTAAGTTTATCTTCTAATTCTTTTATTTTATCCTCAGGAGATATCTCTTTTTCTTCTACTTCATCATTTGGTTTAGCCTGAACTTCTTTCTTTTGATCTTCAACTTTACCAGGTTCTTCTGAATGATCTTCAGTTTTAGCTTTTTGATCTAAGCTTTCTTCTTTTTCCATGAAAGCATATATGGTAAGAAATTTCAAAATTGCTAGGTATTAATGAAAAAAATCTCAAAATTACTTATAGGCACCCATAATAAGGGCAAGTATAGAGAAATAAGAGATTTATTGCCAAAATTTATTAAAACTTACTCAACAACTGATTTTAAGCTTAATAGCCCAAAGGAAGATGGACTTACCTTTGAGGAAAATTCTATCATTAAGGCAAAATATTTCTCTAAAAAAACAAAACTTAGATGTTTGGCTGATGACTCTGGACTTGAAATTGATGCTCTAAATAAAAATCCGGGGATTTATTCTTCTAGATGGGGTGGGAAAGACGGTGATTTTAAGAAAGCTATTAGGAGGGTTTATCGTGAGTTATATAAAAAAGATAAAAATTGGAAACAAAAAAAAATTAAAGCAAGATTTGTTTGTGTATTATCAATTTTTAATTTAGAAAAAAAAATTGCTTCTGTAACAGGTAAAATTGAAGGCTACATTTCAAATGAAGCTAAGGGAACAAATGGATTTGGATATGATCCTATTTTTATTCCAAAAAATAAAAAGAAAACTTTTGGCGAAATGAAATATTCAAAAAAAAATAAAATAGATCATAGATCTGTTGCATTTAAAAAAATTAAAAAATTTTTATGAGTTTTTTATCTTCTATTTGATAAAAATTTAATCTATGATTGATTTTGTTATTTTTAATATCAAAAATGCCTATTTTGCCTTTGAAGGAGTTTTTCTTTTTGAAAAGTTTGCTTAAATTAGAGAGGTTTGTTTTTAAAGATAGATAGTAAACAAGACCAACTAGATCATAGCTTAATAAAGATAAATATGTTGGATATTCATCAAATTCTTTAAAGAACTTATTATTATAATTCTCAAAATTATTTTTGTTTATTGATGGATAATATATTGGCTGAATATCAGTTTCATTTAATAAACTTTGATTAAACCATTGATTTAATGTTATAAAATATTTTTTTTTTGGTGATACGTCTGTGTATAAAAGGGAAGTAGCTACACTTTTTAAACTTTCATCAAAATCAGCAATTATTACTGCATCAAAATTTAAACCACCTAATGTATATCTTTTTTCCAATCTTTTGATTTTATTTTCTTTATTTGATTCATTTGAATTCTTTATTCTATAGATTTCGTCTTTTAAATTTTGTTTTCTAATTTTGTAATTAGTAATTTCCTCAATTTGTTTTGTTAATTTTGTTGGTTCAGTGCTATAAACATAATTTTTAAAAATTTTAATTTTAGAATTCTTAATTCCTTTTTTAACTTCAAATTCATAATCTTGCATTGGTGTTAAAAAAATAGTTTTTTTTATATTTTTTGATTCTAAAAATTTTTTTATTGTGTTTAATTGAGATGTAGAATTAATTCCTGCTGAAATTACATTTTTTGGTAGGTCTAAAGTTTTATTTGTTAAAGACAAAAAAGTAAGATCTCTGATTTCATCTAAATACATTAGACTTTCATGGAATATAGGGCCTACAACTACTTTTACCCCCATTTCTTTTAATTCGAATGCGGATTTAAGAGTTTTGTTTGGTTTTGTTGCTGTGTCCTTTGGAATAATCTCAATTAAATCACTATCAATATCTTTTACAGCTAACCTAGCAGCTTTAATAATTGATTGACCCAAATCTTTGTTGGAACCAGTCATTGGAACTAAGAGACCAATTTTTATTTTTTCTACAGCTTTTGCTGAATATAAAAATAACAATGACAAATTAAGTAAGGTAAAAAAAATAATTTTAATAAATTTGTTCATTTTAATGATAGTATAATATTTTTTAAGCTTAATTATGATCATAAAATCAAAATCTCAAATAAAAGATAATGAAAATGGTCTTTATTTAGTATCAACTCCAATTGGTAATTTAAAAGATATTACCTATAGGGCTATCGAAACACTAAAAAATTCTTCTTATATTCTTTGTGAAGATACTAGGGTTTCAAAAAATTTATTAGATAGGTATGAAATTAAATCGAGATTGATATCTAATCATAAATTTAATGAAAGAAAAAACTTAAATAAAATAATTGATTTTTTAAAATCAGGTAAAATAATTTCTTTAATTTCTGATGCAGGTACACCAAGTATTTCTGATCCAGGTGCAATTTTAATTAATGAATGTATTAAAAATGATATTCGGGTTATTCCTATTCCAGGACCTTCAGCAGTTGCAACAGCAGTCTCGATAAGTGGGTTTTCAGAAAAATTTTTCTTTTATGGTTTTTTGCCTAACAAAAAACAAGCTTTAAAAAATGATTTAGAAAAATTTTCAAATTTAGATGGATCATTTGTTTTTTTTGTGTCTCCTAGAAAAATTAATAAAATAATACCTGAATTAAAATTTTTTTTTAGTGGTAGAAAAATAGTTTTTTGTAGAGAAATTTCAAAATTATATGAAGAATATATTAGAAAAGATGTTGATGATTTAGAACTATTTGCTAAAGAGCCAAAAGGCGAACTTACAATAGTAATTTCTGAAAAAAAAATTAACAAAAATAACTCACAAAAATTAAGTGAATCAGATAAAGTTATTATTAAAAAAATGATTAAAAAATTAAGTGTGAAAGAAATAACAATTTTAATTAGTCAAAATAAAAATATAACAAAAAAAGAAATTTATAATTATTGTTTAAAGATAAAAAATGAAAATTAAATTTATAATTATCATTTTAACTGGAATTATATTTTCTAGTTGTGTGGGCGTTTCTTCTAAAGGCATTTTTGGAACAGGTGTATCAGTTGCTTTAGATCCTAGAACTGTTGGAACTCAGATGGATGATTCAATTATGCAAAAAAATATGACAGCACGAATTCTTGTTAAAGATAAAAAGTACCTTTTGTCAGTAAAATCTAAAGTGCTTGATGGAAGAATTTTTTTAACTGGAAAGGTAGACAATCCAGAAGAAAAATTACAATTAACCAAATTAGCTTGGGAAACAAAAGGTGCTCGATCAGTCCGTAATGATATTAAAATTAAAGAAAATTTTAATTTTAAACAATCTGCAAAAGATCTACTTATAACTTCTCAACTTCGAACAGCTTTAATTTTAAACAAAAATATTAAAGCAACGAATTATCAAATTGATACCTATAAAAAAAAGATTTACATTTATGGTATTGCACTTACATCTGAAGAAAAAGATTTAGTGATAAGTGAAGCCAAGGAAACGCATGATGCAAAAGATGTAATTGCAAGTATAATTCTTGTTGAAGATTTAAGAATTCAAAAAGAATAATTATTTTTTATAATTAATAATGTCTGAAGAGTAGGCTGCAATTGAGGCTAAGTTAATTATTTCTGAAGTTGAAGATCTTAGTGGAGCAATCTCAACAGGGAGGCCGATTCCAATCAACAAAGGACCTATCACTTTTGTATCTCCTAAAGTTTTCATCATTTTATATGATATAGCTGCGCTATGTTGACCTGGCATTATCAGAATATTTGCGTTTCCAACAATTTTTGAAAAAGGATAAAGTTCTTTATATTCTGGATTCAAGGCTACATCTGGCTGCATGTCACCATCAAATTCAAAATCTACTTTTTTTTCTTTTAAAATATCTACTGCTTTTCTAATATGTTTAGTTCTACTTGTAAGAGGTTGACCAAAAGTCGAATGAGATACAAAAGCAACCTTTGGATCAAAACCAAATAGTCTTACCACTCTTGCAGTAGAAATAGCCATTTTAGCCATCTCTTCTGA
>Ga0206678_10003299_pt1 | contig 10110 bp, 8 predicted proteins | sample M180m12015metaG_FD_155453 | JGI IMG/M metagenome (GOLD analysis project Ga0206678, IMG submission 155453) | Ammonia-oxidizing marine archaeal communities from Monterey Bay, California, United States - M1 80m 12015 | ecosystem: Environmental > Aquatic > Marine > Intertidal zone | place: USA...
CTCCTGCGTGGGACGGAGGGACGGGACCAGGAGGCCGGGTTCGGGCTACCGGTGTCCCGAACCCGAGGCTACCGACTGGGACCAGCGTCCGGAGGGATCACAACTCCGGCCAGTGGCGCCTGTTTCGCTTCGCTCGGCGGTCGCGGTCGCCCAGCGCCCAGACGCGGCGCCAGGCGCCGATGTCGGGGCCGGTGAGGTCCGGCGACGTGCCGGCGTGTGCCCGCACCCTGGCTTGCCACCAGTCGGAGGTGGCTTCGTCCGCCAGCACCGCTACCGCAGCTTCCAGGCGGGCGGCGAATGCCCGTGAGTTCTCGTCCTCGCCGGGCTGCAGTGGGTCGCCGAACGTGACCGTGGTGCGCGACGGCTGTGGCAACTTTTTCCCCTTGCGCAGGATCCGTCCCGTGCCCTGCAGGTGGACCGGCACAACCGGGACATTGCACCGGATTGCCAGGTAGGCGGCGCCTCCCCGGAACGGCTGACCCCACCCGTCGGGGCTGCGGCCCCCCTCGGGGAAGATCAGCAGGCTCCATCCGTCGCCGATGAGGTCCGCGGCGAGCGACGCCGACTGGCGCCCGACCTTGGTGCGTTCGATCGGGATGGCGCCAATGCCGAGGGCGGCGATCGAGCCGCCGATCCGGGTGCGGAAGAAGTAGTCGGCGGCGGCCCCGATCACCAGTCGGTGTCGCCACGGCTCGGGCACCGTGGTGAGCATCAGCGGTGTGTCGGCGTGGCTGTGGTGGTTGGCGGCGAAGATCACCGGGCCGTCGAGGCGGTCGAGGCGGTCGAGTCCCTTGACGGCCGGGGAGGCGACAAGTGACATGACCGGTCGCATCACGCCCTCGACCAGCGCCAGGCGGGCCACCCGTGCTGGCTGTGAGCGAGCCCAGTCGGTGTCGAAGTCGGTCCCCGTGTGCCGCACGGGAGGCGGTGGCTCCACGCCGTTCGGCACCGGGGTGGCACGCAGTGGGAAGCTCAGTCGGGCCACCCGGGCTCTGGCCTTCGCCACCTGTAGTCGGACGTGGTTCACGCGCTCACCACGTCCCGTACCGCCACCCTCACGTCACGTCCGCCATCAGGATTGGTGGGTTCTTGAGGTGGGTGATGGTCGGCTGTGGCCCGACCACGTCGGTCGACATCTCGAGGGCATCCTGCAGGGTTGATGCCGGCTGGAATCCCATGCGCCGCACGGCAGCGGTGTCGCCGCCGACGACGATCACCCTCCCGAGGTGTTGCAGGGCGTGCGCCCCCCAGTACCACATGTAGAAGGGGTGGGCTCCGTGGTAGGCGTACGAGGTGCGGTACAGGTGCTTGTACCACTCGTCCTCGGCGAACTGCTTCTCCCACTTCTTCTCGATCTCGGCCGGGTCGGTGGTGTCGGCCAGGACCTGTTCGAAGAAGTCGATGTAGCTGGGGTGGTGGACGGGGTGGAACTCCCACGGCGTCGGGTGCCCCATGATCAGCACGCCACCCTCCCGCACCAGCGGCTTCCCCCGGTACAGGTTGAAGAAGTAGCCCAGCCCCAGGCACATCACGAGGATCGGATTCATGATCGAGTTGACGTTGTAGGGGCAGATGTAGGGGAGCCCCATGGTGAGCACGTCGGTCTGTCCCTCGACGGGCACGAGCTGCTGCTTGTAGACGTTCGCCGTCGTTACTTCGTGGACGGCCTCGACCTCGCCGGCCTGCACCGAGGTGAGTTCATAGGGCGCCAGCCACGACGAGAACACCTTGCGCTTCGCTGCCGAAGGCATGAGCTTGAGGCCCTGCTGCATGGCGAGGAATCCCGCCCGGTCCTTCGGCGACCACTCCCACTCGCGCTTCTGGAGCACCGACATCGGACCCTCGCGGCCGAACGTGTTGTTGTTGACCGTGGTCTCAATCTGGAAGATCTTCACGTCGGCGTCGCGCAGCACCTTGCCCATCCGCCAGTTGGAGGCGTGCAGCGCCGAGTTCTCCCGATCCATGAATGAACGGGAGTTGAGCATGGTGTGGACGTTGTGGTGGTGGCGCAGGCCGGTGTAGCCAGACAGGCCGGTGGCGGTGCTCTTGTGGCCGCCGTCCATGGCCACGAGGTTGATGTTGACGTAGACGACGAGGTCGCTCTCGGCAGCCCGCTTGCTGAACTGCACGTCCTCGCCGTGGGGGGTCTGGCCGAGCACCACCATGCCGTCGGGGTCCTCGGCGTCGTGGTTGTAGAGGCGGCCAGAAGGGGCGAAGGCGTCGTAGACGCGGTCGCCGACGGCATGGCGCAACTCGTCCTCGGTCATCCGCCGGTGGATGGCCAGCGCAGCGATGAGGTGCACGTCGTCGACGCCGGCCTCTGCGGCCAGGTCGAGGACAGCCTCGATGACCCGTTGACGGATGTCGGGCCGGCGCATCGGCGGCAGGGGCAACGAGATGTCGTCGAAGGCGATGGTGAGCTTCATGCCGGAATGCAGCAGTGCCGGGAGGGGTTCGGAGTCGCCCAGCGGGTTGAGGAGTGCGCTGCGGATGGCGCCGTCGGGGTCGGCGAGCCCCTCGAGCGGCTCGGCCGGGTAGATCACCCGGGTGCGATCGGCAGGCAACTTCTCGAGCCGGAATCCCTCGCCGTGGTGGAACAGGACCGGTGGGCTGCTGCGGTCGACGTCGAGGACGAAGCCGGGTCGGGGGGCGAGGTGGCCGTTGCTCACTTGCTCATCTCCATGAGGGTTTCTCGTTCCTTTTCATCGCGCAGGTCGAAGGCCACCTTGACGGCTCCTCGTCGACCGGCGGCTGCGGCGTGTTCGAGTGCATCGCGGTAGCGGTGCAGGGGATAGGTCGCCGACACGAGGCGGCCCAGTTCGGCGGCCCGGACAAGTCCGGCGGCCAGGTCGAAGGTCCGGGCGGTGGAGCCGTCCGGGAGGGTCTCGGTGCCGTAGGTGTAGGCGCCGACCAGTTCGATCTCACGGTGCCACAGCGGCGTCAGTTCGAGGCTCACGGAGGCGGGCATGCCGACGAGCACGATGCGTCCCCGTGGGCGGGTGATCGCCATGGCGTCGGTGAGGCTGGCCGAGGAGCCCACGCAGTCGACGACCACGTCGGTGCCTCCGCTGAGCCGGTCGACGGCGCCGTCGTCGCCGGCGATGCTGACGGCCCGGCTACCGGTGGCCCGCCGTACCGCACGGCGGATGCCGTCGGGCTCGACGACCAGGTCGGCGCCGAGTTCTGCGGCGAGGCGTCGTTGGCTGGGGTAGCGGGCGGTCGCCACGACGGTCCGAGGCTTGGCGAAGGTGCGGAGGGCGGCGATCGTGAGCAGGCCGAGGGTGCCGGCGCCCAGCACCGTGACGATGGCGCCGTCGGGAACGTCGGCGACGAGGGCGGCGTGGACGGCGCAGGCCGTGGGCTCGACCATCACGGCCGACTCGTCGCTGAACGATCCGTCGACGGGGTGGAGTTGGCTGGGGTGGGCCGAGAAGGCGGTCGCCCATCCACCGCCCGTGTCGTGGCAGGAGCCGGTCTGGATGCCCGGCTCGAGGTCTCCGAACGTCGTGTTCTCGCAGTTTCCGAGTTGGCCGGTGGCGCACGGGTCGCATGTGGGGTCGAGGTTGCGGCTGACGCAGCCCAGGACCGGCTCGAGCACCACCCGGGTGCCGTCGTCGAGGTCGCCCACGACCTCGTGGCCCGGTACGAACGGGAACGAGACGAACGGTTCGAAGTAGCGGGCCGAGCGGCCGTCGATGGTGGCGAGGTCCGATCCACAGATGCCCGACAGGCGGGGTCGGACCCGCACCCAGTCGGGGCCGGGAGCGGTTGGCGGGTCGAGGTCAGCGAGGTGTAGCGGCCCGACGGAGGCGCCACGGCCCGGCGTGAGGCTGCCGGCCAGGCGCGCCGCGGCGAATCGGGGAACGTTGCGGCGGAACTCCAGGGCCTTCATCGGACGGCCGTCCGTGGGGGAGCGATGGGCAGCAGGCGCCGGGTCATGCCGGGCGACTTGCGGAAGTCCTCGACCAGCCAACCGCGCTTGCGGGCGATGGAGGCGAGGCGGGTCTCGGGATTCACGGCGACGGGGAAGCCGACTGCCTCGAGCATCGGGAGGTCGCTGGCCGAGTCGGCGTAGGCAATCGACTCGCGAAGATCGCAGCCGTGTTCTTCGGCGAGGTCTACGAGCGCCTGGTAGCGGGCCTCGCCGGTGGGGGGCACGGAGGTGAGCTGCCCGTCGTAGGTGCCGTCCTTGGTGCCGAGCCGGGCACACACCACGTCGTCGAAGAGGGGCCGTAGTGGCTCGACCACGAAGTCGAGGGCGCCGGTGATGAGGACGGTGCGGTGCCCGAGCGCCCGGTGCTCGCGCACCCGTCGGATGGCAGCGGGGAACGACTTGGCGAGGAGCAGTTCGTTGACGTGCTCGAGGGCGTCTTCGGCGATCTGGTCAACCGGGGCGCCGTCATAGCGCCGATAGAAGTGGCGAAGGAAGTCGCTGCGGTCCCGGCGGTCGAGGGCCAGCAGGCGGGGGGCCTCGGCGATGGTCTTTATCACGAAGCGGGCCCGGTCGCGGGTATCGAGGTGGCGGCTCGCCAGCCACGAGTATGAGGCCACGACGTTCGAGGCGATGAGGGTGTTCTCGAGGTCGAAGGCGGCAAGTTGGCGGTCGGGGGAGAGGACCTGGGTGCGCAGCCTTTCGGAGCGACTCTGGCCGCCCCGGGTCGGTGGGCGCGTCGGCGCACGGGCGGCCTTGACCACTGACGGGAGGTGCACCTCAGGCACGTAGCGGTCCCAGTCGATGGTGCGGGGGTCGAAGCAGAATGTGGCCCGGTCGTCGTCGTCGTCGAGTTGGTCCCAAAGGGTGATCAGGCGGTCCAGGCCGTAGACCGCCTCGCATTCCGCATAGGCGCCGTAGAGGTCGACGTAGCCCATGGCCCGGTCGATGAGTTCGCGCCTCTCCTCGAGCCGGGCGGAGGTCATGGCGTGGCGCCCCCGCACGGGGAGCATGTCGAAGGCCTTGTGTGCCCGGTCGAGCATGGAGCCGGCCCGTTCGAGTTGCTGCTTGACCCTTCCCCGGCCGGGGAACGACCACTGGGGCACGGAGATGGGCTGGCCGTGTTCGTCGTAGATGGGGTGTTCGGTGAACCACTCCCGCACCAGGTCGACGAGCTTTCCGTAGCGGAGGGGGTTCTCCGCACCCGAGGCGACCTGGACGATGTCGCCACCAGGGGGTGCGTCTGGGTCGGGGCCGCGGGCGGCGACGGCGCAGATGGCGGCGACGACGAAGTCGACCGGGATGACGTCGACGGTGCCCTCGGGTACGCCCGGGAACTCCTTGAGGAGGCCGCGGGCGTACGAGATGATGACCGGCTCGGCCATTCGGAAGCCGCGGATCCAGCCCGGCACGGGCTCGGCGAAGGACGACTCGATGATTGAGGGGCGCACGATGCTGACGGGAACGTCGCCTGACGATTCGGTCAGGGCGACCTCGCCGAGGGCCTTCGTGTAGGCGTAGGCGTCGGGGAAGCCCAGCGAGGAGGCCCGGGAGCGGCCGGCCTCCGCCATGCGGTCCTCCACCCAGCGGGTGCGGAGCTGTTCGGTCTTGGCGGCCAGGGCGGGGGTGCCGGCGGCGCCGAGTTCCTTGTGGGCGGCCTCTCGGAATTCCGCCAACTTCTCGGGGGAGCGGCTGGCGTTCTCGGTCTCTGCTCGAATGCGTCTGGCGCTGTCGACCTCGGAACGCCAGTCGACGTCGACGAAGAAGGGGCCCTGGTTGACGGGCTCCTCAGGTGCGGCGCCCCGGCGGCTTCCGGCCACGTAGCAGGTCGAGACGGCGACGAGGTGGGGGACGACGCCGAGGCTCTGGAGGGTCTCGACGACGCGGACGGAGCCGAGCAGGTTGATCTCGACGGCCTGGTCGAGTGGCGAGTCGAAGCTGACGACCGCCGCCGAGTGGATGAAGAGGTCGCAGGTGGCGAGGGCGGAGCGGCCCTCTTCGTCGAGGCCGAGGCCGTTGTTGGTGACGTCGCCGGCGACTGCGGTGATTCTCCGGGCGGTCATCTCCTCGAAGGCGTCCTTGCCGAGTTCGGCGCGGAGGCGGTCGAAGGCGTCGTTGTGGAGGATGTCACGGCTGACGCGCCGTTCGGCGCCTCGACGCCCGGGCCGGACGATGAGGACGAGCTCGCAGTCAGGGACGGTGCGGAGGAGTCGTTCGACGAGGGCGGTGCCGAGGAAGCCAGTGCTTCCGGTGATGGCGATGCGGCGTCTGGATAGCGATTCGGCGATCATGGCCCTCTTTCTACCAGATGGTCAGGGTACTTACCAGATGGTCAGGATAAGTAGTAATGTGCAGGCATGCCTGAGGCGACGACGATCCGGGACACGGTGCGCGACACGGTGCGCGGGGTCACCCGGTCCTCGGGCAGGGGCGCAGAGACCCGGGAGCGCATCCTCGACGCCGCCCTCTCGTCATTCGGCACGATCGGCTACGACGGCACGTCGCTCGATGACCTGGCCAACGGCCTCGGCATCCGCAAGCAGACGATCCTCTACCACTTCGTCAGCAAGCGGGGCCTGCTCGGTGCAGTCGTGGATCGCAGCGCCGCCGACCTGAACGCCGCCCTGCTCGAGGTGCTCGACGGCGAGGCCACCGACTGGGAACGGGTGGAGGCGCTGGTGCGCTCCGTCTTCCGGGTGGCACTCGAGCAGCCGCTGCTGATGGGCCTTCTGCGCGAGGTGTCGCGACCCGGCTCACCGGCGGCACCCCGACTCAAGGGCGCCATGGGGCCGCTGATGGATCGGGCGCAGGCCTGGATGGAGCGGGAGATGGACGCCGGCAGGATGCGACGTACCGACGCCCAACTGGTGCTGATCAGCGCCTACTCGACGGTGGTGGGCCTGGCGACCGAGATCGAGGTGCTGCGCGCCGCCGGCCTCGAGCCGACGATGCGCACCGTGGCGACCCGTCGCCGCGAACTGCTGCGGTTCCTGCGCGCCTCCCTCGACCCCCAGCGCTGAGGCGGGGCGGGGTTCCTCAGCGGCGGGTGTTGCGGCGGCGGCGGGCGTGGCGTTCGACGGCGAGGTCGACCAGGCGGTCGACGAGTGCCGGGTAGGTCAGGCCCGCCTTCTGCCAGAGCCGTGGATACATCGAGATGGGCGTGAAGCCCGGGATCGTGTTGACCTCGTTGAGCACCGGGCCCCGGCCGTCGTCGGCGAGGAAGAAATCGACCCGGGCCATCCCGGAGCAGCGCAGGGCCAGGAACGCCCGTGCGGCCAGTTCCTGGAACAGGACGACTGTCTCTGGTTCGAGGTCTGGATCGTCGAGCAACTCGGCGGCGTCGGTCTCGTATTTGTCGGCGTAGTCGTAGAAATCGGCGCCGGGACGGATTTCGCCGGGCCCCGATACCTGCGGCACCCGGTCGCCCAACACCGCCAGTTCGATCTCGCGGCCGGTGATCGCCTCCTCGACGATGATCCACTCGTCGTAGGCGGCAGCGGCATTCAGGGCCACCTCGAGGGTGGCGGCATCGGTGGCCTTCGACACCCCGATCGAGGATCCCAGGTTGGCGGGCTTCACGAACACCGTCGGGCCCAGGTCGCTGAGCAGGGAGTCGAGCAGGGCGGCAAGGGTGTCGGTGCCCGGGGCGCCGAGGTCGTCGGCGTGGAGGCCCCGGTAGCGGGCCTGGGGCAGGCCGTGCTGGGCCAGTACTTCCTTGGTGACCAATTTGTCCATCGCCAGCGACGAGCCCAGCACGCCGGCACCCACATAGGGCACGTCGGCCAACTCGAGCAGGCCCTGGACCGTGCCGTCCTCTCCCAGGGGGCCGTGCAGCAGGGGGAACACGACCACGGGTCCGGCGGCTGACAGCTCGGCGAGGCAGGGGAGCGGGTCCCAGGCGGGCCCGGTCGGGTCGAGTGCATCGGGGAGGTCGCCGGCAGCGTGGGCGGCAGCAGCGGCCTCGGCCAGCGACCAGCGACCGTCGGTGTCGATGCCCACCGGGACCACGTCGTAGCGGCCGGCGTCGATGGCTGCCAGCACGTGGCGGGCCGACACGCACGAGACATCGTGTTCGGCGCTGCGTCCACCGAACAGGAGGACGAACGTGCGCCGGTCTGTGGCGTCGGCGGTGGGGGAGGCCATGGGCAGATGGTACGGCCGGTCCGCTTCGGCGGGGTGGCACCTCCGGTGGGTCCCGGGCTGGGAGAATCAATCCATGCGCTTCCGGGCCTCGCAGGTGGCCACCGCCGTGGGCGGCGAACTGGTCGGTGACGACGTCTGGCTCGACGGCGCCACCCAGGACTCACGTACGGTCACGCCGGGCTGCCTGTTCGTTCCGATCGTCGCCGAACGCGACGGCCACGAGTTCATCGCGGCGGCCCTCGATGCTGGTGCCGCCGGCTACCTGACGGACAACGGCACGCTCGGGGGAGGTGCTGCAGCGACGGCGATCCGGGTAGGCGACACGGGCGCTGCACTGCTGGCCCTGGGCTCTGTGGCTCGCAGTTCGCTTGACGGGCCGGTGGTCGGCATCACCGGCTCGGTCGGCAAGACCTCGGTCAAGGACCTGGCCCGGGCGGTGCTCGCCCGGCGGGGGCCGGTACACGCCAGCCACCGTTCGTTCAACAACGAGATCGGCGTGCCGCTGACGCTCCTCGGCTCTCCGGAAACTGCGGCGGTCGTGGTCGAGCTCGGCGCCCGCCATGTCGGCGACATCGCCGCACTCTGCGAGGTGGCCCGACCGGACATCGGCGTGCTGACCACTGTGGCCGTCGCCCATACCGGCGAGTTCGGCTCGCTCGAGGCCGTGGCGCGCACCAAGGGTGAGCTGTTCGATGCCCTGCCTCCCGACGGCTGTGCGGTGCTCAACGCCGATGTGACTGAGGTCGTGGCGCAGGCGTACCGCTCACGCTCCCAGGTCCTCACATTCGGTGACACCGGCGAGGTCCGCGCCCGGGACGTCGTGCTCGACGATGACCTGCGGGCTTCGTTCCGCCTGGAGTCGCCATGGGGCCGGACCGTGGTGCGGCTGTCCGTCCACGGGGCGCACATGGTCCCCAACGCCCTGGCTGCTGCGGCCGTGGGCCTGGTGCTCGACATGCCCCTCGCCGACGTGGCGGCAGGCCTCGCCGAGGGAGTCGCCTCACCGTGGCGCATGGAGCTGGGCACGGCGCCGTCGGGCCTGCGGGTGCTCAACGACGCCTACAACGCCAACCCGGCCTCGACGGCAGCGGCGCTCGAATCCCTGGCCGCCCTCCCGGTGGTCGGACGGCGCGTCGCGGTGCTGGGACTGATGGCCGAACTGGGCGATCGGGCTGCCGACGAACACCTGGCCATCGCACAGCGGGTCGCCGACCTCGGCCTCGAGTTGGTGGCCGTCGGCACGGACCTCTACGGCGTCGAGTCGCTGGCGGACCTCGACGCCGCATACGGCGCACTCGACCTCGCAGTCGATGACGCCGTGCTGGTCAAGGGCAGCCGGGCGGCCGGCCTCGAGGTGCTCGCCGAGTTACTGCTCGAGGGCTGATTCGGGCGACCGCTGCTCAGCGGGGGTCGAAGGGGAGTTCGGTTGGCGCCAGCGGGGTGTTCGACTGGTTCCAGGCCGCCAACTGCTCGGCGTCGCACACCCGGCAGAGGTGCACGACCTGCATCGACTGGATCGACAGTTGCGTGCCCCGCGACTTTTCGACGATCGAGCGCAGGGCGGTCCGTACGTCCTCGGATCCGCAGGTGGGGCAGCGGGGAGTGAGGTCCCGGTCCCACACCAGTCCGCAGGCGCCGCACGTGACGGTGATGGCCTCGTTGCCCGGGTCACCCCGCCGGTCGCCTGTCAGGTCCTCGTCCTCCCCGCAGCCCGGGCAATCGATCACGCTCACCGGCCCCACGGTAGCGACGGTCCTCTTCCTGTCGTGGTCCTAGGGTGATCGGGTGCCGTCCGGCCCCGACCACTACCGCACCCTCGGCGTGTCGAAGGACGCCTTGGCCGGCGAGATCCGTGCCGCCCATCGGGCCCTGGCCCGGCGCCACCACCCTGACCTGGTGGCGGACCCGGTCGACCGGGATCGGGCCGAGCGTCGCATGGCGACCATCAATGGGGCGTGGCACGTGCTCGGTGATCCGGTGCGTCGGGCCGAGTACGACGAGTTGCGCCGCCCGCCTGTTCCGCGACCACAGTCGGC
>Ga0206678_10003303_pt1 | contig 10105 bp, 8 predicted proteins | sample M180m12015metaG_FD_155453 | JGI IMG/M metagenome (GOLD analysis project Ga0206678, IMG submission 155453) | Ammonia-oxidizing marine archaeal communities from Monterey Bay, California, United States - M1 80m 12015 | ecosystem: Environmental > Aquatic > Marine > Intertidal zone | place: USA...
TTTCTTCACCAGCATATGTAGCTCCACTATCATAATAAGCCATAGCTAATGCTCCTAGTGTTTGATCTGATGACCATACTTCAGTACCATCTACCTTATTCACGTATGCAGTTGCATAAGCTGAAGCTACAGTTCCTGAAGGTCCTAGATCGCCAGCTCCCTGATTCTTAAAAGAGGCTGTGAATGTTGATTCTTCACCTACTTCTAAAGTGTAAGGAGTTGAATCTGAGGTCAAGGCAAGATCGAAACCAAGGCCATAAATTCCTACATCATCAATTTCCCAAGAAGTTTGATAATTGAAGAAAGCACCACCTAATCGGAATCTAATTTGTATTTCATCAAATCCATCACCAGTGTATGAATCTAATCTACATTCTGTAGTTACAACTGACCCACCAGAATCCATGACAAATGCTTCCTTTCCTGCTAATGGGTTTCCATAATATGCATAATTGTAGACAATTCCGCCATATTTATCACCGCCTGGTGTACCACCAGTTACAGGTAATCCACTCCAAGTAGTTCCTGCATCAGTACTAATTTCAACTCTACCACCATCATAGTAGTAGTTAGCCCAAGTATATTCATAACCTTGGAATGCGTACTTGTGGTCAAAAACTAGTTTAGCTGATGATGCTTTGGAAAGATCGAATACTGGTGAAACTAAACTTACATCGTCACCGTTGTAAGCTTGACCGTATGCATCAGGTCCAGACCACCAAACTGGGTCCGTACTAGCTCCAGTTGATGCAGGTCTAAACATGAATCCCTCTGCTGGCCCGCCATCTTTCTTAGCGCTCCAACCTGTTTCATACATCATTCGACCGATGTCATCTACCTTCTTTTGAGTTGTAATATCATCTGCAGTAGTTCCAGCTACAGTAAACATAGTTTCTCTAGCTAATCCTAATGAATTATCACCTGCGAACTTATCAATACCTGATCCTGGATTATCTCCAATCCATGTATTAAATATGATTTTGTATTGTCCTGGTACTTGGAAATAATAATCCAGACCGACTGTCTGAGATTCACCACTCATGAATTCACCAAGAGTTCCACTACCTGAAATGTCCCATATTTGTTCTTTGTATACTGAACCCATTCCAGTTCCTGTGAAAGCCAATGAATCAATATGCCAATGTTCTCCATCTCCAGGCCATTGATAGCTGTACATACCTGCAATGAACTTAATTTTGACATTATCCATTCCTGCATAAGCTGCCATATCAAAAGTAGAGGTGATATATTTATCTTGATCATCTCCAGCTCCACCTGATACTCCACTACAGTCACCACAGTGAACAAATCCTTTTTGACCGAATAATGGGTTACCATATCCTGCATAATTATACATTGTTCCAGGGTATCCACCTTCTGGTGCAATCAGAGCATATGTATCTCCGCCATCCACTGATATCTGTACTTGACCACCATTATAGGAAGTGTATCCTGAATAATAATCGAAGTTATATCTGTGTTTCAAATCAAATGATAAGTCAGATTCTGCAGTTGAGAAATCCAATACAGGTGTTACTACTTCTGTAGAACCTCCGCCATAATACATTTGGAATTCACTGCCATCTGGTCCCCAAGATCTAGTTTCGTCACCATCGCCTTCATCAGTATTCAATATGAAACCTGCATCTCCGCCATAGTATCCCCAGTTACCACATGAACTTACGTTACAGTCATCACTGGTTGACCAACCGGCAGTAGTTGCTTCTGCTTCATTTGTATAAGATTCTAAGTCATCAGAAGTACCATATGTTTCAATACCTAGAGGACCTATCTGAAGTCTTACTTTTGTATCTCCACTGTCTTGGTCATTCAAACCTGCATTGACTACAGTAGTCTCTACGGTTACTGTTTGATCAACACCAAGAGGGTCTGGTAAATCAAATCCACCAAGGCCAACATTATCTGTGTAAACTAATCCAGTAATTGCCAGATCGTCAACACGCATGAAAGAGTCGTAGTAAGGATATGCAGTTGGTAAAGTACCCCAACCGGTTACGAATCTAACCCTAACATCACTGTTACCACAGTATTCATCCATATTGAATGTTGCTTTCTTGAATCCTTGTGGATCTGGAGCATAAGTGAATCCTGTTGATGATCCATAATAGGCATAACCTTTCTGGCCACGTAGAGGATTGTTGTAATATGCATAGTTATAAATTGTATAATATTGCTTTTCATTATCTGCATCTGGTGTTATAACATTCCATGTAGTACCACCGTCTGATGAAGCTTGAACTTGGAATCCATCATATGTGTAGTATGCATAGTATGCAACATAAAATTGCAATGAAGCTTCAACTGGAAGACTCAAATCTAAAGCTGGAGTTGATGCCCAATTATCTGCTGGAAGTGGTGACTCATCTTTTCTGTGTCCACTATCTAAAGAATAAGCACCTCCGAATGCATCAGCATCATCTACGCTCCAGGAATCACCTGAACCATATTTGATTTTTCCAGTAGTCCAATCTCCTTTAGGAGTGCTCATATCGCCATCTTCAAAATTATCTGAGAAAATAACATACATAACATCCCGGAAGTTAACTTCACGATTATTAGACATGTCCTCATCTCCTCCATTATCTGGAATATTGATTAGAACTCCTACTTTAGATCCAACTTCCAATCCTAAATCTTTCGGAATAAATGCATCATTTTCAAAGAAATTTACTGTTGTTGATTCTTTAAAGTCTAAAGAATCAATAGACTTTGTTTCTGTTGCGAATGTTTCATTTGCAACCTTTAAAGTTACTGAAACGTCATCCAATCTAAAGAATGAATCATAGTAATATGTGTTATCATATTGGTTGAAACCTACAAGCCATCTAAATTGAGTATGTGCATTACCTGCAAACGAAGTTAAATCCAGAGCCATGGATTTCCATGGTGCTGTTTGTGTATTGTAGGTATATGCGCCGTTTGTATTATAATAGGTCCATTGTTGCTTTGAAATATCCATTGGATTATCATAATAATTATAACCAGTTCCATAATAACTACCTTGTGTGAAAAGTGATTGAGGAACATGGTTCCAATTGACACCATCTGTTGTACTTTCTAAATAGGCACCTTCATACATATAGTAAAATTGGTATGAGATTTTGAAACTCATAGTCATTCCTACTGCTGCTGAAGTGTCATACACTGGCGTTGCCAATGCTGAAAGACTTGCGGGATTTGGACCCAATGTTGTATCTGGGTTATTACTGTATGTTCCTCCCGTAGTTCCTTCGTGGATCCATATCTTGTCATCCCAATTAGAGAAACTGCCATAACTATATGCATAATTACTTGCAACATAAATGTCACCAGAGGAAGTTACAGCCATTGAACTTCTGTATCCAGAAACTGCATAAGAACTGAACAATGTAGTGACTGAGCCACCTGATGTAGACAATCTCTTGATTCCACCATAATAACTGCTGTAATAATATCCAGTAGTATATACGTAATCATCTGCTACAGTTATAGAACTGTGATATCTAGAATACATGTATGTTTGTGAATAACTTGATGCTGAATAATCTCCACCAGCATCACGATGATATTCTCGTATTCTTCCATAATAATCTCTGTAAGAAATCCATAATGAACCATCTCCGTCTTCATCTGCATCTATATCTTGTGTATATGAATAAGCTGAAACACCGTTTCCATATGCGAAATCGGTTTCCTTAGTCATATCAGATGCATCTAAAACTATAACCTTTCGGTAAGATGTACTGGAATAAGTTTGTAAAGCAAACACTTCTCCATCATAATAAGTTAAAGCCGTTCCATATTTTACATTGGATGTATTACAAGCCGTAGGTGAGGATGTATCAGACATAGCCCACTTACATATTTTAGTCATTGAACCATAAGTACCTGAAGTTCTTGCTAAAGTATAATAGTTAGTTCCATCTTCAGTTACATCAAGAACCTCATTTAGATAGGTATAACTTGCTGCAATAACTGTAGTTACAGAGTTAGTACTAACTGTAAGTTTTGTAACACTATCTGATCCTTTGTCAGCAATCAAAATATTTGTTCCATCATAATGTATTTTCTGATTATCATTAAACATTCCACCTAGTGTTGTAGATTTACGTCCTGAAGACCAAGCACCATCACCAGTGCCTTCATCTCCTTCATTATGATTTCCTTTACCATCATTCAAAGCTTGTGTCCAACCATCTGCTCCCTGAATTGAAGAGTGAGTAAATCCTTCTGTATCTGTCCTGTCATCAAAAGTATAATCTGAAACCTCTTCTTTGATACTGAAAACTGAAGCTGATACTTCGATGTCAGTTTCAGCAACCGGAGTACAATCTCCAGCCACGTCACAGTTTACACCGTTGTTGAGTACAGTTGCAGCCATTGCATTGTTTTCATCCAAAGAAATTGGATCTGGAACACTTGCTGATTTTAAGCGAATGTCATTTCTTGCTGGAGGTGGGGGCGTGAATTCTACTGTTGAGTCGTCAAGTGTATTGAAAGCCACTGGCGAATTACGGTAGATGTATTCTAAACCTGCTGAACCACCTGGAGGAGTACCTTGGATACCAGTCGTAGCTTGTTCATTATCTGAACCGTAACCACCGTTAGTATCTTTGTAATTAACTGAAATTTTGTTTGAATCTTCATGTAAAACTATTTGCCAAGTCAATGCGTTAGCTGCTGCTGCGCCAGGACATTGGTAAACTGAAGGATACCAAGCTCCTTGATCTTGGTATTGAACAATGAATTGTCGGTTAGGAGTAGTTCCTATTGTATTGTAGTAAACACCTGCTGTAGGGTTACTAGATCTACAAAAACCACCATCAAACCAGGCTCCTGCCACTGCAGCTTGACCTAATTGGGTTGCTGGAATGTGGTAAGAAGTCCATTGATAGTTTACTGCCGCACCGAAAGTAATGTAACCATTATCTCCGCCATTGCTCCATGAATCGTATTCTTTTTCATAAAGTGTTAACGGAAATGGAAGATCTATCAGCGCCTGGGCCGCATCAGTACTTGACGAGATCAATAAAGTTGTTCCCGATGCACCAATTAATTCAGTCCAGGTAGCGTCTACTCCAGTTTCGTCACTATCCTTAAAAGTATAACCGTAACTATCAGATCCGGTTCTTGCCGATGCCTCTGGAGCAAAGAGCACTATTGTGCTTCCTACCATAGACACGACGACCACGATAGCCATTAGCTTCGTAGCCCAATTTTGCTTGTTTACATTACTAGTTTCTTGCATATGTACACACCTTGGTTGAGTCCTTGTATCAGTGGGCTTGCGCCCATTGAAGGGAACTTACCATGACGCCGTTGTAATATAAAGTTTAGTATTTCTTTTTCAAGAACAAATGATACTTCTTTAAAACCAGTGACATTCGTCTATTAATGAACATTGGTATTCTAGCGTTACAAGGTGCCGTTTCGGAACATATATCTAGTATAGAAAAAAACAACATTAATGCAGTCAAAGTTAGAACGCCTGCTGATTTACAAAATATATCTGGCTTGATTATGCCTGGCGGTGAATCTACAACTTTAAGAAATCTTTTAAAAAATTCCGGATTATGGAAAGCAATTAGCGAAAGTACTTTACCAATAATGGGGACTTGTGCCGGAGCTATCCTAATTGGAAAATGTCAAGATGAAACATTCGGTAAGATAGATATGGTAATTGATAGAAATCATTATGGAAGACAAAAAGACTCATTTGAAAAAGATATTCGAACTGAAAATAATGAAATTTTCAAAGGTGTCTTTATTCGAGCTCCAGCGATTATATCAATTGGAAATAAAACTAAACCAATTGCTTGGGCTAACAATGATATTGTCGGATGTATTGAAGGAAAGAATATGGCATTAACTTTTCATCCTGAATTAACTAATGATTTAACATTTCATAAACTATGGTTAGAGGGACTAAAATGAAAGATCCAAAAGGAAGAAAAACTATTGGTTTTGAAAAACATATTTTTATTTGTGAAAATTCAAGATCATCGGATCATCCTCGAGGTTGCTGTCAAGAAAAAAAAGGTAGTGAAATCAAAATGATGTTCAAAAATGAAATTGCTAAAATGAATTTGGTTGGAAAAGTAAGGGCAAATGGATCTGCGTGCTTAGATTTTTGTGAACAAGGGCCAACAGTCGTAGTATATCCTGAAGGTGTATGGTATCGAATTGACAATCCTGAAAAAGATATTAAAGATATAATTAAAGAACATATTATTGAAGATAAAATAGTTGATAGATGTGTTATTAAATTGTAAAATCATGGTGCGGGGGGAGGGATTCGAACCCACGTACCACTAAGGATCGGATTTTGAGCCCGACGCAATTGGCCAGACTATGCGACCCCCGCACTATCTTTCCACCAGAAGAAGCACTATTTTAGGCGCGCGGTTATTTAGACTTATAATGTATTAAATAATTAAAAAGAATCTTACTAATTACTTGAATCTTTCTTGAGACTGCCAAACGGCACCAACTAAGTGTCGAGTAAGGCGTGCAGCTAATGCTGAAGTATTGCCATTGTCATGAGGTGGGCATACTTCAACGCAATCAAAACCAACTATTCTATCTGCAAAGAAATTAATTGTCTGTATGATTTCATATGGAGTCATACCAAATGGTTCTGGAGTGCCTACTCCGGGAGCAAAGGCCGGATCTATTGCATCCATATCAAGACTCAAGTAAACAGGACCGTCCAAATCTTCTATAACATCAGCTAAATATTCACGTAATTCAGTCCATCCTGATTCTATAAATTTTAAACCGACTGACCGAGCTTCAGTTATTTCTGATTGTGAAACCGAACGAATACCTATTGAACGAACATTGTCTACACCTACAATCTCACTAACTCTTCGAGTAACAGTTGCATGGGATTTAGGATTTCCTTCATACTCATTTCTAAAATCTAAATGTGCATCTAAAATTACTACAGCTAAATTTGGATATTTAGAATGCGCAGCTTTGACTGCTGCAGGAGTCAAAGAGTGTTCTCCCCCTAAGCCTATAGGAAACTTACCTTCATTAACTATCTTTGAAACTAAATCTTCCAAAAGCTTTTCATTCTTATCTTGATTATCAGTAATTTCTAAATTTCCCCAATCATTTGCTGAAATATCAGATAAATCAATTCCTAATTCTAATAAATATGTTTCAAAATTGTAACTATTCTTACGAATTGCATCTGGAGCCTCGGAAGAACCTTTTCTAAAACAGGCAGTCCCATCAAACGGATAGCCATAGTACACGAACCTAGCTTCATTGTAAGAAGCCTCGGCGTCGGCAAAGAATTCTGACACTTTAGTCTGTTACCAGCTTACGACCCATAGCTGAAAGGAAAACAATCTCATTGCCTGGTTCCATAGCTGGATGGAATTTTTCAGGAATTTCTGATAAAGGAACGTTAAATGTTTCGAATGTCTCAAGATCCATCATCTGGATTTCTGCACCCATATCGGCTAAAATCTGAGCTTTACGCCTATCTACAAGCGGAACATGCACTTTGTGCTTAACCGGATGTACTAAGGATCTTTTTTGATTATCAAATAGACCAATAGCTACCATACGAGCCTTAGCTTCACCGTGCTTTCCAGGTTTAGAGGTGATATATTCCACCAATTTACAAGGCTCACCATCAATGACGATATATCGCCCAACTTTTAATGTTCTTATTTCTCGGATTTCTGTTTGGCTCATTTTAAATTACCATTCCAATTCTCGCCATTTGTCATCTGAAAGATACCCATAAAGAGTATTGCGTCCAGAAATATTACGGCGCATTCTATTCAACAAATCTAATGTTATTTCAAGAGACTGGTCTTCTGTGTCTTCGTGTAAGTCCTCTAATCTTTGAATTAACTGTTCAACAGTTATCATGAAACTTATGTCCTCATTAAACCTGCAGTAGATAATTCTTCTTTTATATTTCTAACTGCATTCTTGATATCGTTGACTTCACGAGCACCAACACAAACCATCTTTCCACTTCCAAATAACAATAAGACAACTTTAGGGTCATCCATTCGATATACAAGCCCTGGGAAAGCCTCTGGTTCATATTCTACATTTTCGAAACCAAGAGACATTGCTATCTGAATTAAATTCAAAGTTGATTCTAAGTTAGTCGTAGCTACTATATTTTGTATTACAATATCTGGCTCATCCTTAACAGGCATATCCAGAACTCTAAGTTCATCTACTACTTTATTGATTGCAACATGTACATCAGGTATTGATCTTGCACCTGTACAAACAACTTTACCACTTCTAAAAATCAAAACTGCAGTTTTAGGTTCTGCTAATTTGTAAATAAGTCCTGGAAATCTATCCTGATCATATTCAGCACCTTCTAGCTGGAAAGCTATATCTTGAAGCATCAATTCTTTACCGATTGATGCACTTGCTACGACGTTAACTACTATTATTTCTGCCATGTAAAATACCTCTGGGGGGAAGTTAGTATATAAAGTGTCTATTTAAAGGTTTAAATACTCGCACTAAAAAAATTATCGAATTAAAGAAATAATTTCTTGAGGATTGTCAGTTCCAAAAACATAGTGTATACCACTTACTGTTTCAACTTCAATTCCTTTCTGAAGCCATACAAGATAGCCGCGTTTCCACTTCCATCTTTTTTACCAATGCGCCACCCCAGACCACCGAAATCCTTGATTGGTTGATATGGAACTGTTTCTTCTATGGACTTGATCTCGTGTGATTGAAGTTTTATGTGCCACTGCGGAAAACCGAATTGTATTGTTTTATCATCAAAGATTTTCACGGAATAAAATGCCAGATTGTAGAATATAAAAATTACAAAAAGCATTGGAATCATAGGTAAGAGCCTTATCCATAAATCAAGAGACTCCATTCTATATCCGAAATAAATAATGAAGCATAAGAAAAAGGGTATCGCCGCTAAGACCCAATATGTTACTTTTTTTTCCTCATAAATCACTGTTTGAGGATAATATGTTGACATGATAATTGATTCATAAGGCCGGTATTAACCTTTTTTATCATGCTTGTATCCCATCAAATTCCAATGGAAAAATATGCAGCTTCTATAGATGATGTGCGCTCTGCAGCTAAGCGCATTGAAGGTATTGGTCATAAAACTCCTGTACTAACAAGCAAGACTTTAGATCAATTGGCTGGACGTAAACTTTTCTTTAAATGTGAAAATTTCCAAAAGGTTGGTGCTTTCAAATTTAGAGGAGGATGGAATGCTGTTTCTATGCTAAATAATAAGGAAGCTGAAAAAGGTGTTTGCACACATAGTAGTGGAAATCATGCTCAGGCTGTAGCTTATGCTGCTCAAAAAAGAGGAATACCGGCCTATATTGTAATGCCAAATAATTCACCTGATGTCAAATTAGATGCCGTTAGAGGATATGAAGCAAAAGTTACTCTTTGTGAACCTACATTAGAAGCAAGAAGAACTACGCTCGAAAAAATTGCTGAAAAAACTGGAGCAACCATAATCCATCCTTTCAACAATTCAAATGTTATAGCCGGACAAGGGACGGCTGCATTGGAATTGATTGAGGAAATTGGAAATTTAGATGCTATTATTGCACCAATAGGAGGTGGTGGGTTAATGTCAGGTACATGCATAACTACCAGAAGCCTTCTACCAAAAACTAAATTATATGGAGCTGAACCAAAAGGAGCTGATGATGCCTATCGTTCATTTACAGAAGGAAAAATAATTCCTCAAGAAAATCCTGATACTATCTGTGATGGACTCCTCACAAGCTTGGGAGACAAGACTTGGAATATACTAAAAGACCACTTAGAAGCGATATACACAGTTACCGACGATGAGGTAATAAAGGCAATGCAAATAATTTGGGAAAGAATGAAGATTATTATTGAGCCAAGTTCTGCTACTCCTGTAGCTGTAGCCCTAAGTGATGAATTTAAGGCGCTGAAAGGAATGGAAAATATCGGAATTATAATTACTGGTGGAAACGTAGATTTATCAAAATTACCATTCTAAAAAGAATGGCGGGCCTGCAGGGATTCGAACCCTGGATCTTCTGGTTAGAAGCCAGACGCCCTTCCAGGCTAGGCTACAGGCCCTAAATCA
>Ga0206678_10003304_pt1 | contig 10103 bp, 8 predicted proteins | sample M180m12015metaG_FD_155453 | JGI IMG/M metagenome (GOLD analysis project Ga0206678, IMG submission 155453) | Ammonia-oxidizing marine archaeal communities from Monterey Bay, California, United States - M1 80m 12015 | ecosystem: Environmental > Aquatic > Marine > Intertidal zone | place: USA...
GAGAAAAGACAGAACAGTTTATTGGTGAGTACACAAAGAAAATTAAATTGGAGAATCAATCTAAAGGAATTTACTTCTTAGAAATTAAAACTAAAAATGAAATAATTAATAAGAAACTTATTTTACAATAAATATTATGTGCTAAAAAGATTGTATAAGTATTTTGAAATTAATAATTTCATGCCCTTAACTAAAAAAAATAAAAGAATGAGAAATTTAATATTATTATCACTTATTGTAGTCTTTTCTGCTTGTAATCAATCAGATAATTTAGATTTATACAATACAAATGTTGCAATTGCTAAAAAAGCAATGTCTTGCTATGAAACACCTGCAGATTTTGAGACATTTAAGTCTTTAGTTCATGAAGATGTTGTACATCAATCACCTATGTACGGTCAAGGACAAATTGACTATGAAGGTGTTTTAGGTCAAGCCAAGTTTTATATGGGAGGTTTTACTAATGTAAAATTTACTAACGCTGTTTGGTTGCCTGGAGTAGATACTGTAAATCTTCAGAATAATGGAAGCGTAAGAGTTTATGGGACATGGTCAGGTGAAAGCATTGAGACAGGAAATTCTTTCTCTGTAGATTCTTATCATTACTTTGATATTGATGGCGGTAAAATAGTTAGCTCTGGTGACTTCTTTGATGCTACTGGAATGGTTATGGCTGTTTCTGCTCCAGCACCATCTGAGACTGAGACTGAACAATAGTAATTTTCACTTTAGCTTAATAGCCTTGATTTATTAAATCAAGGCTATTTTTTTTTAATCTTTGAGTAATTTTAGTAACTGCTACATTGTCTAGTATAAAAAATGGTTCTTGTTACATCTATTTCATTTGTAATTTGACTACTTGTGTCATTAAAATTAGTTTGGATTTGATATCTGTAAACTAGAGAATCTCTTTTAAGAGTTAAAATTTCACCAGATTTCACATTAAACAAAGAATCTTTTTTATGCAAATTAGGAACTGAAATTCCAAAAAATGATCTGTTATCTAAATAGCGAACGCCATTAAAATCTATATTTAAAAGATCATTATCTTCAGTATATTCTCCATAGCTAGTATATCTGTATGGTGAATCATGTGAATAATAAAGATTTCCATCTTCGTTTGGGTATTTATAGAAAGTAATATTGTGTGGAAATATATCTTCATAAATTGAATCATTAATTAATGAATCTCCAATTAAAATTCCATTTAAATAAATATTGATAATTCCAGAATCTAAGGCCATTTGAGCTGTCCAAGAATTCTCCCATTCTGAGTATAGGTTAAATTGGCAAGAGTTATCAGGAATATCTGCTGACCCACTATAATTAGAAGCTAAGCAATCCATGCAACCATGTTCTTGTTTGATACAAGAAAAGATTGAGCATGAAATTAAAATACTGATTATTATTTTATTCATATCTTATAATATTTTTTGTTAAAATCGTAAGCCCCAAGTAACAATCACAGGAGAAATTGATGGATGTTCAAAATCAAAATAATAAGCGTCAGACATACCTAAAAATATTGCTTCTCCTGATTCCGGATCTACTATCCATTGTTCTTTTTTATAAAAATCTGAATATTCTGATGGACTAATCTCCACGGAAAATACATGTCTCTCATTAAAATTAAACTGTAATGAAGTTAAAATTGGAAACAACCTAAAGCCTACAAGAGTAGCAAAATTATCTCCACCAATTCCAAAACTAATCTTAGCAGTTCCAACTGAAGGTAAAGCAATTCCGTATTGATAATCAATTAGCATATTATTATCAAAATAAATAGTCTTTCCCCAAGTATAAGAAACACCTGGCGGTAAACCAACATTCCATTCGTTATATTCTGTTGTGTTTTGTGAAAATATAAGCAATGGACTTAAAAATAAAAGGATTATTAATTTCTTCATACTACAAATTAAGTAATATACTTATAACAATATATGCTATGCATAATAAATCTAATCTAAGAATTTTATTTTTCAAATTTTTATATCTTAAAATCAATAATAGAACCTTACAATGATTTTTAACAAATCAAACTAAAAGAAATGAGATAAATTAGCTATTTTTGTAGAAAACCATAAATTATGACTCATTTTTTAAAATCTTTATTTTCATTAATTATCTTATTTACACTATCTTTTAACCTATCAGCAAATGCTAAAGACATTAAGTTAAGTGAAAATTCAAATAAGTTTGTAGTAACATCAAAATCACTATCCGAATTTTCATTTGTTCATTATCTTTCAGAGATTAATACATTAAATGTAAAAAAAGATTCTTATGAATTTGTAAAATTAATTGTTGAGGGTTATAGTAATAATGCTAAAAATGGAAATGCTGAACTTCCAGTAATTCAAAAATTAATTAACGTTCCCTTTGGTGCTGATATTGAAGTTTCTATTTCAAAAAAAGAACAGATAATAATATCGTTATCAGATTACGGAATTGATAATTTAATTTTTCCTTCTCAACCATCACTTTCAAAAAGTGAAAACGCTGAAGATGTACCTTTCTATTTTAATGAGGATTATTATGATTCAAATGATTTTCATTCAAATGAATTAGTTTCGACAAAACTATTAGGAAAAATGAGAGGTCAACAATTAGCACGTTTATCCGTATCTCCATTTAAATATAATCCAACAACAAATGAACTTGTAATCACTACAAAATTAGAGGTTAATGTTAACTTTAAAAATATAGATTTTGAATCTCATTCATCAAATATAAGTAAGTATTACTCCCCACATTTCAATCATTTGTTTAAGAGTTCTATAAATTACATCCCTGTTCAGGATAAAGATTTAATTACTACATATCCTGTAAAGTATGTTATTGTATCTGACCCAAGCTTTCAACCTGCTTTACAACCTTTAATAGATTGGAAAACAAAAAAAGGTTTTAACGTAATTGAAGCTTATACAAATGACCCATTAGTTGGAAATACTACATCTTCAATTCATGCATTTATTAAAGACATGTACGACAATGCTACATTAGCAGACCCTGCACCGACTTACTTGCTAATTGTCGGTGATGATGCTCAGGTTCCTTCTTTTTCTGGAAATTCTGGTTCTCATTTATCTGACATGTATTACTGTGAATTTGATGGAAATGGTGATTTTTATCCAGAAATGTATTTTGGTAGAATGTCTGCAACTAATTCTGGAGAAGTCGAAATACAAGTTAACAAAACATTAACATACGAGCAGTATACCTTAGCTGATCCATCATATTTAGATGAGATTGTGCTTGTTGCTGGAGTTGATGCTCAAATGGCTCCAACTTATGGAAATGGGCAAATTAATTATGGTACTGATAACTACTTTAATGTTGCCCATGGTCTAACTATTCATAATTATCTTTATGGTTCAGGAACACCAATCACTTCAGATATGTCACAAGCATCTCCCGCTATTATTGCAGATATTAGTAATGGTGTTGGTTTTGCTAATTATACTGCACATTGTGGCCCTTCTGGATGGTCTGACCCTTCATTTGAACTTTCAGATATAAATGGCCTTCAAAATTATGATAAATACGGAGTGATGATTGGAAATTGTTGCCAATCAAATAAGTTTGATGTTGCTGAGTGTTTTGGTGAGGGTTTACTAAGAGCAAGTAATAAAGGTGCTGTTGCTTATATAGGTGGTAGTAATAATACGTATTGGAACGAAGATTTCTGGTGGGGTGTAGGAAATGGTTCTATATCAGCTAATCCTACTTATTCAGGAACAGGATTAGCTACTTATGATTGTCTTATGCATGAGAATGGAGAAATTCAAGACGATTGGTTTATAACCGCTTCACAGATGATGTATTCAGGTAATTTAGCGGTAACTGAAGCTGGAGGTTCTGAGGAATATTATTGGGAAATATATCACTTAATGGGAGATCCATCACTTATGCCATATATCGGTGTGCCTACTCCATTAGTAGTTTCTCACGCTGCAGCTAGCCCTGTAGGTATTACTAATTTTACTGTTAATACTGAGGAAAATGCTTATGTAGCTATATCAATGAATGGGGTATTACTAGATGCCAAGTTAGCTGATGCAACAGGTGTAGTAAATTTATCCTTTCCTGCCATCTCTAATGTTGGTGTAGCAGATGTTGTGATTACTAAACAGTTTAAAGAGCCTTATATAGGAACAGTTCAAATTATATCTCCAAACGGACCATATGTTATTTATGCATCTAATACAATAACAGATGTTAATGGAAATAATAACTCATTGGCTGACTATAATGAACTTATAGATATGTCAATAGACCTTCATAATGTTGGTTCTAATAACGCTACAAGTGTAAATGTTGTAATCACGTCTAATGATCCATATGTAACCTTAATTAACAATACAGTTAATGTTCCTATAATAAATGCTTCACAGATTGCTACGCTTCCTGCACCATTTAGCTTCCAAGTATCCTTCTTTGTTCCAGATCAACATCCTGCATCTTTTTTATTAACAATGACTGATAATTTAGGAAATTCTTGGAGTTCAAATCTTAATGTTATAATTAACGCTCCTGTTTTAGATGAGACTAACTTTGCTGTTAATGATGCTGTACTTGGGAATAATAATGGAGTGTTAGATGCTGGTGAGACCTTAGATTTAATTGTTGATGTAACAAATGTAGGCCATGCTGATATTGCTAATTTATCAGCTGACTTATCTTGCCTTTCATCTTTCGTTACTGTAAACTCATCATCTATTAATGTTCCAATTTTAGCAGTTAATGGACAACAATCAATAAATTTTAATATTACAATTGATCCTAATACTCCTGTTGGTACTCTTGCACAGTTTCCATTTGATTTAACTGATGGTTTCTATTCTTACTCTAATACTTTTAGTCAAACTATTGGAATAATAGATGAAGATTATGAGACAGGAGACTTTACTCAATTTGCATGGGTTAATGATATTGATTATCCTTGGACAATAGATAATGTAAATGTCTATGAAGGTGTTAACTCAACAAAATCTGGTTCATCTTTACCTGATGGTGAGGTTTCTCATTTAGATATCAATGTTGATGTAACTGCACCTGGGCAAGTTTCATTTTATAAATTTGTTTCTTCTGAACAAGATTATGATTTTCTACAATTTTACATCGATGGAAATAAACAAGGGGAGTGGTCAGGTATAGATAATGCTTGGAGTTTTGTTTCATTTCCTGTGAGTGTTGGGAATCATGATTTTGAGTGGGAATATGATAAAGATGGAGCTGTTTCTGATGGACAGGATTGTGCCTGGTTAGATTATATTGTATTTCCTCCTATTGATTTAGGCTTATCTACTAATGTTAATCTAGAAGATTTTGATTTTGAACTTTTTCCTAATCCTAGCTTAGGCAATTTTAATTTAACTTATAATGATGATAAGCAACACGATATTGAGATTTATGATGCTAATGGCAAACTTATCAGAAAAATGAATAATCAAGTTGTCAAATCATTACTAGATATGAATAGTTATCCAGCAGGTAATTATACTATAAAAGTAATGCCAGAATCAATTACATATCAAATAGTTAAGCAATAGTGGGTAAAGCGCTAGGTATTGATTATGGTACTAAGCGCACTGGTATAGCTATTACTGATGCTTTACAATTAGTTTCAAGTGGATTAACTACTGTTACAACTCATAAAATAGAGGATTTTATTGAAAAGTTGTTATTAAAAGAAAATATTGAATGTTTTGTAATTGGAGATCCAAAAAATTTAGATGGTACTAAAACTGATAGCACTGGTCATGTTTATGGATTTGTGAAAAGACTTAAAAAGTTATATCCTGAAATTTGTGTGCATATGATTGATGAGAGATTTACTTCTAAAATTGCAAGTAGAAGTATTTTAGCTAGTGGATTGAAAAAATCAAAAAGAAGAGATAAGTCATTAGTTGATGAAGTTAGTGCTACAATTATTCTTCAAAGTTATTTAGACTCTATCAGCTAATTTTTTTTTCAAGTATTTACCTGTGATAGAAGTACTAGAATTAATTATATTTTCAGGAGTTCCTTCGAAAACTATCTTACCCCCATTATCACCTCCTTCAGGTCCAAGATCAATAATCCAGTCTGCACATTTTATTACATCAAGATTATGTTCGATACAAATAATCGTATGACCTTTCTCAATAAGCGCATGAAATGAATTAAGAAGTTTTTTTATATCATGAAAGTGAAGTCCTGTAGTTGGTTCGTCAAAAATAAATATTGTCTTTTCCGATGTATTTCCCTTACTTAGAAATAATGCTAATTTTATTCGCTGTGCTTCGCCACCACTTAAAGTGTTAGATGATTGGCCTAATTTAACATACCCTAGGCCAACATCATAAAGTGGTTGTAATTTTTTTGCTATTGAATCCTCATTATTTTTCCTGAAATAAGTAATTGCTTCATTTACTGACAAGTTTAAAATTTGAGAGATATTTTTATCACCAAATTGTATTTCTAAAACTTCATTTTTAAATCTTTTGCCTTTACATTCTGTACACTCAAGATAAACATCTGCCATAAACTGCATTTCAATTTTAGTTTCTCCTTCACCTTTACAATTTTCGCACCGTCCTCCATCAACATTAAAAGAGAAATAGCCCGGAGTATATTTTCTTAATATTGACAGTTTCTGAGTAGCAAATAATTTACGTATATCATCATATACTTTAAGATAAGTTGATGGGTTAGATCTAGAAGATTTTCCAATTGGGTTTTGATCTATAAATTCTAATTTTGTTAAATTTTGTGTAGTTACTTGAATTGTATTATAATTTTTGTTTTCTTTTGAAAAATTGCCAAAATGATTATTAAGTGCATTTCTTAAAACATCTCTCACTAGTGTAGATTTTCCTGAGCCACTCATTCCAGTAACCAGAGTTAATCCCCCAACAGGTATAGATATGTCCAAATTTTTTAAATTGTGTTGTGTTATCTTTTTTATAACTATTTTATCTTTTAAATTTCTTCTTTTAGTAGGAGTAGAAATTTTTAATTTTCCTGATAAATATTTTGTTGTAAGGCTTTTCTCTTCTTTAAAAATATTTTTCAGTTTACCTTGATAGATTATCTCTCCACCATTAAGACCAGCATCAGGACCTATATCTATAATCTGATCCGCTTCGATCATTATTTCTTCATCATGCTCTACAACAATTACAGTATTTCCTACGTCTCTTAGTTCCTTAAGCACTTTTATAAGTCTTTCTGTATCTTTGGAATGCAATCCTATACTTGGTTCATCTAATATATACATTGCGCCTACAAGTGAACTTCCAATAGATGTAGCAAGGTTAATTCTTTGAGATTCTCCACCAGATAAAGTATTTGATTTTCTATCTAATGTCAGGTACCCCAAACCAACTTCATTTAAATAATATAATCTACTTTTAATTTCTATAATTAATCGATCTGCGATACTATTATCTGCATTATTTAGTGTTACATTATCAAAAAAATTAATAGCCTGAATAATATTCATACTATTTATTTCAGCGATATTTTTATTTCCAAATTTTACAAAAAGAGCATCTTTTCTAAGTCTACTTCCCATACAATCATGACATCTAGTCTTTCCTCGATATCTTGCGATCAATACTCTATTTTGAATCTTATATTTATCGCTTTCAAGTTTTTTGAAGAATTGATTAATGCCTTTGCATTTTTCCTTTCCCTCCCATAATAGTAGCTTTTCTTCTTTAGTAAGATGTTTGTAGGGTTTATGTATAGGAAAATCATATTTTGAAGAACGCGAAATAAATCTTTCCTTCCAAATTTTAAGTTTTTCGCCATTCCAACATGCTACAACCCCACTATAAACAGATAACTCTTCATTTTGTATTACCTTTTCTTTGTCAATTCCTAGAACTGAACCATAGCCTTCACATACTTTACAAGCACCATATGGATTGTTAAATGAGAATAAATTTGTAGAAGGTTTTTCAAAAGTAATTCCATCTAATTCATACCTGTTTGAAAACAAAGCTAATTCTCCATCTATAAACAATGTGCATTCGCCATGTCCTTCAAAAAAAGCAGTTTGAATTGAATCGGCTATCCTTGATTCATCAATTTCTTTTCCTATTATAATACGGTCTATTACAATAAAAATTTCTTGGTTTGTAATTGATATTTGATTATTTATCAAATCTCTTATTTTATGAACTTTATTATTAAAAAATATTCTAGAAAATCCCTGTTGAATTAAAGAATGTAATAATTCATTGTTGTTTTTAATGCTTTTTGCTAATATTAAAACAATTGAATCTAATGTTTGTTTTTTAATAAAATCAACTACATCACTAATTTGGTGTTTTTTCACTTCATTGTTTGAAATTGGCGAGTAAGTCTTTCCAATTCTAGCAAAAAGTAATTTTAAGTAGTCATATATCTCAGTTGAGGTGCCGATTGTTGATCTTGGATTGTTAGTTGTTGTTTTCTGCTCAATAGCTATTGCTGGGCAAATACCTAATATTTCATCAACATCAGGTTTCTGAATTTTACCTAGAAATTGGCGTGCATATGATGATAGGCTTTCAATATACCTTCTTTGACCTTCAGCAAATAGTGTGTCAAATGCCAATGAAGATTTTCCACTTCCAGAAACTCCAGAAATAACTATTAGTTTGTTTTTGGGAATACTAATTGATATATTTTTTAGGTTATGTAATTTAGCACCTTTGATATCAATATAATCTCTAGTATTTTTTGTTTTTTCAGTCATTTGAATTTTGCCTAATTTGCAAACTTAAACAAATCCATTTGGATAATTAAAATTGATGCATTATATTTGTCAATAGAAATAATCAATAAAAAAACGCTTATAAGACAAACATTTACTTAAAATTTTATTAATCAAAAATAAGTATATGTTAGTTAGCGTTCTATCCGATAAAGATTTAATAAAGAACTATTTAGCAGGTGATAACTCATCATTTGAGATTTTGTTAAATCGTCATAAAAGTAGAGTTTATGCTTTTATAATGTCTAAAATAAAAAATAGAGATATTTCAGAAGATATTTTCCAAGATACCTTTATTAAGGTAATTAATTCACTTAAAAAGGGAAAATACAATGAAGAAGGGAAGTTTCTTCCTTGGATAATGAGAATCTCTCATAATCTTGTAATAGATCATTTTAGAAAAGAATCAAAAATTAAAAGTGTCAGACCAAATGATCAATTTAATATTTTTGATATTATCAAAGATGATAGTTTGTCTCAAGATGAGCAAATGATTAGAAAAAGAATTCATTTAGATCTCAATTTATTAATTGATGATCTTCCAATTGAACAAATGAATGTTTTAAGGATGAGATATTTTGAAGATATGTCTTTTAAAGAGATTTCAGCTAAAACTGGAGTTAGCATTAATACAGCTTTAGGAAGAATGAGGTATGCACTTATTAACTTGAGAAGCTTGGCAGAAGATAAAAATATTGACCTTTCTCATAAGTAGTTTAAATTATATATAATAAACTATTTTAATTTTCGTTATGTTGTTAATGAAAACTAAATTATTTATATATGAAAATAAACTCTACTACGAAATTATCAAAGATAATTGCATGTTCAAAATCTAAAAACACAGAATTTTCTGTCAAAAACTCTTCTTTAGAGCCGACTTCATACCCTAGAGAAAGTACAATTAATACTATTTTAGCTTATTCATATTCTGTAAAGCCTATCGTGTTAGAATCTGAAAAAGTGTATCTTTTTAATTTAAACTAATATCTTATATTACTTGTATGTTTTCTTTTATTAATTTTGGTTAATGAAGAAGATAGATAGGGTAAATAGATTTATTGAATATTTTTCAAAAAATCTTCCTGAAGCTAAGACAGAACTAGAATATAATAATGCTTTTGAACTTACAGTTGCAGTTGTTCTTTCTGCACAGTGTACTGATAAGAGAGTAAACATCATTACTAAGAATCTTTTTAAAAAAATGCCAACCGCAGAGATAATGGCAAGCTCTTCTGTTGATGAAATTTTTACTTTAATTAAATCTTGTTCATACCCACGTAATAAAGCTAAGCATCTTTTCGGATTATCAAATATGCTTATTAATGATTTTAATGCCAAAATTCCAAATAATAGT
>Ga0206678_10003320_pt1 | contig 10062 bp, 9 predicted proteins | sample M180m12015metaG_FD_155453 | JGI IMG/M metagenome (GOLD analysis project Ga0206678, IMG submission 155453) | Ammonia-oxidizing marine archaeal communities from Monterey Bay, California, United States - M1 80m 12015 | ecosystem: Environmental > Aquatic > Marine > Intertidal zone | place: USA...
CGGCGGCCGCCGCCAAGTTGGGCATGCAGTGCCACATACTGCTCGAAGACCGCACCAATTCGAACAACGAAAATTACATTATGAACGGCAACGTACTGCTGGATCGTTTGCACGGGGCAACAGTGTCCAAGCGCAGCGGCGGCACCGACATGAATACAGAGATGGCCACCTTTGCCGAGACCGTTATTCAGAACGGGCGCAAACCATACATTATACCCGGCGGAGGCTCCAACCCGATTGGAGCCTTGGGCTATGCCAATTGCGCACGCGAGCTTGCCGAACAGGCCGCTGATATTGGCCTAAAGATTGATGCGCTGGTGCATGCAACAGGCAGCTCTGGCACGCAAGCTGGCCTTGTTGCTGGTCTGGCAGCCATCCAAAGCGACATCCACCTTCTGGGTATCGGTGTCCGTGCACCGCAAGACAAGCAAGAGCAGATGGTATTCGATCTGGCGCAACGGACAGCGGACCACATGGGCACCGGCCTGACCATCAACCGTGCAGACGTACGGGCCAATTGCGACTACGTTGGTCCGGGTTATGGGATGCCGACACAGGGGATGATAGACGCCGTCAAACTGCTAGCCCAGACCGAGGGGCTTTTGTTCGATCCAGTCTATTCAGGCAAAGGGCTGGATGGGCTAATCGACCAGATTCGCAAAGGATACTTCGAAGGCATGGACAATGTTGTGTTCCTGCACACCGGCGGCAGCGCCGCCCTATTCGGGTACACGGATACGTTCGACCTTCCCGGATATACTGCTTGAAAATAAATAAACCAATCAACAAGGAGACTACAAAATGTCACTGAAAAAGACCTTTAAGTCGGCCACGTTCGCGTCGGCGATCAGCCTGCTTGCAGCGCCCGCTTTTGCGGCCGAAGAAGTCAAGATTGGCGTGCCATCCTGGACTGGCGCGCAGGCCATTGCGCATCTGTTGGGCGCAGTCGTTGAAATGCGGATCGGCGGCACCGCCGAAATGGTTCCCGGAAACAATGCTACGATCTTTCAAGCGATGGATCAGGGCAAGGGCGACATCGATGTACACCCCGATGTATGGTTGCCAAATCAGGAAAGCTTTACCAACAAATATGTAGACGAAGCAGGCACTGTCACGCTGTCGTCCAACCCCTATGAGGGCAATCAAGGCTTCTGCGTATCGCAAGATTTTTCCGACGCCAATTCCATCACCGATATTGCCGATCTGGGCCGCCCAGACGTCGCGGCTTTGATGGACAGTGATGGCAATGGCCAAGGCGAGATGTGGATTGGGGCCCCCGGTTGGGCATCGGCAAACGTCAACGAAGTTAAGGTGCGCGACTATGGCTTGCTAGACTTCATTGATCCGATCCGCGCCGAAGAAAGCGTGAAAACCGCGCGCATCAAGGATTCGATTGCCAAGGGCGAAGGCTATGCTTTCTATTGCTACAAGCCGCATGCAGTTTGGTTTATGTTTGACGTAAAAATGCTAACCGAGCCCAAATACGATCCGGCAAAATACACCATGATCCAGCCGTCAGACGATGCAGACTGGTATGCCAAGTCAAACGTCGAAACCAAAGATGCTCTGAAGCAGGTACAAATTGCCTGGTCAAACTCCCTCGCAGATCGTTCGCCTGCGATTGCTGAGTTCTTTGAGCGGTTCTCGTTGAACGCGGATGATGTGTCGAACTTTGCTTATGAAATTAGTGGCAATGGCCGGGATCCTGCCGAGGTTGCGCGCGAATGGGTTGAAGCCAACCCTGATCGTGTGGATGCTTGGCTGGGCCTCTAATCCCATTATTCTATAAAACAAAAAGGGGCGCCGATATCGGTCGGCGCCCCTCGGTAATTCTCCGACGTAAGAGCAGCACAAAATGAGCGATGATACCGTTATAGAAATCTCCAATGTCTGGAAGATTTTCGGCAATCGCCCAGAAGTCGCCTTGCGCGCCATTCGCGAAGAAGGTCTGACCAAGTCCGAAGTGCTGGCAAAATATAACGCCGTAGTAGGTGTGGCCGATGTCAACCTATCTGTGAACCGGGGCGAGATTTTCTGTATTATGGGCCTTTCGGGCAGCGGTAAATCTACGCTCGTACGCCACTTTAACCGTCTGCTTGAACCAACTTCTGGTCAGATTCTAATCGAAGGCACAGATGTCATGGGCCTTGGAACCAAGGACTTGCAACAGTTTCGCAATCAAAAGATCGGCATGGTTTTTCAGAATTTCGCGCTGATGCCGCACCGGTCGGTGCTGGACAATGTCGCAATGCCGCTCGAGATCCGGCAAGTCAGTAAAAACGACAGAATGCGACAGGCTGCGGCTATTTTGGACATCGTCGAGTTGGGCGCGTGGGGCTCTAAATTTGCCCACGAGCTTTCCGGTGGCATGCAGCAGCGCGTCGGCCTTGCGCGTGCATTGGCTGCGAATCCGGATGTGTTGTTGATGGATGAACCATTCAGCGCCCTTGATCCACTCATCAGACGGCAATTGCAGGACGAATTCATTCGCCTGTCACAGATCCTCCAGAAAACTACAATATTCATCACGCATGACCTCGACGAGGCTGTGCGGATCGGGGATCGTATTGCCATTATGCGCGATGGTCGCGTTGTTCAAATCGGCACGGCCGAAGATATCGTGATGAACCCCGCAGACGACTATGTCGCTGATTTCGTAGCAGGCATTTCAAGACTCAAGGTGGTCCATGCCCATGCTGTAATGCAGCCCATCGCGGCTCACATTGAAACATTCGGACCACTGAGCGCAGATGCGCCGCGGGTCGACAGCAACGAAACACTAAGCACCTTGATCAATCTCGCAATCGAGAATGACTGTGCCATTTTGGTCGAAGATCAGGGTGTCGACGCAGGCGTTATCACCCGCGCAGATATCTTGCGTACCGTGATCGAAGGAACAGAGATGTCATGAATGACACCGTCGAAAACCCCCTTGATGCCAGAGACACCGAAGCGGCTCTTGCCTATGCGGCCGAGCGACGCGAGAATATCCAAACCTTTGTGCGCACCGACCCTACCTATTACATCGCTCAGTTTGATAAAATCGGGGAAAGTGCGAAATTCACCGCGACATTCAATCTTTTTGCAGGCCTGTTTGGCCCCATCTGGTTCAGCGCTCGCGGCTTGTGGTCATGGGCTCTGTCCTTTCTGATCATCGAAGCACTGGCTTTTGTCCAAATCGCACGCGGTTTGTTTGGTGATCTCGCCGCTGACGCCCGCGACCGCATTGCATCTATCGAAGGCACGCTTGAACTTCGCCGCAAACAACTGGCCGCTGCAACCGAGAACGGTTCGGAAAAGGTAGATGTCTATCGCCGTACGGTCGATTCTCTCGAAGCAAGCATTGACGGAATCCGCGCCGAAGCGGATGTTCTGGCCAGCCAAGGCCCTTCTATCGCACTGACCGGTCTTGTGATCTTGCTGGTGGTCAAGGCCGCGCAATCCACAGTTGCCAACTGGGCGCTTGAGGCGCGTTTTTCCGACTGGCTGTCGGACCGCACCATTCGATCGGGCATGCCGCTTTCGCATATCTTGTTCAGTACGGTGTTTATGATCCTGCTGGTGGCTGCGGCGATGTTGCACTACAGCTTTCCAGGGCAATATGCCCTTCTCAACGACTTTCCAACAAACCCGGAATACCGTCTGCAAAGCATTGCATGGGTCGAAGCCTTTTTTGCCTATTGCGTCATCAATGGCGAAGCACTGTTTGACCTGATCACCTATGGTATTCGTCTTCTTCTCGATGCGCTCGAGCTGATTTTTGTCAGCACACCCTGGATCGTTGTGGCCAGCTTGATTGTTCTGCTGACATGGCTAACGGCAGGCGTTCGCACAGCCATATGGTCTGGTGCTTTTCTTTCCTATATGGGGTTGCTGGGCTTTTGGGAAAAAGCGATGACCACCCTCGCGCTGCTGGGAACAGCCGCTTGCCTGTCAATTGTCATCGGCATTCCCTTGGGCATGTTTTGTGCGCGTCGCCACCGGTTTTATTCCTTTATCCAGCCGCTCATGGACTTCATGCAGACCATGCCCGCCTTTGTCTTCATGATCCCTGTCATTGCGTTTTTTGGTACCGGCAAACCGGCGGCGGTGGTTACAACAATGATCTTTGGTGGAACACCCGTTGTGCGCCTGACGGTTCTGGGCCTGCGCGGAGTACCGGAAAACGTGCGCGAGGCCGCGATCGCTTTTGGAGCGAACAAATGGTATCTGCTGACACGGGTTGATCTGCCCCTTGCCAGCCCATCAATCCGGGCGGGGATCAACCAGACGATCATGTTATCGCTTGCGATGGTCGTCGTCGCATCACTGATCGGCGCAAAAGGCTTGGGCGAAGACGTGCTGGAAGCTTTGCAATATGCCAACGTTGGTCAGGGAATTCTGGCAGGTTTCTCGATCCTGTTCTGCGCGATGATCCTCGACCGTATCGTGCAAGGACAACGCAAGTGACACCGCTTGTGATGGTGCATGGCTTCATGGGTGGCAGTGCGCAATGGGATCCGATCATGCCAGAGCTGCAAGGCCAAACAGACCTCATAGCGGTTGACCTTCCAGGTTTTGGATCAAACGCAAACATGCCACCGATCAACACGATTGATGGCTTTGCAGACTGGGTTTTAAAGGATTTGAACGCCCGCGGCATCGACAAGTTTCATCTGCTCGGTCACTCGATGGGCGGGATGATCGTACAAGAGATGACACACAAGGCACCCTCACGTATTGCCAGCCTAATCCTTTATGCAACCGGCGCGCAGGGCATTCTGCCCGGCAGGTTCGAAACAATCGCGGAAAGCAAACGCCGCGCGCAGGTTGATGGCCCCCAAGAAACCGCGCGTCGCATCGCAGCAACCTGGTTTTTGAACACGGATCAGGCCGCGAACTATGCCATTTGCGCAGGTGTGGCCGAACAGTCATCCTTGGGCGCGATTTATAGCGGCCTTGATGCGATGCAGGCGTGGTCGGGTACAGACAGGCTTGCAGAGATTTCCGCACCAACTCTCGTGATTTGGGGCGATGGCGACCGAACCTATGCTTGGCCGCAAATCCAACAGCTTTGGCAAACAATCCCAGGTGCGAAGCTAGCTGTGCTTCCGGACTGCGCACACGCTGTACATCTGGAAAACCCAGATATCTTTAATCGTATCCTGCTGGCTTTCATAACCTAGCCTCACCCATATACTTCTTAAAGCATCGCGCCGCGCTGATTGCCGCAGGTTTAGGCTAAAGCCACCGACGTTTATAGCTTTTGACGAAATACCTGAAACATTGCTCATCACCTAAAAGGTTGAAATCTTTGATTTCAGGCAGCGTTAAATGCTTCTTGATTTTCGTATAACGGTGTGACCAAACACTATACACGATTCATATGCAATTTCATGTCCAGCGCATATAGTCTGTCAGTCTGTGTTCAAAACGCCTCTGGCCGTGCCTCGCGCGCCATATAATCCAGCACCGCGTTCACAAATTTTGGTTCTTTCCCATCTGGAAAAAAGGCCCGTGCAACATCCACATACTCAACGATCACAACGCGTGGAGGTGTCGCTTTGTCACGCAACTCTGCTCCAGCCGCACGAAATACTGCTCGCAAGGTCGGGTCGATCCGTGCAATGGGCCATTTGGCAACCAGCCCGCGATCGGTCATCTGGTCAATCGGCGCTTGGTAATTCACCGCGTCATCCATAACCCTTGTAAAATGATCTGGATCGCCTTCGGTCATTTCACTGCCCTCATAGATCGCTCCAAAACGGTGGTCCATGAATTCAGCCTTGATCTGATCGACGGTTTGCGCGGTCTGCTCCATCTGGAACAGCGCCTGAACGGCGTACAATCGTGCCGCCGAGCGCATCTTGCGCTTTTGATTGCCCGAAAGGGTCATGCGGTCGAAGATCCCATCTTGTCTGCCAGCTTGAATTCTGCCGATGCCGGTTTGAATCCCACACACTTGCCTTGGGTCCCCCACCTACGACTGAGCGCAATCAGGTGCAAGGCAGCTGCAGCAGCCCCAGCCCCCTTATTTTGTCCCGCAACATCAGCGCGAACTTCGGCCTGCTTCATATTCTCGACCGTCAGGATGCCATTTCCGATGCACAGGCCCTGCAGACCCAGCAACTGCAAGGCCCGACTGCTGTCATTGCACACGGTTTCGTAATGCGTGGTCTCGCCGCGAACGATGCAGCCCAAAGCAACATAACCATCAAAATTCGACATACGCTCAGAAATTCCGATGGCCGTGGGTATTTCCAGCGCCCCGGGCATTTCGACGATATCCCAAGTGGCTCCCGTCGCCTCGATCTCTGCTTTGGCTCCCGCCACCAGATTGTCGGCGATCGCCTTGTAATAGGGTGATACAACGATCAGTAGCTTTGCAGATTTGTCAAAGCTGGGTCGGTCCAGCACATGATGTTCAACAGACGCCATCAAATATCTCCCATGATGGGCCGCGTGCCCACGATTTCTAGTCCAAAGGCATCAATGCCCATATAGGTCGTGCGCGGGCTATCAGTCAGCAGAATCAACCGGCTTAATCCCATATTTGATAACATCTGCGCCCCAAGACCCGTGTTTTTTACGATACGCGGGCCATCCTCTTCATCAGTGAACAACGCTTTGCGCGGCTCTCGAAACAAACAGACTACTCCCCGTCCTTCTTCGGCAATAATCTCCATTGCACGTGGTAATTCACCCACCGGCTTGTCACTTAGCCCAAGGATATCCGTCACCTCGGTCAACGCATGTGTGCGCACCAGAACCGGGGCATCACCGCTCAGGTCGCCCTTCGACAAGGTAACGTGTTCGATGCCATAGGTCTGATCGGTAAAGATACGCATGTGCCAATCTCCGCCATGCTGCGAGGTGACGGTACGGGCCGCAGTTTCAACAACCAAATTGTCATGACGCCTGCGATAAGTGATCAGATCACTGATTGTCCCGATCTTTAGGCCATGCGCCTTTGCGTAATCGACAAGATCGGGCAGGCGCGCCATCTCGCCGTCTTCTTTCATGATCTCACAAATCATACTCGCCGGGTAGTGGCCCGCAAGACGCGCAACATCGCATCCAGCCTCAGTATGACCAGCCCGCACCAAAACCCCACCCTTGCGCGCGCGCAGAGGAAAAACATGGCCCGGTGTCGCGATATCAGCGGCCGTGGCTTGTGGGTTGATCGCTGTTGCGATGGTCAGCGCCCGATCAGCGGCCGAGATTCCGGTCGACACCCCTTCGCGCGCTTCAATGGATACTGTGAAAGCCGTTTCGTGACGCGACGAGTTATGTGTGGCCATCATCGGCAACCCTAGAGCTTCTACACGTTCTGCAGGCAAGGTCAGGCAGATCAAACCCCGGCCATGCGACGCCATGAAATTCACCGCCTCAGGCGTCGCAAAATCGGCTGCGATCACGAGATCCCCTTCATTCTCTCGATCTTCATGATCAACCAGAATGAACATCTGACCCAGTCGGGCCTCTTCGATGATCTCTTCGATCGGTGAAATAGCACCGGCCAAATTCGTCTCTACCGGACCCGGGGTTTCAAAGCTCATTGGACACCTTCGAATTCTTTTCCCGCCCCATAAGGTATGCGCGCGCTCAATACCAGAGAGTGCTTGGGCACAAACACGTATCGCCCTGACGCCTCTGTGCCGAAAATACGCCCAAGGACAGCCCACCACATGATTGCGGCTTAATAGATGCGAGCACGCCAAACATATGCGCCGAAATGTCGTCAGGCCGGAGGCCTGGCACTTGGATCATCCGGCCTCTGCCAGGCGCGCAACATACCGGGCCAATGTATCGATTTCGAGGTTGACCGCATCACCAACGGCAACAGCACCCCATGTTGTGACATCTTTGGTATGTGGAATGAAATTGATGCCAAAGACGTCTCCCCGCACTTCATTGACCGTAAGCGATGTGCCGTTCAGTGCTACCGACCCTTTGGGTGCGATAAAGCGGGCCAACCCTTCGGGTGCGCGCAATTGCACGCGGGTGCTATCACCTTCATCTACAACCGAAACAACCTCTGCTACACCGTCCACGTGGCCTGACACGATATGACCGCCCAGCTCGTCGCCCACGCGCAGCGCCCGCTCGAGATTAACACGACCTCCCACCCGCCACTCTGATACGTTCGTCTTGTCCACGGTTTCGGCACTGATCTGCACGTCGTACCAGTCCGGGCCCAGATCGACGACCGTTAGGCATACGCCATCAGATGCAATAGATGCGCCCATATCAATGCTGTCAGTGTTGTAACCGGTACTGATCCGAGCGCGCAAATCGCCCTCTTGCCTCAGTTCGCTAATGGTTCCGATATCGGTGATGATGCCTGTGAACATGGCTTTACCCTCTGCAATGTTGGTAATGAGGTAGCGGGTGCAGGCCTTAGGGACAAGACCAGACCATTGCACATACCACCAGCACAGGTCATAAATTCGACCTAATTTCATGTTCATCGTCGTTTAACGCATATCTATCATAACGGACTAAGATGACCGCCCACCTGTCTAAACCTCGCGTTTTTTTGTTCCTCCAGGGGCCACACGGACCATTTTTCCACCGTCTAGGCGTTATGCTGCGCCGGGCCGGAGCGACAGTCTGGCGGGTTGGCTTCAACGCAGGTGACCAAGCATTCTGGTTCGACAAACAAAGTTACATCCCCTTTCGCGCGCCCTTTTCAGACTGGCTTGCAACGTTTGTCGAGCTTGTCGAGCAAAAATCCGTGACTGATCTCGTTCTTTATGGCGATGTTCGGCCCATTCACGCCAAAGCTGTAGCAGCAGCGAAACGGCGTGGAATAACCATCCATGTTTTTGAAGAAGGTTACATGCGCCCGTACTGGGTCACTTATGAACGGGGCGGCACAAACGGAAATTCGCGACTGATGGACACGTCGATCTTTGAAATGCGAACCGCCCTCGCTCAGTCAAATATCGAAACGTCCCTTCCACCCGCGCATTGGGGCGACATGCGCCAACATATCTTTTATGGCGCGCTGTATCATTGGTTTGTCATGTTCAGAAACAGCGGCTATGAAAATTTCCAACCACACCGTAACATAAAAACAACCGAGGAATTCCGGCTCTATCTGAAAAGACTTTTGCTGATGCCGGTTCATAAATTGGATCGATTGCGGGCTACATCGTGGATCAAATTCGGCGGTTTTCCCTATCACCTCGCGCTGCTACAGCTGGAACATGACTCCAGTTTTCAGCACCACTCGCCTTTTTCGTCGATGACAGAATTTCTGGATATAGTGATCCAAGGATTTGCTAAGGGTGCCCCCCGACATCATCATCTTGTCATCAAGGCGCACCCACTGGAAGACGAGCGTGCACCAATTCAGCGCATGATTCGCAAAGCAGTGCGCATGTACGGAGTAAAAGGCCGCGTACATTTCGTGCGTGGCGGAAAGTTAGCTCACTTGCTTAACGATGCGCAAAGCGCAGTTACGGTCAATTCGACTGCCGCCCAACAGGTGCTATGGCGCGGCCTATCGCTAAAGATTTTCGGAAAAGCGGTGTTCGACAAACCCGAATTTGTCAGCGACCAATCACTGCCCAACTTTTTTGCATCCCCAACTCAGCCCGACAACCAGGCCTATAAAGAATATCGCCGCTATCTGCTTCAGACCAGCCAAGTGCCCGGCGGTTTCTATTCCATACGCGGCCGACGACGACTGCTGCGGCGTGTAGTGGACATGATGTTGTCATCTAAAGACCCTTACGATGCATTGGACCCGCGCACCGCGGCACCGAAGCAACAGTTGCGGTTAGTGACCTAAGGGCTACTACCCTTATGGCTATATTTTCCGCAAAAACTCCGGTAAACTTTTAAACAATAAGCGTTGGGTAAAAACGCAGAAGGCAAAAAATAATGTGGGCAAACCCATGTTCTGAGGCAGAATAAAAACAGGTCGAGGAGACCGTGCAGTGATTTTTAATTCATGCAGTTGGGCGCGTGCGTTTGGAGCATTGGCCATTCTCGCTATCGTTTCTTCATGTGGTTTGCCTCAGGTTGGCCCGAACAAGCGCGAAATTTTCGCAGGATCTGTCCAACAGGAAGGCG
>Ga0206678_10003324_pt1 | contig 10052 bp, 9 predicted proteins | sample M180m12015metaG_FD_155453 | JGI IMG/M metagenome (GOLD analysis project Ga0206678, IMG submission 155453) | Ammonia-oxidizing marine archaeal communities from Monterey Bay, California, United States - M1 80m 12015 | ecosystem: Environmental > Aquatic > Marine > Intertidal zone | place: USA...
TGAAAATAGTTGGGAACAATTGTTTTATGCGCGTTCGCGAGTCGTCCATGCCGCAGCTTCAGCCGGTTTGGATGTTATTGATGTACCTTATTTAAATTTACAAGATCTTGATGGTATGTGTGATGAAGCGCAAAAAGCAAAAAATCTGGGATTTGCAGGTAAAGGCTCTGTGCATCCAAAACAGATTGGATTGTTGAATGCCATTTTTACCCCCTCTGATGAGAATATAGCAAGGGCTCGGAGAATAATTAAAACGTTTGAAGATGCTGATACTGGGCTTGTTGTCATAGATGGGAAATTAATTGAAAAACCGGTAATGCGCGAAATGTATCGTATTGAGACAATTGCTAATAAACTGGGAAAATAACTTAAAGGTTGGACGAATTGAGTGTTAAAAAAATTATCGCTCCAAATAAAGTATTCCCAATTTTTGCTGGTAGTAATGAATTATCTCCGTTCCATCAGTGTTACAGTAATAAAGAAACTGTTTTGAGAGCAGCAGTAGGAAGGCTTTATGTTCATTACAATGGGGAGAACGTTGCTGATACTTATTGGGCTTTACAACAAAGAGAAAAAATTGCCGAGAGCATAGACCATTTGTGAAAATTTGAATTTATGAAATTAATTGATTAGAAAATACACTAAGTTTTGATAGGATTAAAAATGATTACGAAATTTGACAGTTCTACAGCGATGCTTTTAGTTGACGTTCAAAGGGGTATTAATGATACCTCTTATTATGGCGGTAGCAAGGGTAGGCGTAATAACCTTAACGCAGAGGGAAATATTATAAAGATATTAACCGAATGGCGTATATCTAATAGAAAAGTCGCATTTACAAAACATAACTCAAGAGAAGCTAATTCGCCCTTAAAATTAAGTCTCGATAGTGGCCAGCAACTTGATGGAATGGAGCCAGAAGTAGAGGATATTGTTGTTGAGAAAGATGTAAATAGTGGATTTATTGGCACGTCATTGGAATTAGATTTACGTCGTTCGGGCGTTCAAAGACTTTTAGTGGTAGGCTTTTTTACAAATGTTTGCATAGAAACGACGGTGCGAATGGCAGGAAATATGGGCTTTGATACATATTTGGTACATGACGCTTGCGCTGCTATGAATGGTATAGGCCATGATGGTGAGGATTATGATCCAGATCTTGTCCATAATATGGCAATTGCAAATATGCATGGTGAGTTTTGCACGGCAATTACAACAAAAGATGCGATTGCTTTATGTAAAAGTGATGCAGAATATTTGGACCGTGTACAGGGTAATGAATAATGTTTGGTGTTTCATCAATGACGGCTTCCTTAAAAAAAGTTGCACTACTTAAACCAGGTGTCTGTCTAAAAAACGCGAACCCAAATGAATGGCATTATGGGTCTGCTTTTGATCCAAAAAAAGTTGAGGGAATTCATGCTTCTTTCGTTAAATTATTAGAAGACCAGGGTGTTGAACTCTATTGGATAAATGATCAAAATTCTAAAATTGCAGATGCTGTATTTGCGTATGATGCTTCGCTAATGACAAAGTTTGGGGCAATTTTGATGTCTCCAGGTAAGGCGCTCAGATCAGGTGAGCAAGATTTGCATAAGATATTTTATAATTCACATGATATTCCTGTTATTGGATCTATTTCTGGCTCCGCTAGAGCCGAAGCGGGAGATACGTTATGGTTAGACGATACAACGCTTGTTGTTGGAAGAGGATTTAGAACAAACCAGTTGGGTGTAGACCAAATAAAGGATATTTTAGAACCACGGGGTATTAATGTATTTGTTTATGATTTGCCATTTTATACTGGGGCGGCTGCGTGTTTACATTTAATGTCTCTAATAAGTTTGGTTGATACAAGAGCTGCTTTAGTGGCTTTACCACTATTGCCGGTAGGGTTTTATGAATTATTAAGTTCGAAAGGCTTTCAATTAATCGAAACCCCTATGTTAGAATTTGAACAAAGCAATACATTAAGTACAAATGTACTGGCAGTGTCTCCTGGTAACTGTGTTATGCTTAGTGGATTGCCACAAACCACAGAAAAACTGCGAAAGTTTGGAATTGAAGTGCAATTATTTGATGGTGATGCACTTTGTGTCGGTTGTGAAGGCGGCCCTACTTGCTTAACGCGACCTTTATATCGGGCTTAATTGGTGAAGATTATTTATAATGCTCTGGTGTGTGAAGAGTTGAACGGGTGATTTGTCAGGCATTTTTTGTTGCCTCTAGTCTTGTGTTAAATAGGAAATAAAGTCGTTATGAAGAAAATGTATGATAATCGTTCGTGGTTGGGGTCTGAGCTACAAGATAAACAGACCTTATGGAAAAGCCATCTTTCTCTAGAATTAATTGAAGATTTAGAACAAGCAACTGAAAAGTTTTTAAGTTTAGACATTGATATTAGCGAAATTAGTGCAGAAAATTTTCCCTTAATTTTTTTTAATAAGCATCTAAGTGAACTATCAGAAAAATTAGTAAATGGAATTGGTTTTGAGGTTATAACTGGCCTTCCAGTACAACGGTATAGTCCAAAAATGATTGCTACAATATTTTGTGGAATAGGTGCTCATTTGGGCGATGCTAGATCCCAAAATGCTGATGGTCATTTACTTGGTCACGTGCGGGATATTGGCGCTAATCCTCACCATCGAAATACTCGGATTTATCAAACCTCTCAACGGCAAACATTTCATACTGATTCAGCAGATGTGGTTGGATTACTGTGTATTAATGAAGCAAAAGAAGGTGGCGATTCTTTACTTGTGAGCGCAGTTACAATTTTTAATCAGATGGTCGAATTGCGACCTGACCTCGTGGAGTATTTATTTGATCCAATTGCAACTGATCGCCGAGGAGAAATCCCAACTGGTGAACTGCCTTTTATGACAATACCGCCATTAAGTTTAAAAGATGATCTTTTAACAGTTTTCTATCAAAGGCAGTATATTGATAGTGCTCAAAGGTTTGATGGTGCTTTGAAATTGTCAAATAAGCATATTGAGGCTTTAGATTTATTTGATTCATTGGCCAATAATCCAGATTTACATCTGACTATGCGTTTGAAGCCAGGAGATATACAGTTTATTTACAATCATGCTTTCTTGCATGACAGGACAGGTTTTGTTGATTGGGAAGAGCCGACCAAAGCACGGCATTTGTTACGCCTATGGCTCTCAATGCCTAACGATCGTGAATTGCCAGACAGTTTTAAGCAGCGTTATGGATCACTCGAAGTTGGAAATAGGGGTGGTATAATAACTCAGGGAACTAAACTGCAAGTTCCATTGCGTTAAATTTAGGAGTTTACTAATGATTGATTTCTACACCTGGACGACACCTAATGGTCGTAAAGTTTCCATCTTACTCGAGGAACTTGGCATCCCTTATAAAATACATCCTATCGATATATCAATTGATGAACAATTCACTAAGGAGTTTTTGATAATTTCACCTAATAATAAAATACCTGCTATTTTTGATAGAGATAAAAATATTGCTCTAATGGAATCTGGAGCAATAATGTTATATCTTGCAAACAAATACAATAAGTTCATCGTTAAAGGTGATGAATACTGGCGCATGATTGAATGGCTTATGTGGCAGATGGCAGGTTTAGGTCCAATGCTTGGTCAGGTTCATCATTTTGTTAAGTATAATAAAGATAAATCTTTATATGCAGAAGAACGTTACTCTAGAGAAGCCCATCGTCTTTATACAGTACTAAATACCAGATTGAGAGACAGAGATTTTATAGTTGGTGATGGAAAAGGAGAGTATACAATTGCTGACATGGCAATTTGGCCATGGATTTCTCGGTTCGAATGGCAGAATATTGATTTAAATGACTATATTGAGTTAAAGCGATGGTATGTAAGTATTGCAGGAAGATCAGCTGTTGAAAGGGGTTACCATTCCCCAAAATATGTAAGTGAAATTCCAATGCCCTGAGAGAAAAAGATTTCAAAATACTCTTTGTTCAAGCATTAATTGCACAAATTCAAGAGGAATAGTTTGAATTTTATTATCTGATTTCATCCTTTGGGAGGCATTTTGTCTAAATGTTTTAACATTTCTACAAAAGCCAAAAGACGATATTCTTGATACTTTTTAATATCTAAATTTTCATAATTTAGGAAACCTTTTCCATCTTTAAGACCATTTCGATTTTTTTCCATATTATCATTAATGATTTTGGGAGCCGAAAACCGATCCTGACCAGTTGCCTTCGTCATATATTGGCTTGCGTAATATAAAATATCTCCACCGCCCCAATCTATAAATTCAAGAAGACCTAAAATAGCAAAACGAAATCCAAATCCGTACTTAGTGGCCTTATCTATGTCTTCCGCTGATGCCACACCTTCTTCAACTAATCTGGCGGCTTCATTCATAGCTAACGCTTGTATTCTGGGCACTATATAGCCTGGACTGGCAGAGCAAACTATGGGGACCTTGCCAATCTGTTCTAAAATCTGTTTTAGATTTTTTGTAATATTTTTATCAGTTTTATCTCCAGGTGAAAGTTCTACAAGGGGAACCAAGAAAGCTGGATTAAGCCAATGTGCATTCAAAAATCTCTCTGGGTGTTGTACATATTTTTGTAAATCATTAGATAAAATTGTTGAAGTTGTTGACGCAATTATAGTATTTTTTGGCGAGAATTTTGAGATAAAACTTAAAGCATTTTTTTTTACCTCGATTGTTTCTGACACCCCTTCAAAAACAATATCAATATTTTTTAATACGCTTTTACTTTCGTATAAACTATGGAATGAGATACGCTTTAGGACTTTCTCTTTTTCTGAATGAGTTAACATTTCAAATTTCTGAAACATTGAGAGTGTGTTATCAATATCTTCATATGCTTCTCTTATTAATTTTGTAAAATCTCTTTTGTCTCTTTTCTTTAAGTCAACTAATTGAACATTGTGCCCTGAGAATGCGAAGCATATAGCAATTCCACGACCCATTCTTCCAATCCCGACAGCCGCTATCGTTTTCATTTAAAACCTTCCCTGAGTAATTCCTGAATCTCGGCAACTTTATAATTCGATAGATTTAAATTTTCTATTGTCCGACCATTTTTTGCAAAATTACTACTACAAATTGCTGATCCAATGTTTAATAATCCTTCAGCTACTGGTGTTGCAACATTTGCCCACTTAGCTACAGAAACCATAAAAGCCAATCCAATCTCTATATCTTCTCTCATGTATCTATGTTCCGTTAGGATAAGTTTCTCTCTCCAATCTCCACTATCAATGAGTTTTTCATGTGCAACATTCCCATACATCCATTCGTCACCTTCTGAATTGTAATGGTCTGCTAGGGGAAAATGATGTGTTTCATATCCAAGTGTTTTTCGGATTTTTATTCGCTCATTGTCTAGAGATGTTGTGACTTTTCTAATTGCGGGTTGGGTTCCTTCATTGTGAATGTCCCAAAAATCAAAATGTTCGATTGGTCCTGCGTTCATAACTATCAATGGTGGGTGTATTATAGGTCCAGCATTCATAAGCGCTGCAGATAATACATCGCCACAATCCTCTACTGCTGGATAAGCTCTTTTTAAAACTGATAACGCGTGAGTTCTATTTTTTAAAGGAAAAACCCCAGTAGGCAATCGGGTTGCTCGCGTTGTAATTGCGATAGTTTGAGTTCCATTTAATCGTGCCAAATATGGAAGAGTTCCTGATTCAGCAAAGCTAACATTAGCTCTATTTTTTGTCATATCTAGTGATTTAGCCATTATCCAACTTCCAAAGCTTCCAGGTGGAAGCAATACCACTTGTTGATTTTCAAGGTGTGGTGCCATTAAATTAGCAATATCCAATTGCCCTGTAGCTGGTATTGGGCAAACTATTAGTTCAGCCCCTTTGATAGCCTCAGAAATGCTTGAAGTGACTTTTGAGATTTTTATTTCTTTAATACCATTAAAATCTTTTAACCTCATAATATTTTGCGCTGATTTTAGGACTGAAATAGCTTTAGAATTTCTTCGCCAGTATCTTACATTATGTCCATTAGAACTTAAGTCAGTCGCCGCTGCTAAAGAACCATTCCCACCGCCTAATACTGCAATTTCCATTTATTTTTCCACAAATTTATGTTTTAGAATGTATTTGAAGATAATTTTAAACGTTTATGGTTATTTTTTGCAATTATAATTCGTTCTTTATGGAAAATATATTTGGTAGGTTTAGAATTTACGATTAATTTTTTTTAATTTAAGATTTCAAATTAATTAGAGGTTTTTGTTGCAGAGCCACCATTGCACCAACAAGCAATAGGGCGGCTGCGGCTAACAAACTAACGCCAATATCATCAAAGATATCGCCAACAAGGCCTGCACCATATGGCCCCATTGTTTGTGCAATAGCAAATACTACGGTAAAAAGGCTCATTGCTTTTGCCCAACTTTGTGATGGCAAATTTTGTCGAGTGAAATTGGTTACGGCGCCAGGTGCCATAAAAACTGATAATCCAAATACTAAAGCGGAAATTAAAAGTGTTACTGTATGATTGAACAATACTGGAATGGCTGAACCGATCGCTATACATGTCAGAATTAAAGCTAGTGGCAGGCCAGATGCATATCGTGTTAGAATTGTTCCCCAAATAAGTGGTGATAAGCAAATACTTGAACCTAATATTACCCATACCAACGTAATAAAACCTGCACTTGCTGAATGTTCTGTCATCCAAGCTGACAAAAAGGTTAGATATACGATATAACCGAGACCAAACCCAGCGTAACCAGCTAATTCTGGTAACATTTTACGCAATGGAAGTGGTATTATAGTGGTTTGAGTTTGAATTGGGGGACGTAATTGTAAAGCCGCCCAAAGCCCAAGTGGTAAAAATAATAGACTGATTGCCCCAATAACAATCCAACCTGTTGACCATGCGCTTGGGCCAAGTGCTTCAAGCATTAAAGGTAAAGACGCTCCAGCAAGTACAATGCCTAATCCTCCTCCAGAGCCAAATAATATTGCAATTGCCAGTGCATTTTTTCGAGGTTCATTTGGGAACAAACCTGCTGTTAGAGCCCCGGCTGTAGAAAAAGACATAGCTCCAAATATACCTGCGAGAATTCTCCAAAAAGTTTGCCACCATATTTCAGCATTAAGGCCAGTAGCAAGAAGCGCAAGAGTGGTGGTTATTAGACCAAAGGCGAAAAGACGAGCTGGTGATATATATCGAATAAGCATCATCGTAAGTATAGCCCCAACGATATATCCAAGCGCATTGGCGGTATTTAACCATCCGGCTTGTGCATAATTCCAACCCATTTCTGCCTTCATTGCGGGCAGAATTAAGCCATAAGCAAACCTAGCAAATCCATTCGTTACTGTTAAGCCCAGTGCCAGTCCTGTCAGTACAATCCATGGTCGTATAGCGACTGAGTTCATATCGTTAATTCCATTTTTTTGGTTCTACTTTAAATTCAGGATATTACCATTAAATATTTGAGATACGTTGATCCTGATTTTAAATAAATTAATTATTAATAATTAATTTAAAAACCTTTACACATTTGATTGAGATAATGATAATCTTTGCAAAATAATTATTAATATTGGCGAGAAAAAATATAAATTATGGATGTTCAGTTTGATCCTCGTCGTGCAAACGACCCTCGTTGCCCCAGATGTCAAAGTCTCTTAAATACAGTTGTCGTTCATGGGCATGAGCAATGTGTGTTTTGCAAATCTAATATATTTGAATGTTGTTCTGGTGATACCTGCGATACTGATTATAATTTGAAGAATGGATATAAAAGGTCCTGATATTTGAATTTAAAAATTTTATTGGACTAACTGGATTTAACAAGGTGTTTTCTTATGGATAATCAATTTAATTCTGAGTTGAGTGATCGCTTAATGCGGTATGCTGCTATCGACAGTCAAAGTAATGAGGATTCTTCCACCTCACCAAGCACTAATATCCAATTTGATATACTCAAGAAGTTAGAGGAAGAGCTGAAGGAAATAGGGGCCAAAGATGTTAAAATTACAGATTATGGCGTCGTTCTTGCTACTATTCCGGGTAATAAAAAAGGCCCTACTATTGGCATGTTAGCACATGTGGATACAGCACCTCAATTTAATGCAAAAGGTGTGCTACCTCGAATTATAAAAGGTTACAATGGAGGAGATATTACTTTTCCAGATGATCCTGATCTCATATTGTCTCCTAAGGCTTTTCCGTATCTAGCTGAAAAACGCGGACATGATATTATTACGGCGTCAGGCAAGACACTACTTGGCGCAGATGATAAAGCGGGTGTGGCGATCATAATAACGGCAGCTCGTCATTTGCTTAACAATCCAACAATACCACATGGGCCTATTCGGATAGTTTTTACACCAGATGAAGAGATTGGTCGTGGTGTTGATAAAAAGTTACCAAATGATATTGGTGTCGACTTTGCCTATACCTTCGACGGTGGAAAGGTAGGTGAGATTGAGTTTGAAACATTTTCAGCAGATAGCGCAGAGATAAAAATAAAAGGAGTTTCTATTCACCCTGGTTTGGCAAAAGGTAAAATGGTAAATGCAATTCATCTAGCCTCAAAAATAATTGCTACTTTACCGCATGCAACAATGACACCAGAGGTCACTGATGAACGTGATGGTTTTATTCATGCAACAGAGATGACTGGGGGATCATCTGAAATGAAGCTAAAATTCATTTTAAGGGATTTTGAACTTTTGGGTTTAGAAGAAAAAGGAAATTTGTTGCGCGATGTCTGCAAGGCCGTGCAATCTTCTGAACCGCGTTCAGAGATTTTGGTTGAAATACAGCCTCAATATCGAAACATGAGGTATTGGCTTGAAAAAGATATGAAATCAGTTGAGTTGGCACAAATTGCAGTTCAAAAATTAGGTATAGAACCAATTTCTTTACCGATAAGGGGCGGGACAGATGGCTCGCGTCTTACTGAACTAGGAATTCCAACCCCCAATCTTTTTACTGGTATGCAAAATATACATGGGCCACTTGAATGGATCTCAGTACAGGATATGGAGATCGCCACTGATCTTTTTCTAACTCTCTCGAGCTTAGTTGTGGAAGAAACTTCTTGATGTAAATATTATTCATAATTAACTTAAAATAGTCTAGTTTAGTTTCATTCCTTAAAATCAATTTTAGCGTGACTACCATCACAAAAGGGTTTGTTCTTAGACTCTCCACATCTACACAACGTCATACGGTTACGTGTTTCGAGTGGCTTTCCATCTGCTCTTTTTATTGGAATTTTACCATTAATCCAAATTGGGCCAGCGGTGCTTTCGGAATTGTCAGCTGAAATAATCACTATTTGCTTTGGAAGGTCTGATTCTATTTCTTGATACTGGCCTTCAACTTCCAGTTCATAAACAAATGTTCCAGAAGGACATTTATCTACCATCGCAGAAAGGTTAACTTTTGAATTATCATCAGATCTTTTTGTAATCAATTTCCTGATACTAGCATTCTGATTAAAACAAAATTTTGCGTGCATGCAGTAGGAATTGTCCACTTTAACCCTAACGCCATCACCTTGCAGAATTTCCTGTCTCTCTCCTATTAATTGTGTGGTCGCAGTTTCCGTCCCGTTAAAGTCAATTCGATCATGTGTGCCATCGCAAAAAGGTTTGGTGGCTGACTTTCCACATCGACATAATTCGTAAATTGTATCAGTTTTATGAGTGTTTGTTTTTTGCCAAGCAATAGCCTCACCCTTTTCTCCAGTAATTCGCCTTTTTCTAACTAAAGAGATATCTCCATGAACAACATATGGTCCATTTTCTCGAACTTCTATAAATTCCATTTCTGCAGTTTGACGTGGTAAATATTCAAAACTTGGACCAATTGTTCTTGTAGGATCTTGTGCGGGAATGGCCATTAATTCTTTTGCAAGGATCTTTAGCTCATACATGACGCCGACAGCCTGACCTAGAAGTTTTGGTTCACCATTGAAGCTTTTTTCTATAATTCTTAACATATCGCAGTATTCTTGATTAAAAGTGGTTAGTTTTTCCAAAATGTCAGGATAATTTTTGTAA
>Ga0206678_10003336_pt1 | contig 10039 bp, 12 predicted proteins | sample M180m12015metaG_FD_155453 | JGI IMG/M metagenome (GOLD analysis project Ga0206678, IMG submission 155453) | Ammonia-oxidizing marine archaeal communities from Monterey Bay, California, United States - M1 80m 12015 | ecosystem: Environmental > Aquatic > Marine > Intertidal zone | place: USA...
CCAAAGCGGTCTGTAGTACTCTTGGCGAAAACCTGTCCACAACCGCTTACCCACAAATGGATCATCTGCAACAAAGCCGGCTGAATCTGCTGACCAGTCATGCGCTGGATCGTGCTGCATTGGTGCGCCTTGATGAAGAAAATCTCGGGCAGCGCATCATGAGTGAAAATGCGCGGTTTATCGGTGTACACCACCTGCAGATAGCCATTGATGAAGAGAGCACCAGCGCACACCCGGCACTACTGACCCGCAGTCAAGCACAACAGCGTTTTGGGTACTGCGAACCATGGGTGTACCTGGGTCGGGAGGACAGCAAAGACTACTTTGCCGTACTGCTGGATAACGCCCACCCACGCCAGACGCACGGTTTTGCCGGGTTACGGGCACTTGCAGCTACGCTAGATGGTGCAAAGGCGACTCTGCTCGCCTATGCGCGGGCCATGGCCGCGTGGCACCAACGCCACCGTTACTGCAGCCGCTGCGGTGGTGAGACCGTATCGCAACACGGCGGGCACGTGCGTGCCTGTACCCATGCCAGCTGCGCTGAACAGCATTACCCGCGTACCGATCCTGCGATTATTGTCCTGGTGGAAAAAGGTGAGCGTGCCCTGTTTGGGCGCAAACCTGAGTGGTCTGCACATCGGTATTCAACGCTTGCCGGTTTTGTCGAGCCCGGTGAAAGCGCCGAGCAGGCCCTGGTCCGGGAAGTCATGGAAGAAACTGGGGTTGAGGTACTAAGCGCCCATTACCATTCGTCTCAACCCTGGCCCTTTCCCGGCTCGCTGATGCTGGGTTACAGCGCCCAGGGGGGAAGGGAAGAAATTACCCTCAATGATCAGGAACTGGAGCATGCGTGTTGGCTGGATCGTGACGAAATCACCTCGCGCATGCAGCAAGGTCTGCTTGTGCTGCCGCCGCCAATCTCGATCTCTTTTCGCCTCATTGAAGACTGGTTCGACCGACACTCGACGATTCCGCTGCGAAAGTTACGCGAAAATACAGGCGCCACAAATTTTTAAAGAGTTGCGTTCGACTGCCACACGGATACAATGTGCACGGGGGATGTGCTCCGAGCGATCACAGCTACCCGGATTGTTGCAGTCACCATAGTGGAGGAGTTCATGTCGGAACGACAAACCGGAACCGTAAAATGGTTCAACGAAAGAAAAGGCTTCGGCTTTATTGAGTTAGAAGGTGGGGATGATGTATTCGTCCACTACCGAGAGATCAGAGGAGATGGCTTCAAAACACTGAACGAAGGACAGCGTGTTGAGTTCACCCTGACGACCCGTGATAAGGGTCCCGCAGCGGAAGACGTTTCACCCGTCGACTGATCTGGCTTCGACAGGCGGCGCAAACCGCCCTGTCGCACTTACTCGTTTGATATATCCTGTGAGCTATCTGCGCTCGCAGGCTCTACGATGAAAATTGTCTGTATCGGCTTTCTCGCGCTGGGTATTGCGCTTGCCGTTCTGGCAACGGGAGGCATTGCTGCGCTGTTGCTGAGCAGTGCAAACCTGCCCTTGGTGTCCTTCTCAGCCGTTATTTTCGCCTTGGTATTCAGTGCACTGACCGGGATGATTGGCATTATTGGCCTGATGCGCGGGGTGGCCCAACTGTCATCTGCAGCAACGGCAAAACCGGCCTTGGCAGACTGGCGCGCCAGTGTGCAGCATCTGTCAGCACTTCTTATTTATGTAGGGCTGCCGCTGGGGTACCTGCTGGGGCCTTGGCTGGCGTGGCTGGCATGGCGACGATACTCACCCTGGCTTGATGCTCACGGCCGTGCCGCAGTGAACTTTGCGCTGACCATGAGCATCTTGTATGTCACCTCGTTGATACTGGTCTTTATTTTTGTCGGCCTCATACTGCTGGCGCTACTGACTGTCTTCCACATACTGACGGTGATACGCAACGCCTGGCGCGCATCGGTCAATCTGCCTCCGCACTATCCTCTTTCGATCAACTTTTTGCGTTGAGTGTCGCAAAAACCGCGCGTGCGGCTTCGATGGTATTGTTGATCTCAGCATCGCCATGGGTGATCGACACAAAGCCCGCTTCAAAAGCCGAGGGCGCCAGATACACGCCGCGATCAAGCATGCCGTGAAAAAAGTGCGAAAAGCGCACGGTGTCACAGGCCATCACCTGGGCGAAAGAACTCACCCGATCCTGTTCGGTAAAAAACAGACCGAACATTCCACCAACAGACTCTGTAGCCAAAGGAACTCCAGCATCATGCGCTGCTGTCGCCAATCCCGAAACCAGAGTGTGAGTTTTGTCTGTCAGGGTATCGAAAAATCCTGGCGCCGCAATTTTCTTCAAAGTCGCGATCCCGGCTGACATCGCCAGCGGATTTCCCGACAAAGTGCCGGCCTGGTAGACCGGGCCGATCGGTGCGAGCTGCGCCATCACCTCAGCCCTGCCGCCAAAAGCGCCCACCGGCAACCCGCCGCCAAGTACCTTGCCGAGCGTAGTCAGGTCGGGTCGGATGCCGTAGAGCGACTGCGCCCCTCCTGGCGCGACCCGAAACCCAGTCATCACTTCGTCAAAAATCAGCACCGACCCGCTGCGGTCACAAACATCACGTAGTGCCTGGAGAAACCCCGGCAGGGGGGCAATACAGTTCATGTTCCCGGCAATGGGCTCGACGATAACCGCAGCGATGTCATCGCCGGATTCGGCAAAAACCTGCTCCAACTGCGCTGTATTGTTGAATTCCAGAGTGAGCGTATGACGTGCCACATCGGCCGGCACACCGGGCGAGGTGGGTATACCCAGGGTCAGCGCACCAGACCCCGCTTTTACCAGCAGGCTGTCGGCATGGCCGTGATAACAGCCTTCGAACTTAACCAAAGTATCGCGGCCGGTGAAGCCACGCGCCAGGCGTATTGCACTCATGGTCGCCTCGGTACCCGAGTTGACCATACGGACCTGTTCGATGGACGGTACCGCAATACAGACCTCGCGTGCCAGTTCTGTTTCCAGCGCGGTCGGGGCGCCGTAACTCAGGCCCTGCTCGGCAGCGTGTTGCACGGCGGCAACGATATCTGGATCGGCATGGCCGAGGATCATCGGGCCCCAAGAACCCACATAATCGATATAAGTTCGACCGTCAGCGCCGTAGAGAAAGGGACCGCGCGCATGGTCAATAAACACCGGGGTTCCACCAACTGACTTGAAGGCGCGTACCGGAGAATTAACTCCGCCGGGCACAACCGCGCAGGCCTGGTCAAAAAGCTGTTTGTTTTTATCGTTCATGAGGGGCTCCGTAGGTCAGTGCTACGAGTATAAAAATAGGGTCGCGCATATTTTCTGGATGTTTTGGATTGTGTTGATCGGCTAGAATCCGCCGCTGTTATTTGAACACTGTCAATCGGGTCATGATCAACCGAACCTTTATGTGCATTATCTGCGGCTTTATCTATGAGGAAGCTGAAGGCCTGCCCGAGGAGGGTATCGCTCCTGGAACACGCTGGGAAGATATTCCCGATGATTGGCAATGCCCGGATTGCGACGCCACCAAGATCGATTTCGAAATGATCGAGATCTGATCGTTGGTCGGCGCCCGGTTTCACTGCTCTGCCTGCCCGATCAACGCCTCAAGTTCCTGCGCATTTACCACAAACACCACCGCATCGTCATTCATTGACATCAGCCAGGTGAACGGCACCTGTGGCCAGGCGGCCTCGAGCGCATCACGAGCACTGCCGGCTTCTACCACCAGCAGGCCATCGTCGCAAAGATGAGCGCGGGCCTGATACAGCAGCGGGGTAATGAAATCGAGTCCTCCAGTACCACCAGCGAATGCCAGTGTTGGCTCGTGATTGTATTCGTGCGGCAGAGTACGCATCAAACTGTCGCTGACATAGGGCGGGTTGCAGACGATGAGGTCATAGCGTTGTCCCTCTAAGGAACTGAAAAGGTCACCTTGCACCAGGCGCACCCGATCACCAACCGCGTGTCGCTCGACATTGATGGCGGCCACCTCCAGCGCCGCGGCACTGATATCGCTGGCGTCTACCTTTGCTTCAGGAAAAGCCAGCGCCAAAGATACCGCGATACAGCCACTACCGGTGCAAAGATCCAGTATGGCGTCCAGTGGCCGGTCTACCCGCCAGGGCGTAAAGCGCTCCAAAATCCATTCGCCGATGTGCGAGCGTGGCACGATAGCACGCGAATCGACAAAAAAATCGCGTCCCCCAAACCACGCCCGGTTAACGAGGTATGCCAGGGGCTGGTGGGTCTCAATGCGACGGGCAAGCAATGTATCTACGGCCTGGCATTGGTCGGCGCTCAGAATGCTTTGCCAGGGAACCTCGTCTCCCGAAGGGTCAAGTTCCGCCGCTTCGAGGACCAGCCAAACAGCCTCGTCAAAAGCATTATCGGTACCATGACCAAAGTACAAGCCTGCCTGATCCAGTTCCGACGCAACCGCTTCGACCTTATCCTCAAGTCGCATAGCCTGCAGATCCTTTATCCAGCCAGTACGGTACGCACGGCCTCGGTCATCTCCTGCGGTCCGACCCTGTGTCGTACCAGATCGCGGACCTTACCCTGTGGGCCGATCAGGTAGGTCGTCGCTGAATGATCCAGGGTATAGCCCAACGCGGAATCCTCAGCGTCGACCCGCTGGTAAAGCACGTAATACAGCTTCGCTACCGCCGCTACTGCCTCGGCAGACCCGCTGAGTCCCATGATCCGCTTATGGAAAAACGCCGCGTACTTGGTAGCGTGCTCGGGCGTATCGCGATCAGTGTCGACGCTCACAAACATGCCCACGACCCGCTGTGTCTCGGCATCGGACAACTGGTCGAACACGGCGCTCATCCTTGCAAGATCCGTGGGGCAGACATCCGGGCACGAGGTGTAGCCGAAGAACAGCATCACGACCTTGTCACGATAGTCACTTAGAGATACCGGGCCGTGAGCCGATGCCAGGGTGAAATCACCACCGAGTTTCTCGTAGGGATTAACGGCTTTGCTGCCACGCTGCTGCAGCCATACCCCGGCCCCCAAGCCTATCGCGGTGGCGCATAGCAGTACGAGTAAAGGAAGGCGCCATGTTTTTGTCGTGATCATCGCTCTTTCTCTTATCGATGGGCCTCGGGTGACCCACACCACCCCTGTCCTTATCCGGATCAGTCGGCGTGTTTGCTGTGATCTGTTGGAGCCTGCATGTCCCCTACCATCTGCACCGGTGCGCTGACTGTCAGGCGCTCACCGTCAGCGAACTCCAAATTAATAGTAACTCGCTCACCTAATTGCAGATCACGGCTCAGCCCGATCAGCATGATATGCAGTCCGCCGGGTTTCAGTTCTACCTGGCCATGGCCCGGCACCACAATCGTATCAATACGGCGCATCTTCATCATGCCGTCCGCCAGAATGTGGTTGTGCATTTCCGTCGCGCCGGCCACGTCTGAATATACCTTCACCAGTATTTTTTCATCCATGCCATGGTTATGCAGGGTCATAAAGGCGACACTGATAGGCTGCCCCGGTGGCACCATGCGCACCACGGGATCGTGTACTCGCACCTCGGCCCAGACGGGCGTCCCAAAGGCACCGACCAATACAGCGAGCAAGGCAGCAATCGTCTTCATCATGTTTGATCTTCAAATTCAGCTTCACCCGGGTGGCGATCGTTGCGACCAATGGGGGACTTTACCCCTACGAGCTGGGACCTGATTGAAGGGGTGGTGCCCGCCGAGGAAGGCCCGAACAGTGGAGGAAACGCCAGTGTGCAGGCTGCAAGCCAGGAAATTGCAAAAGCCACATGCCGATGCATCACGCGCGTCAGTGTTCTCACTTGCCTGTGAAGCGACATGGTGTCGGCACGCCAAGGGGAATCCGATAAGCTGAGTTGTATCAAGAGCTGATCAATTAGCAGAGCACAACCGCTGGGGGTCGGTACCGCAGCGCTCGAGCATGAAGGGATGGCTGATCACCAGTGTGGCGCGGGACTTCTTGTTGGAGACCCAGCCTCGCGTCACAATTGTAGCTTGGTCAAGTGCCCATGGCGAATAACCAAAATAGGTCTGCCAGTCAGTGCGACGCACCAGAATCACGAACTTTTGGTCCAGGGAAAAGGTGAACCATTTCTCACCGATTTCAATGCGTGACAAACGGCCATGGACAAACTGGTAACCGCCACGGACGCGATCAGGCGAATGGGGGGCGTAGTACGGCAATGCCCAGATGCCACGGTCAAAACGGCGGGCGGCATCTTCTGCCCAAATGAATTCCTCTAGATAACGATCATTGGGGGAGATCACAACTGCACTGGCCAGTCCTTCACGCAGCAAGGTTGTCTGGATGCTGGCACCGTCAGATGTGAACAGGTAGGCCAAGGTACGGCCGTGACGGTCTTTTGCCTGTGGTGCAGTCTCGACACCAACCCAACCCCTCGATACCTGTGCCTGTAGCGCATTGCGCGCCTCAACAGCCAGCGGCTCGCCGGGACGGCTCTTGTAAGCCATTTCTGGGGTATTGATGCCGGCGAGGCGGATAGTCTCGCCAGAGGTCAAAGTCAGGGTATCGCCATCGATCACCCGAGCCACCTCGGCGATACGCACCGACTGGGGAAATACTGGCGTGCTGACAAGGCAGCATAAAACCGCCACCACAGCGGCGGGTGCTGCGCAAGCGCGGTTTTTCAGATGAGCAAATTCCCAGGTCGCAGCTGCTGCTGCTGGGCTATCAAGCAGAGCGGCCGTACTTTTTCTGGAATTTACCAACGCGCCCGGCAGTGTCGATGATCTTCTGCTGGCCGGTATAAAACGGGTGGCAAGCTGAACAGATTTCCACGTGCAGTTCCTCGCCCAGCGTAGAGCGGGTCTCGAAACTATTGCCGCAGGCGCAGACCACTTTGATGGTCTCGTAGGCAGGATGTGTGTCTGGCTTCATGAGTGTTATATGGCTTTGGTCGGGGCCAAAGCCCCGGCGGGACGCGGATCATAGGCGAAACGCGCGGGTGTCGCAAGTTCAGAATTAGCGATTCATTGATTTGAAAAACTCAGCGTTGTTCTTGGTGGCCCGCAACTTGTCCAGCAGGAACTCAACGGCCTCGATATCGTCCATCGGGTGCAGTAATTTACGCAGCAACCAGATCTTCTGCAGCTCGGCTGGGTCAATGAGTAGCTCCTCGCGGCGAGTCCCGGAGCGGCTTATTATCACCGATGGGTAGACGCGTTTTTCAGCAATACGGCGATCAAGGTGGATTTCCATATTGCCGGTACCCTTGAACTCCTCGTAGATAACGTCATCCATCTTAGAGCCGGTATCGATCAAGGCAGTGGCCAGGATCGTGAGGCTACCGCCTTCTTCGATATTGCGTGCAGCGCCAAAAAATCGCTTGGGTTTTTGCAGAGCGTTAGCATCCACCCCACCGGTCAACACCTTGCCCGATGCGGGCTGCACAGTGTTGTAGGCGCGCGCGAGGCGAGTGATCGAATCAAGCAGGATGATCACATCTTTCTTGTGCTCCACCAGGCGCTTAGCTTTTTCGATAACCATCTCGGCTACTTGAACGTGACGCGTGGCAGGTTCATCAAAGGTTGAGGAGACCACCTCCCCGCGCACGGAGCGCCTCATTTCGGTCACTTCTTCTGGGCGTTCGTCGATCAGCAGCACAATCAATGTGCTGTCAGGCTCGGTCGCTGTGATCGCATGGGCGATCTGCTGCAACATCACAGTCTTTCCGGTCTTCGGCGCTGAAACCAGCAGGCCACGCTGACCCTTACCTAGAGGTGAAACGATATCGACCATTCGTCCGGTCAGGTCCTCCGAAGAACCGTTCTCCTGTTCCAGGCGTAGAAGCTCATCAGGATGCAACGGGGTCAGGTTTTCAAACAGAATCTTCTTCTTGGCTTCCTCGGGCAACTGAAAGTTGATGGTCTCGACCTTGAGCAACGCGAAGTATCGTTCAGAATCCTTAGGCGGGCGCACCAGGCCGGTAATCGTGTCACCGGTACGTAGGCCGAAACGGCGAATCTGGCTGGGAGAAACGTAGACGTCATCCGGCCCAGCAAGGTATGAGCTGCTGGCCGAGCGCAGGAAGCCAAAGCCATCCTGCAGGATCTCGACCACACCCTCGCCCTTGATCTTCTCGCCGCGCTTAGCCTGGGACTTGAGGATGGCAAAGATCTGGTCCTGCTTGCGCAAGCGGGTTACGTTGTCCAACTTGAGCGAGCGTGCGAATTCGGCCAGTTCCGTGGGGGTTTTTTCTTTTAGCTCGGACAGACTTAGGGACATAGCTGTACAGGTCTCGGTGGGTTTGGGAAATCAGCGCCCGGCGGGCCATTGGGCCCGAAATGGGTCACTTTGTGGCGGCTAAATGCTGGGAAACTTCTGAAAATAAAGGGGTACGGACGGGATGGGCTCTCAACCCGGGGTTAACGTTATCACTAAAATGCCGGCCAGGTCTAGTCCGGGCCGGACGCCTTGGTACGCAGCTGCAAGCTCGCAGCTACCGGTTTGTGCTCAGATATTCTCATCTAGGAAGGCTGCCAGTTGCGCCTTGGAGACAGCGCCCACTTTGGTCGCTTCGACCTCGCCGTTCTTGAATAACATCAGCGTGGGAATACCACGGATACCATATTTCGGCGGCGTTGCCGGATTGTCATCTATATTCAGTTTGGCAATCTGCACCTTGTCGGCGTACTCGTCGGCCAGTTCAGCCAGCACTGGCGCGATCATCTTGCAGGGTCCACACCACTCGGCCCAATAATCAATCAGCACGGGCTTATCGGATTGCAATACTTCGAGCTCAAATGAATCATCGGTGACGTGAATAATATTTTCCGACATTTGTTATTGGCCTGGGCTTTCCCCGAGGGGACATGAAAAGGGTGCGACTCTGTAACAATCAGGACGTGTGGTATACTGATTTTCAGTTGCCGCCTGGGATTATTGTACCGGACAGCGCAACTGAGGGTTCAATATTTCCGCCCGGCACAACAGTTTTACCAGAATTCCACCCAGAGAATCAAGGACCAATTATCTATCCGCGGGAGGCTTCGCTTGCTCCTGCATTAAATCCGCGACCCGCCCGGAAGGCCATACCAACTGTTTGGCGTGACTGATATTCCCGGCCTTTTTATATTCATAATCCTGTAATCACGCTGGTCGTAACAGCAACCACACGATACCCCAATCACGCAATAAAACCCTATGGAAGATACCAGTTACCTCACCAAAACCCGCTTTACCGAATTTGCGTTAGAGCCCCAACTGCTCAAAGGCCTGGCTGATGCCGGCTTTGAGTACTGCACCAAGATTCAAGCGCAATCCTTGCCGGTGGCACTGGCCGGCCAGGATGTCGCTGGCCAGGCCCAAACTGGCACTGGCAAGACCGCCGCTTTTCTACTCGCCATTTTTAACTATCTGCTGACCCATCCCCGTCCAGCATCTGCGGGACCACTCAGCACTCGTGCCGTGGTGCTCGCGCCGACACGAGAACTGGCAATACAGATTCACCGTGATGCCAAGGTACTGGGAAGAGCCACCGGCCTGAAACTAGGGCTGGTATACGGTGGCACAGGCTATCAAGAGCAGCGCGAGACTCTGGCCGCCGGTGTGGACGTGCTGATTGGTACGCCGGGGCGATTGATCGATTACTTCAAACAGCAAGTCTTCGATCTCAACGCGGTACAGGTTCTGGTGCTCGATGAAGCGGACCGCATGTTTGATTTAGGTTTTATCAAGGATATCCGCTACGTACTGAGACGGATGCCACCACCCACTGAGCGACTGAATCTACTGTTCTCTGCCACGCTCTCTCACCGAGTGAATGAGTTGGGCTACGAGCACATGAACAATCCCGAGGAGATCAAGATCGACGCCGATGTAATCGTCGCCGAACGGCTGCTCGAGGAAGTCTACTATCCGGCCAACACCGAGAAACTACCCTTATTGCTGGGGCTGATGCGCCAGACCGCTGGCGGCCGGGTTCTGGTTTTCTCCAACATGCGGGTCACCTGTGATCGACTGGGCCGGGCGCTCAAACAACAAGGGTATACCACAGGCGTGTTATCTGGTG
>Ga0206678_10003339_pt1 | contig 10036 bp, 5 predicted proteins | sample M180m12015metaG_FD_155453 | JGI IMG/M metagenome (GOLD analysis project Ga0206678, IMG submission 155453) | Ammonia-oxidizing marine archaeal communities from Monterey Bay, California, United States - M1 80m 12015 | ecosystem: Environmental > Aquatic > Marine > Intertidal zone | place: USA...
CATAAATAGGGTTACTAACGTACAGACTATGGCTACGAATGAACCTAGAACTGTTAAGGCAGATAAGCCTAGCGTTGCAGCCAGGGGAAAGACGAGTGCGAAAATACCTAAGGGTGCTAACATCATTATCCAATCAATCAATACAAACATTGCAGATTTGATCGCTTGAAAAAACACGACTATATATTCACGTTGCTGCTTCTCAATGCGCAAAAGTGCAACTGAAAAAAGTCCTGTAAAAATCAGCAATGGCAGAATGGCATCTTCTGCCGCTGCAGCAAATGGATTGCTTGGGATTAGAGCAATAAGCCATTCATGGAACGGTGGAAGTTCTGTAGTGGTGCTCGCTTCAAATCCGCTGGATTCAAGAAGGGCGGCACTGGCATTCGCATCGATAGCGAGTAGGTTGATTAAGGGTGGCGCAAGAATTAGAGCAAACATTGAAGATGAAAATATTAGCGCTAAAAATAACCCAATAGTTTTTCCTCCAAGTTTGGCAACCTTAGTACCATTGGGCTGGCCGGCTATTGCCGTAATAAGCAAGGCCATTAACAGTGGGATGACAACCATGCGGATCGCGTTGACCCATAAAATTCCTATTGGAGCAACGAGATCAGGAAGAGAAGAGAGAAAGCCGGAACTGCTAGCTGGATAGCCGACACCTAGAATCAAACCGACTACAAGACTTAGAAGTATTTTTGTAGAGCTCGAAAGCTTCACAATAGAATTCTCACCCGATACTCAAAAATGTTAATCATATCGAAGTTGTATTTTAGTGATGAGTTTTTAATTAGAAACAAAGTGAAATTGACTGATAGTTATTAAACTATTCGTAACTGATGGCTAATTTAATTTGAACACATACAAAGCATTATGACCGTCTGGACTAACAAGTTCAGGAGCAAGAAAGCTTCCAATTCGCCATGGGCTGCCGCCCTCACGACCAGATGTGAAGGCCACATATTGTTCATCGTCAATTGCGAAAGTTACTGGAAAACCTTCTACTGAAGTGCCCAGCCTCGAACGCCACAACTCTTCACCTGTATCGACGTCATAGGCATGCACATAACGATCATAGTCGCCAATAAATACTAATCCACCTGCGGTTGATAGTGCAGCTGTTAGAAAAGGGGCTCGCTGCTCAACACTCCATTCTTCATCCAATGAATCCACTTCATAAGAGGCCAGTTTTCCGAATTGCTCATTAGTGCCGGGCATTGGAAACCAGCGCCGATCCGCCATGGTGCCGCCTTGGCCTACTTCGAAGGTAACTTCCCTGGGCGACATCTCCATGCAAGATTGGCTGAGAGGGATAACGAGTTGGCGAGTAGGGGGGTGATAAGTGCTTGATTGCCAGTTATGGCCACCCGCAGTAGAAGGACATACCGATAACCACTCGCCAATTTGCATGTTCTGAATATCTTCTCGATAGCGAACCAGGCCGGTCTCGAGATTAACTTCTGAGAATACATTCTGGAATACTGTTTCCTGGAGTCCTTGGAACTCTCCTGTGCGTCGATCTAGCTTCCACAATATGCCGCTTTTGCCAATAGTGAGTAAAAAAGGCTCATCGAATAAATCAACTAGAACCTGTTCGAATGCCTCATCCATATCTAAGGACTCGCCTGGTACATGTTGTCTATGCCAGACGATGGAGCCGTCTTCGGGATTTATTGCCAGGGTTGAATTGGTATAGAGAGTTTCATCGTCAGTGGTTAAGCCACGACTCGCAGCCATCCAAGGCTTAGCTTGTGCAACACCAAAAAACACCAATTCTAATTCTGGATCCCAACTGCCAGTTACCCAAACGTCTCCGCCACCTCGAAATTCTAGAGGCAGGCCACCCCAGGTGTCATCGCCGAACTCCCCTGGTTGAGCGATAGTATAGGTGCGCCATAATTCTTCGCCAGTACGGGCATCGTGACCAGTAATAAAACAGCTTTCTTCAAAAAAGCGAGTACAGCCGGTTATACCGTTAATTACCTTTCCATCTGCAACGATTGGTCCGCTGGTATTAGAATAGCCTAAGCCTTCATCTGCGATTTCTACATCCCATCGCACTGCGCCAGTTCGCGCATCCAGCGCTACCAGGTGGGCATCTGTCGTGGCTACATAAATCATGTCTTCCCACATAGCCAAAGTCCGAAGTGGACCACCTTGACGGCCATCTTGAGGAAATTGTCTTTGATATTCCCACAATAAAGTGCCATCCCGCCCATTTATGGCTTGGATAACATTACCAAAATTTGGAATATAAATTATGCCGTTGCGGACTAAAGGAGCTGGCTGACTGCGACCAGGCTCCATACCCCAAACCCAAGCTAGACTTAGACTGGATACGTTCTCTTTGTTAATTTGATTGAGCGGACTGAATCCCTGACTTTTAGGAGATCGACGCCAATAAGTCCAATCTGCGGGATCGGGATTAGCTAATTCCGCCGTAGATATATTTTCATAACCTGACACGGGCACGAAAGATCGCGTTATGGCGCGATCGCTCTGATAAATAGTGGCTATTTCTGGCACTGAATTTCGAGTACTCGGTGTTGGGATGGAGCCTGCGCGGCCCGGAACAGGCGTGCGCTGAACTAGTGGTGCTTGATCAGTCTCACCTTCATCGATAAAAACTACAGCATCGGAGTTTGTCACAAGATTTCCTGTGCTAGCTGCAATGTTATTCTCGCTCAATAGATAGGCGACTATTTCAATGTATTGTTGTTCAGAAAGTGAAGCTGGTGCCTGGGGCGGCATGGTGCGTTGTAATAGGTCAATAAGTTCCGCGACAGTTCGATTAGACCAATTTGTTCGAAAATTAATATCGTTGAGAGCGGGAGCTTCGAATGAGCCGGTCAGATCTGGCAGATGGCATGCGGCACAACTCTGACTGTAAACCGACGCCCCAGTTTGTGCTTGGTTGTCGGTAAACGTTGCCTGTTGTAATTGCTGACCGTTCAGTATTGAGGGAATTACTGCAACAATCAGCAAAAACAATCTGGCTAGCATAAGACTTCCTTTCTATTCCACCTGTATGGTTGTTGGCGAAAAAACTATTGGATACGGAGTGTTTCTTGTTGCGCTCGCCTTTCCGCGACTGCTTGTGTGTATTGTTCTTCATTAATATAAGTGATGCCCACCCATGCATGACTCATTTCATCTACGCCCCGCCGTCCAAACACTACCCATTGTTCTGGATCAGGATTGATTGGATTATTCGCAGTATTGTCGAAAACCGAAGTAAATTGCAGGATAGTTCCAGTAGGCAAAAGCGGTTTTACATCATCTTCATAAATATAAGCAATCTGCCAATTATGGTCGTACTTGTTGACCTGACTCAGCACTTCCTTGTCGCCGTTTGGCAGGATCGCTTCCATTGTCATCACTTTGCCGCGCATGTGCAAATGCGGGCGGTAGCTATGAATCACTGCTGGTGAGTCGAGACGATGAGTGCCCTGCAATACTTGATAACCATGAGGAGGAATAACGATGTCTTGACCTCTAGCCATACCTTTTAAACCATCGACTCGAAACATTGCTTCACCTACAGTTTCTCTTTCTGGTTGCTGACCCTCTGGATAAAACCAAAGGCCCACCTCAACCACATCGTCATCACCTTCTGCTCCGACTGGGAAGTAGTGCAAATTCCAGGCAATATTGCCGTTTGCTGGCACGCGCATGCCCGTTCCCTCCGGAAACATTTCCCAAGATTTGCCAACGCCATAGCGAGCTAATGCAACTTGGCGGCCTCCATCCTCGGGCACCAGTACGGCATGACCATGGTGTACAACTTTTTTGCCAAGGGGATAAGACGGCTTGAATTCTGCAGCTTTAAGAAATCGTTCTTGATCTAACCCTGCGAATGGAACGCTAGGCGTCCACCACTGATCCTGACCATTGGCAATGACGTCGAAAGGAGAAGATTTGATAATTAAATCAGGTGGACCAAGTTGATCAGCTAACTGCCATTCAGCTCCGCTAGGGGAAGTGATCGGGGTTGGCAAGTCCGCAGGGTTACCTTCTGGGGCACCTGCTTCTACCCATGCTTCGATAGTATCAATCTCTGCTTCACTCAGTGACGCGTCGTTCTTAAAGCTCTGAATGCCGATGCCCGGGTCTACGTGCCAGGGAGGCATAATTCTTTTGCTGGTTCGGTCATGAATCAGTGCCGCAAAGGGTTGCACCTGTTGATAAGTCAATAATGGCATTGGGCCTATGCCTTCGGGGTTATGGCAGGCTGCACATTTTTCTTGAAGAATTGGCGCTACATCTTTCGAGTAATTTGGAGCTTCTTGCGCGAGTGACTGCGCACTAAATGCAGCAATGACATAAATTGAAAGGCAAAGTTGAGTAAGTTTTTTCAGTTGAATCATGCGCGGCTCCCAGTTAGTTGCTCACGTTGACATTAAAGTAGGCATTAGTGTGACAGCAATAAAATTCAAACGCAGCTATGCTGTCGATAGTTTGCATCCGAATGACATAGTCTCCGGGTTTGGTAAATCTTGCTTGTACGCTAGCGAGACCATCGTTAGTTTGTATTTCGTATTCTTTATTGTCGAACGCTACATTGCCCGGGCCACTGTGGTGGGACCAGCCCACCCAGACTACGTCGTCGGGATGTTCAATCCAAGCTCGTAATGAGACAGCCTCACCAACAGAAGTGTTTAAGGTCTTTTTGGCGTGTATCCCTGTGCGCCCTCGATTGCCAGCTTCGTCTCTTTGTAATTTCACCAATGGTGCGAGATCGCCGCGACCAAAAGACTGGGGTTCATCGAGTACATAAGGAGGAATTACTTTGCCTGGCACATTTAAGCTGAAGCGGTTGCTTGATAGATGCCAAGTGATTCGGTGATTGGTATTGAATCCAGCTGGCACATTGACAGTAAATGCGCAAAACACATGGCGATAGCGTGGAGGCAGTGGGTCGAAATGAGTCGGAATATTAGCGGTACTTAAATCGAGCCCTGGATAGTCAGTTTGTAGGTAGTTCTCTTCACCCAAAGGAATATCTAAGGCTTGTTCGGAATTCATATTGAAATAACCGAAGCATATGGTTTTGCTGCCATCTTCATTAGGATACCAGCCGTCATAGAGGGGAATTACAGCCTGCCCACTTTTACGAATAACCTCAGTTGACCAGGTTTGATTAGACAGGTCTATTTGCTGCGCGTATGCAGCTCCCATCAGAAACGTAAGGCTCAATAGTTGTAGTGATTGAATAATTACACGTTTTTGCATCTTCGTGCGGCTCTTACCAAGCTCTTTCGCGATATCTGTATGCTCAGATACTACTTGAATTTCAAGGAGATGTCTCTTTTCTGGAGGTTTTTACAGGGCTGGAGTTTTCCATGGATAGGCTCAGAATGTGCTAAACTTCTTGTTAAATCTTCAGCCTGTAAGGCCGTTGCCAGAATAAATATTAGGCCACTCAAAAGCCGATTTAGACGATCAATAACAAGATCCAAAGAAATAGGTAATTCCATGAATGAAGTAAAGCACAGTGTATTCTTCCTGCTTGCGATATTTTCAATAAGTCTTAACGCACAACAAGGCGCACCAAATGGGGAATGGCCGAGTTACGGTGGAGATTTGGGCCACACCCGTTATTCAGCGCTGGATCAGATTGATGCTAGTAACTTTTCCGATCTTGAAATTGCCTGGCGGTTTAGTGCCGCAAACTTTGGCCCCAGCCCTGAGTATCGATACCAATCTACACCGCTAATGGTGAATGGCAGGATTTTCACAACAGCTGGGTCTCGAAGAGCCGTAGTTTCATTGGATGCTGCGACTGGCGAAGTTCTGTGGATGTACAGTTTGGATGAAGGGGAGCGTGGCACTTACGCTCCTCGGCAATTATCAGGCCGAGGTTTAGCTCACTGGCGAAGTGGAGATAACGAACGCATAATCTTTGTCACTCCTGGCTATCAAATGATTGCGTTGGATGCGAACACAGGCGCGCGCATCCCTGACTTTGGCCAAAATGGCATCGTTGATCTAAAGCAAAATGCGGATCAACAAATCGATTTGATCACAGGTGAAATAGGTTTGCATTCAACGCCTATTGTTGCAAATGATGTAGTAATTGTTGGTGCGGCACATCGTACCGGTGGAAATCCTAGCAGTCGTGAAAACGTTAAAGGCTTTGTGCGAGGGTTCAATGTTCGCACAGGTGAGCGGTTATGGATTTTTCATACAATTCCTTTTCCTGGGGAATATGGGAATGAATCCTGGCTAGAAGAATCGAGTGCTTATACAGGTAATACCGGCGTGTGGGCTCAGATTTCTGTCGACCTTGAATTGGAAACTGTCTATCTCCCCGTAGAAGCGGCGACGGGTGACTACTATGGTGCTTATCGGCCCGGAGATAATTTATTTTCAGAATCTCTAGTTGCTGTAGATCTAAATACTGGAGAGCGTAAATGGCACTATCAGTTAGTGCATCATGGCATTTGGGATCATGATATCCCCTGTGCGCCAATATTGGCTGACGTAGTTATCGATGGGCAATTACGGAAAATTGTCGCGCAACCAACAAAACAAGCTTACCTCTATGTGTTTGATCGGATTACTGGAGAGCCTATTTGGCCTATTGAAGAGATGCCTGTAGAAATTGGTGATGTTCCCGGCGAGTGGTACTCGCCAACTCAACCATTTCCTAGTAAACCTCCTGCTTATGATCGGCAAGGGGTAGCTGAAGATGATCTTGTTGATTTCACGCCGGAATTGCGTGCGCGAGCATTGGAGATTGCAAGCTGGCATAAGATGGGGCCTATTTTTACGCCGCCGGTCGTTAGTAATATTGATGGGCCACTTGGCACCTTGATGGCCCCGGCCACTGGTGGTGGGACTAATTGGCCAGGGGGTTCTTATGACCCAGAAACTAATATTTTGTATGTGGTTTCAAATAGCTCGGTGACAAGTCTGGCTGTGGTTCCGCCGTATCCTGGTCAATCTGATATGGCCTATATACAAGGTAGTGCCACTTCGGGTCCACGCACATCTGGGGGAGCAGGTTCCACGGCTGGTGGTGGTCGTACAGAATTTAATGTTGCTCAAAGAGAGCGACCAACATCTACGCGAGGAACTCCGCCTGTAGGATTGTTAGTAGATCGAATTCCTTTGTTAAAACCTCCTTACGGAAGGCTTACGGCAATAAATTTAACTCAAGGTGAAATTGCCTGGCAGATACCCCATGGGCAAACCCCTGATCGAATTGTTAACCACCCTTTGCTGGTTGAATTGGACTTGCCACGCACTGGTCAAGGTGCTTCTGTTGGTAGTTTAGTAACAAAGACCTTGGTGCTTGCGGGTGAAGCGGAGTTAACCACGGATGCAAACGGCGAACGCAGGGCAATGCTGCGAGCCTACAATAAGGCGACAGGGGAAGAGGTCGGTGCAATAAAGTTACCTGCCCCTCAGACTGGTTCACCCATGACCTATTTTCTCAATGGAGAACAGTATATTGTCATCGCTGTAAGCGGTAGTGGAGTGCCAGGTCAATTGGTCGCCTATAAACTTTAAAAAGATACTGAAAATCGAATTACGCAGCTTGTGAAAGAATTACTAACAAGGGGAATTTTATGTACGTTGTTAAAAAACTAAGATCTATTGTCGCCTTTATTGTATTTGGCGCATTGTCGTTTAGTGTTGCGGCACAATCTACGAATCTTTCCATTGAGAATTACAACTCTGTAACTGATGAGCGTTTGATTAATCCGGAAGATCACAATTGGCTTTCTTATCGAGGCACACTGGATGGCTGGGGCTATAGCTCTCTTGATGAAATTTCGGCGAGTAATGTTAGTGAGTTGGAACCAGTATGGTCATTTTCTACTGGCGTACTCGGTGGACACGAATCCCCTCCCATTGTTAATGACGGAGTAATGTTTATTACCACTCCAGGTAATTTGCTTTATGCGATAGATGCCGCTAGTGGCGATCTGCTGTGGCGTTATCAACATGATCTTCCTGCTACCTATATTGCGTTTCATCGAACTAATCGCGGTGTTGCGCTCTATGGGGATAAGGTCTATATGGCTACCTTGGACGCTAGAGTGATTGCATTGGATGCTGCCACTGGAGAAAAGGTTTGGGACAAAGCGGTTCAAGACAATTCTTTTGGCTATTACATCACTATGGCTCCGCTCGCTGTAGATGGAAAGATCATGGTGGGTACATCTGGTGGGGAGTTGGGAATACGCGGATTCGTGGTCGCGTTGGATGCAGAAACCGGAAATGAAGCGTGGCGCACTTATACCGTGCCCGGGCCAGGTGAGCCTGGCAATGAATCATGGCCAGGTGAGTCATGGCGAACCGGTGGTGCCGCAGTGTGGATTCCTGGGCATTATGATCCGGATCTAGGGCTGGCCTATTTTGGAACTGGAAACCCTGGCCCCTGGATTGGCGACCAACGCCCTGGTGATAATCTTTATACTAATTCAGTAATTGCATTGGACGTAGATAGTGGTGAGATCCGCGCGCATCACCAGTATCACTGGAATGGCTCTTGGGATTGGGACGAAGTTTCAACTCCCATATTAATGCCTGTGGAGCGTGCTGGCCGAGAGTTTAATGCCTTAGTACATCCTGGTCGCAATGGTTATTTGTGGACTCTCGAACGACAAGCTGACCGCATAGGATTTGTTGATGCTGAGCCCTATGTTTATCAAAATGCTTTTTCCTCAATCGACCCCGAAACTGGTCGTCCAACTTATGACCCAGAACATACTCCGGCTACTGGTGAGTCGGTAGACTTCTGTCCATCCCTCTGGGGTGGCAAAGACTGGCCGCCTGCTGCATATAATCCGGACACCGGGTTAGTTTATATTCCTGTGAACGAAAATCATTGCGGTGTAATAGAAGGAAGGGAAGTCACTTATATGCCTGGTAGCTCCTATACAGGCGCGCGGACAGAGTTCACGCTTCGTGAACCTGAAGGCAATATTGGCGAGATTCAGGCTTGGAACATGAACACCGGCGAAGAGGTTTGGTCTGTTGAATTCCAGTCACATAATTGGGGTGGAATTCTCACCACTGGAGGCAATCTAATTTTTAGCGGGGGTACCAGCGATCGATATTTTCGTGCCCATGATGCAAGTAGCGGAGAAGAGCTTTGGCGTTTTCGCACTAACTCAGGAATCATCGGCGTCCCCTCGACATTCTCGGTAGATGGTAAGCAGTACGTTGCAGTGCAGTCAGGTTGGGGTGTTGATGCTGCAGGCATGACTGCGAGAATTGATCAGCAAAGAGGTACTCGGACCTTTGTTCCTCAAGGTGGTGTGGTGTGGGTTTTTGCCTTGTCAGATTAAATAGCTTGATGTGTTATGTGATAGGCCTGGTCTTTAAAAGTGAGAAACGACTCTAAGGAATTGGAGCGCTCAACCATATTGGGTCAGTTGCTAATGGTGCGCTTAGAATATTAAGAAAGTCTTCCAGTTGACGAAGTTGTAGAGGTCTTAATCCAAGGGGCTTAGCTTCGTTGTGACTAAGCATTGAGATGGGAGCTTCATTGTAGTGTTCTATAACTTCCTTAAGGGTCTTAATTTGGCCGCCATGCATGTAAGGTGCAGTAATCGCTATATTGCGGAGTGTTGGAGTTTTTTGCGCACCGACTAAATCGTTAGTATCTCGAGAAAATCTGAGTTCTAGACATTCGCTATTAGTGGCGTCGCTAAATTCACCTAAGCAGTTGAAAGGATCTTTCCTGGCTATTCGAATCCCGTCGTATCGTCCCATCGGGGGAAGTTGGCCATTTATTGCCAGCACACCTGTGTTATGAAATTCATGATTGGTGAGTAGAGGCCCGTTATGACAGGTCACACATTGCGCTTCACCAATAAAAAGTCCAAGTCCAGCGACTTGCGAGCGCGTCAATAGTTCATCACTTGAGTCACCTTCTATAGAAAGTCTATTTACATAGTCATCAAATGGTGTTGAGCCAGGAAGTAGCTTTCTTTGATAAGCGGCCAAAGCTTTTCCTAGATTGCTAAATACTTGAGAAATTTGACTCTGCTGGTCGATAGTCAATGAGGACCAAGCTGTC
>Ga0206678_10003348_pt1 | contig 10016 bp, 6 predicted proteins | sample M180m12015metaG_FD_155453 | JGI IMG/M metagenome (GOLD analysis project Ga0206678, IMG submission 155453) | Ammonia-oxidizing marine archaeal communities from Monterey Bay, California, United States - M1 80m 12015 | ecosystem: Environmental > Aquatic > Marine > Intertidal zone | place: USA...
CCCGTTAACGCCAGAACACTCTCGATATCGCCCTTAACATCAAAGAAATCAACGAGTTGTGGGTCATTGGACCAGTTTTCGTCCTGTCTGGGGCCACAGACAACGCCGGCAAGCCTTTGAATCTGCGAGATGTTGTCGAAAGCCAAGCCAGTCTGGTTGGGTAACTGGCTAAAACACAACCCGCTTTCAAACAGCCTGACCCGGGTTTGCTGCCGGTTCACGTTGTATATCAATGACTTAACTAACCCAGGCCAGATCGAAGTTCTCATAACACTCATTTCAGCAGACAGCGGGTTAGCCAGCGCTACCGGTACCTGCTCTGGGTCCAACACTGCTTGCGTTGTTTCGTCGACAAAAGAGTAGGTGATGGCCTCAAAATACCCGCGGCCCACCAGCTGGTCACGTACCCGATTCAGCGACAATTCGGTTTCAGCCTTTTTCGACATGCTCAGACTGCCGACAGGCGTCCGTGTCGGCAGATTGTTGTATCCATAGACTCTCGATATCTCTTCAATCAAGTCGGCTTCTATGGCGATGTCGAAGCGATGTGAGGGAGCACTCACTATCCATATATGCTCGCTATCATCATCGGTTGTGCTGAATGGAAAATTTAACCGGGTAAAAATATCGTCTACCGCGCTGTTATCAATGTCGACTCCGAGCACTCTGAAGACTCGAGACGCGCGAAGTTCTATTGTTTTTTCTGTGGGCAAGTTCGCTGCATCAACCGCCTCTATCACCGGACCTGCCTCACCGCCCGAAATCTGTATTAGTAGCTCAGTGGCACGTTCAATCGCACGCTGCTGACCCTGCCAGTCGACACCACGCTCAAACCGGTGCGCAGCATCGGTATTCATCCCATAGGACCGGGCTCGGCCAGCGATTGCGGTTGGCGCGAAAAAGGCGCCTTCCAGGAAGATATCTTTTGTTTCACTGGTGACCGACGTGCTAAGCCCGCCCATCACACCGGCAAGACCAATGGGCCCGGACGCATCTGTAATCAATAACGTATCCGCCTGTGTTTCAACTTCACTACCATCCAGCAGGGTGACTTTCTCGCCTGCTGTTGCTTGCCGGACAACAATCTTGTCCTTTAGTTTCGCGTGATCATACGCGTGCAGTGGCTGACCCAACTCCAGCATGACGTAGTTGGTCACATCCACAACCGGATCTATGGACCGCAGCCCTGACCGGCGAAGCTTTTCTTTCATCCAGAGCGGCGATTCCGCTGTCTGATCAATGTTGCGCACAACCCGTCCAACGAACCGCGAACAAGCCGCACCTGCGTCCAGTTCAACCGGGAAAGCGTCTTCGATGGAAGGTTCAACCTTCCGCAGATCGACTTCATCCACATCAAGCTGATTCATCAATCCTGTCTCCCGAGCCAGTCCGATCATGCTCAGACAGTCACTGCGGTTAGGGGTTAAATCCAGGTCAATGATCGAATCGTCAAGATTCAGGTAATCGATAATGTTGTCGCCAACAGGTGCATCAAGGGGAAGCTCCATCAACCCCTGATGGTCTTCGCTTAGGCCCAGTTCCCTTTCTGAACAGAGCATACCGTGGGATTCAACGCCGCGAAGCTTGGCTTTTTTAATTTTTAGGTCAGGGAATTTCGCGCCAACAAGCGCAAAAGGGACTTTGATACCTGCGCGTGCATTGGGTGCACCGCAAACAACCTGATGTACTTCGGTACCACTGCTAACTCGGCAGACAACCAGTTTGTCTGCATCGGGATGAGGACCGGTTTCCAGTATTTCACCGACAACAACATTGTTAAATTCTGCAGCAACGGGATCGAAGCCATCGACTTCAAGGCCCGCCATGGTTAGCTGGTCAACGAGGGCCTGCGTTGACAGGTCCGGGTTAACAAATTCTCTTAGCCAATTCTCAGAAAATTTCATGGTTTACTTCTCTAATCAGGTTCGAGATCTCTCTTTGTCGTTAAGAAAAGAGCGAGATCTCTCCGTTACGCAGCTTCGCTGCTTCAGTCGAGATGACATAGTACTTTTGTACGCCTTACTTGCTTCTGTCTAAATGACGGGGGTCCCACTGCCGCCTCGCTCGAAACGATGATTTATCTAAATTGCTTTAAGAAACGCAGGTCATTATCCAAATAGTGTCGCAAGTCATCGACACTGTAACGCAGCATCGCTAACCGATCCGGGCCCATGCCAAACGCGAAGGCTGTGTATTTTTCTGAATCAATACCCGAGTATTCCAGAACTCGCGGGTGAACCATGCCGGACCCCATGACCTCTAACCAGCCCGTCTGACTGCAGACACGACAACCCGCGCCATCACAATGGACACACTGGACGTCAACTTCCGCCGACGGCTCTGTAAAGGGGAAATAGGAGGGTCTGAACCGCACTTCAAGATCATCTTTTTCAAAGAAGACCCGGAGAAACTCCACCACAGTTCCTTTTAAATCCGCGAAGCTGACGTTCTCGTCAACAACGAGTCCTTCAACCTGATGAAACATAGGCAGATGAGAGGGATCAGGTGGGTCGACCCGATAAACCCGGCCAGGGCAGATGATTCGTATCGGCGGCTTTGTCGTTTCCATTACACGCACCTGTACCGGTGATGTGTGGGTTCGCAATAACAATTCGGGATTGAAATAGAAAGTATCGTGCATCGCTCGTGCGGGGTGATGCTCCGGTAAATTGAGTGCCTCGAAGTTGTGGTAGTCATCCTCAATCTCAGGACCTTCTACCACTTCGTAACCCACGCCGATGAAAAAGTCTTCCATCCTGCGAAGCACCTGGGTGACAGGATGCAGAGCACCAAGCTCATTGTTTCTACCAGGCAGAGTGACATCGATCGTTTCTGAGGCGAGTTGCGCATCGATAGCCGCGTTCTCAAGATCAGCCTTACGAGCAGAAATAGCCTCCTGCAGTCCCTCTTTGGCTGAATTGATCTCTGCGCCTGCCGCCGGCCGCGCTTCAGGTGATAGTTTACCGAGCCCTTTTAGAAGGCCGGTCAGTTCACCCTTTTTACCAAGATATTTAACCCGTACGTCATCCAGCATGGAAGAATCGCCAGCACTGGCGACCGCATGTTGAGCAGTACTTAGAATGTCTTCAAGATCTGACACTTGCGACCTCCCTGAAACTGGGTTCAAAATACCGCGCTAGAGCTATTACTCTCGCGGTTACGTCGAACCCTACAAGTTAAGCAGCCTGCTGGGCTTCTTTGGCTTTCTCAGCGAGTGCGACAAACGCCTCTTTCTCATTGACGGCAAGGTCAGCCAGAACACGACGATCGATTTCGATGTTCTGCTTTTTAAGGCCATCAATCATTCGGCTATAAGACAGCCCACATTCCCTGGCCGCAGCATTAATACGCTGGATCCAGAGCCCACGGAACATTCTTTTCTTAACCTTGCGATCTCGATAAGCATATTGACCGGCTTTAGTAACCGCCTGCTTGGCAACACGATAGACACGCGAGCGCGCTCCGTAATAACCCTTGGCAGCTTTTAATACTTTCTTGTGTCGACGATGTGCCGTGACGCCTCTTTTTACTCTAGGCATTTTTAATCTCCAAGCAAACGTTTAACTAACGGGATGTCCGCCGGTGCGATTTGTTTCATATTTCGCAAATGACGTTTACGCTTGGTAGCCTTTTTGGTCAGGATGTGACTCCTGAAAGACTGACGATGCTTATAACCACCTTTACCGGTTTTTTTAAACCGCTTGGCCGCACCACTACTGGTTTTCATTTTGGGCATTTTCATACTCCGCATTCAAAATTAAGTCTTATGGTCTCACCGCTGAAAACCAACAACGGGACCGCTCGTGGCAAAAAAGAAACGGCAAAAGCTATCTATCCTTGTTCCAGATCCTTCGACTTCGCTCAGGACATGAACAGGGTGAAATGTCTTTTAGCCGGTTGAGTTAGGCTTGTGCAGATACCTCTGCCGCGCCACCTTTCTTCTTGCCGTTTGGGGCTAACACCATGGTCAGTTGTCTGCCTTCCATTTTCGGAAACATCTCAACTGCACCTATATCCGCAAGATCAGTTTCGATCCGCTTCAATAACTCCATGCCCAGTTCCTGGTGCGCCATTTCACGACCGCGAAAACGCAGCGTAACTTTGGCTTTATCCCCATCATTAAGGAAACGTGACAGGTTGCGTAGTTTTACCTGGTAGTCTCCTTCATCCGTTCCTGGGCGGAACTTCATTTCTTTTACCTGTGTGCGACGTTGTTTCTTCTTCGCAGCAGCCTTGTCTTTTTTGGCCTCGAATACATGCTTACCGTAGTCCAGTATCTTGCAAACTACCGGGTTAGCTTGAGGTGCAATTTCCACCAGATCCAACTTCGCATCTTGTGCCGCCGCCAGCGCCTGGGCGATTGGAACCACACCAACCTGTTCCCCGTCTGCGCCAATGAGCCGTACCTGCGGTACGTCAATTTCCTCGTTAATTCGTGACTTCTTAGAACTTTCTTTAATGGATCAATCTCCGTCTAGGCTTCGTAAGGCCGGCGATTATAGCAAAATCACGCCGTACGTCCCTTTTTTTCTACACTTTTTGTTAATAACGCAGAAAACTCGCTAATTGACATCGAACCGAGGTCATCGCCGTTCCTGGCGCGAACCGCTACCTGGCTGTTTTCAACCTCGCGGTCGCCTACCACCAGCAAATAAGGTACTTTCTGGATCGTATGTTCCCGGATTTTAAAGCCAATCTTTTCGTTTCGAAGGTCAGAATTGACCCTAAACCCGTTATTTTTCAACGTGTTAACAACACCGTTGACGTAATCGGACTGGCTATCGGTAATGTTCAGCACAACTGCCTGGGTGGGCGCCAGCCAGGCAGGAAATTCACCCGCATAGTGTTCAATCAGGATGCCAATAAATCGCTCAAAGGAACCCAGCATGGCCCGATGGAGCATCACCGGAGCCTGGCGGCTGCCATCTTCAGCAACAAACTGCGCATCAAGGCGCCCTGGTGTGGAGAAATCGACCTGCATGGTGCCACATTGCCAGACCCGGCCAAGGCAATCTTTCAACGAAAATTCAATCTTGGGACCATAAAATGCGCCCTCTCCCGGCTGATATTCCCAGTCCAGGCTCGCTGCATCAAGCGCCAGTGCCAAGGCAGCCTCCGATTTATCCCATATCTGGTCACTACCAACCCGCTTTTCAGGCCGGGTTGAAAGCTTGATGATCATCTCGTCAAAACCAAAGTCGTGGTAAACGGCGGTCAGGACTTCTATAAAGGTAGCGACTTCTTCCTGGATCTGGTGCTCAGCGCAAAAGATATGGGCGTCATCCTGCACAAAACCCCTGACCCGCATGATGCCCTGCAGGGTGCCAGAAGGTTCGTTCCGGTGACAGGAGCCAAATTCAGCCAGTCGAATGGGTAGTTCGCGGTAGCTCTTCAGTCCCTGATTAAAGATCTGCACGTGACAGGGACAGTTCATCGGCTTGATCGCATAAAGCCGGTTATCCGTCTGGACACTAAACATATCGTCGCCAAACTTGTCAGCGTGACCTGACTTCTCCCAGAGAGACATGTCAACCAACTGGGGCGTTTTTATTTCCTGGTAACCATGGTCATTTTGAACATCGCGGATGTATTGCTCGATGATCTGCCAAACCTGCCAGCCTTTTGGGTGCCAGAACACCATGCCAGGCGCTTCTTCCTGGGTATGAAACAGGTCGTGTTTCTTGCCTAGCTTGCGATGGTCCCGCTTTTCCGCTTCTTCCAACAGGTGCAGATGATTTTTAAGCGCCTTCTTGTCTGCCCACGCAGTGCCGTAAATCCGCTGGAGCATTTCATTATTTGAGTCACCACGCCAGTAGGCACCGGCCACCCTGGTGAGCTTGAACGCGCCGGTTTTAGCTGTACTGGGAATATGCGGACCGCGGCACAGGTCCATAAAGTCGCCCTGCCTATAGAACGATAAGTCTTCATCGGACGGGATACTTTCCAGGATCTCTGCCTTGTACTTTTCACCCATGCCTTCAAACAGGGTAACCGCATCGTTTCGTGACATCACAGAACGCTCTACGGTGAGATCCTGCTTGGCGATGTCGCTCATTTTCTTCTCGATCGCTGTAAGGTCTTCCGGCGTGAACGGACGTTCGTAGGCAAAGTCGTAGAAGAAGCCATCATCAATCACAGGGCCAATCGTCACCTGCGCAGATGGAAAGAGCTGCTGCACGGCCTGGGCCATCAAATGGGCACAGGAATGTCGAATAACCTCGAGCCCCTCATCATCCCTATTGGTGATGATCGCTAGCTGGGCATCAGCTTCAATAACGTGTGATGTATCAACAAGTTCGCCGTCGACTCGACCGGCTAGTGCGGCTTTGGCCAGACCGGCACCGATAGATTCGGCAACCTGGTGAACAGAAACTGGGGAATCGAATGGCTTTTCAGAGCCATCAGGCAAAGTAATAACTGGCATATTGTCCTCGTGTTCAGTGGTGACCTGTACCAGGGGCCACATGATGTTAGCTGATTCACAAAAGCCGCAAAGCGGGTTTTGTGAATGACGCAGAATAATCTTCTTTTTGGGCCAGTCTTTACCGGCTCAACAATAAAATTATGGGCGCCGAGTTTTCAAGTTCTCGAATCGCAGTCTCGTCTAAACCTCTCTCGAGATTTGGAAACCTTGCCCGTCGCTATAGATTTTTTGTGATTACTATCACAAAAATATCTAGAGCTGCCGGCACACACATAATTTGCAAAACAAATCCTAGACGGTACCTCTCGCTATAGGTTTTTTGTGATTACTATCACAAAAAGATCTAGAGCTGCCGGCCTACACGAAATTTGCATAGCAAATTTTGTGTAGTTGGTAGGAATGGTCGGATTCGAACCGACGACCCTCGCCTTGTCGAGGCGATGCTCTAACCAACTGAGCTACATTCCTATCGTTTTGCACTTCCCGTAACGGTATTCGAACGAATGAACCTCCATTACAGGGCCTTCCTCCACAGAAGAGGCGCGCGTAATTTATCAATATGGCGAGGCAGGTTCAAGCTACCTTGCTGTCAAACCAAAAAAACCCTCTAAAAGGGGGTAACTAATCTCCATTGATAGAGCTCATGCGGTGTCTAACTTCTTTCTCGCGACTACGATCATTGATTTTGGCAATGGCGGTATTCGACCAACACGATAAAATTTCAGAACCTCAAAACCATTGGTTTCCAGCAACTCGGACAAACTACGAATTGACCCGAATTTGATAGGCCTTCTTCCCGGAGCCAATTTCGAAAACGTTGCATTCACCAAGATCCACTGACTCGATTATTTTTCCAAGGCACGGCCAAAGATACAACGCAGTATGGGCAGTTTCAGCACGATCATATCCATCGTCTGGACCCGGATTGGCCATCTAGGATCGGACGAACTGCTGGCGCAGTTCCTCAATCTGGTCGCGCGTCTGAGCCGCCTCTTCAAACTGCAACTCCCGGGCGTGCTTGAACATCTGCTTTTCCAGCTCAATGATCTGCTTTTCCAGATCACCCGTGCTCAGGACGGCACCACCGCGGTACCGGCCTTTACCTTCAGCCACTCGCTGTGTACTTTTCGCTCGCCCAGGTACATGACGGGCGCCTTCAAGAATGTCCATGACATTCCTTTTGATGCTGACCGGGGTAATATTGTTTGCCTCGTTGTGCGCCAGTTGCTTATCGCGCCTGCGATCAGTTTCATCAATAGCCCGCCTCATGGAACCGGTAATGCGGTCCGCGTACAGGATAGCCTTGCCGTTCAGGTTCCTCGCCGCACGGCCAATGGTTTGAATCAGCGACCTGTCAGACCGCAGGAAACCTTCCTTGTCCGCATCCAGGATCGCCACCAGCGATACTTCCGGCATATCCAGGCCCTCGCGTAGCAGGTTGATGCCGACGATTACGTCAAACAATCCGGCGCGATAATCCCTGATGATTTCAACTCGTTCTACGGTATCAATGTCTGAATGAAGGTAACGAACCTTAATGCCATTTTCATCCAGGTAATCTGTCAGGTCTTCAGCCATTCGTTTGGTCAGCGTGGTAATTAGAACCCGCTCCTTTACCTCGGCACGCTTCCTGATTTCTGACAACACATCGTCCACCTGACTCTGGGCAGCACGTACTTCCAGTACCGGGTCTACCAGGCCCGTGGGGCGAACTAACTGGTCAACCACCTGGCCTGACTTTTCGCGCTCATAGGGGCCGGGCGTTGCCGACACAAATATAGCCTGGGGCGCACGCTCTTCCCATTCATCAAACCGCATGGGCCGGTTATCCAGTGCGGACGGCAGTCGGAAGCCAAAGTCGACCAGTGTTTGCTTGCGCGACCGGTCACCCTTATACATAGCGCCAATCTGGGGTACACCAACATGGGATTCATCAAGGATCAACAACGCACTGTCTGGCAGGTAGTCATACAGTGTGGGCGGCGCCTCACCGGAAGCCCGTCCCGACAAATACCGGGAATAGTTCTCAATACCATTGCAATAACCCAGCTCTTTGATCATTTCCAGGTCAAAGCGGGTTCGTTGTTCAAGTCGTTGCGCTTCTACCAACTTGTTATTGTCCTTGAGGTATTTTAGTCGATCATTGAGTTCGTCGCGGATACTGTCCAGTGCATTATCAATAGTCTCGCGTGGCGTTACATAATGCGACTTCGGAAAAATTGTTACTCTTGGCACTTTGCGCAGTACTTCGCCGGTCAACGGGTCGAAAAAAGACAGCTGCTCAATCTCATCATCAAACAGCTCTACACGAACCGCTTCTTTTTCCGATTCAGCTGGAAAAATGTCAATGACGTCGCCGCGCACCCTGTAGGTCGAGCGACGAAGTTCCGTCTCATTTCTCGCGTACTGAAGTTCAGCCAGTCGACGCAGCAACCACCGCTGGTCTACCTTGTCACCTCGATCCAAATGCATGACCATTTTAAGATAGGCGCCAGGATCACCCAGACCGTATATCGCGGACACAGACGCAACCACAATGGCATCCTGCTTTTCCAGCAACGCCTTGGTTGCAGACAAACGCATCTGCTCGATGTGCTCATTGATGGCCGCGTCTTTTTCTATGTAGGTATCTGAAGAAGGCACGTAGGCCTCTGGCTGGTAGTAGTCGTAGTAAGAGACGAAGTATTCCACCGCGTTATTGGGGAAGAATTCCTTGAACTCACCGTAGAGCTGCGCCGCCAGAGTTTTGTTGGGCGCCATAATTAGTGTCGGTCGCTGCAACCGCTCTATCACATTGGCGATCGTGAAGGTCTTACCCGAGCCGGTGACGCCAAGCAGCGTCTGGTAGGCCAGACCGGATTCAATACCATCCAGCAGCTTTTCTATGGCTGCAGGCTGGTCACCAGCTGGCTTGTAGTCTGCGACGACCTGGAATTGACCGGACTTCATCACGTACCTCTTTTGCGAGGCGTCATGATAACCCAGTTAGTGTCACTCTGAAGGCACTGTCCTGCCAATTACTGACAACCTGCCTGCATTTAGATGACACCAAGGGCTATCTCACCACACCTCAGTATTGACGAAGAAGTACCCTGTCTTTACAATGCGCGCCTGCACGTATTCCCCGATAGCTCAGTTGGTAGAGCAAATGACTGTTAATCATTGGGTCCCTGGTTCGAGCCCAGGTCGGGGAGCCATATCAAAGAAACCGCCTCACCGGCGGTTTCTTTCTTTCGCCATTCCTACTTACCCCGTACGACAACAGGGCAATGCCATTCATAAAACCTATTTCCCGAGAATCTATCGCCAGTATTAGGGTAAAATAACGTCTTTCTAAAGGAGCGAGAGTATGACAACTAGAAGAGAATTCTTAGCAGCAACGGGAGGCCTCGCGCTAATACCCTTAATCAGCAGGCCGGTGATAGCCGCTGAAAAACTGCCATTAGATGACCCGGCAGCCAAAGCGTTGAAATATGTTGAAGACGCTTCACAGGCAAGCGGCAGAATAGACAAGATGGGTGTCGCAGGCGCCGACCAATTATGTTCGAATTGTCGATTCTATACCGTGCCAGACGATGAGTGGGGGCCGTGT
>Ga0206678_10003354_pt1 | contig 10008 bp, 8 predicted proteins | sample M180m12015metaG_FD_155453 | JGI IMG/M metagenome (GOLD analysis project Ga0206678, IMG submission 155453) | Ammonia-oxidizing marine archaeal communities from Monterey Bay, California, United States - M1 80m 12015 | ecosystem: Environmental > Aquatic > Marine > Intertidal zone | place: USA...
ATCGGTTGACTCCTGTCACTGCATCCAAGCAGGAACGGGAAGAGACACTGATTCAATTCATTAAGAAAGATCCAAGACCTGTCTTCACCATAGTACCCAGGATTTCACCGGTAAGCAGCTACGGCCTCTACGACCAATTCCAACTACCTGGCATGGACAACGCTTACCTGTTACCAGAGGCAGAAGCGTTCCTTGATACATTATCTGACATGTATGACGAAGGGCGCATTTTTCGCCAGCAGGAACTTGAACTGGCCGAGTTCATTTTCGCCGGTTTCACGAAGCTTTACATCAGACACCAGAAGCAGGAACTTACCACCCTGACTACCAGCCAACGAAAGAGATTCAATCGCCTGCTAGGCTCTTTTTCGGGGAAGATGATGCTGATCGAGGATGAACTGGGTCGTACGGACAGGACTCCTAACAAGGCATTGCTCAGGGAGGTCGCTACTGAAGCCGGCCTCCAGATGCCCACGCACATTATAAAAAAACAGCAGGCGCGTTACTTCTACTATTCTGCCAGGATACACCTCCTTGATCCGCCGGAGACCGAAAAAGCATTGCGACAACTCGGGCAGTCAATCAATCGCTTCCCGGCAGCTGCCAACCAGGCACACTGCTTGAGGGACAACCTGCTGGGTATGCAAAGCATCAATGGATGCGATTCATTCACACGGTAGGTAAACTGCCGTCCTACCATTTACATCCAACAGGTATCCCGACTGTGCTATCGGAACTGCTGACAGAAAAACAAAAGGCGCTTGAGCCTCATTTCAAACCTGGTTTACTCCAGCGAAACTCGACGATTTTCCAGTTCAGGTTTGCCGAGGACGAAGATTTCTTTCTTTCTGTATCGCAAGACTCATTCATCTTTAATGAGGGTAGCGCAACCGACCCGACGCTCACGTTGTATCTGGACCATCATGAAACCTGCTGGCAACTGCTAATGGGAACGCGCGATGGGATGGAGGCATTTATGAATGGACAATATAGAGCAGACGGTAACATCGTGCTGAGTCAACTGTTGCTCTACCTGTTCAAGAGCGCTGATCCGACCGTCGTCTTCAAGGTTCAGGACTGACCCCACATTCCATCAGACGGGAATGCCACGCTGCGACAAATACTCATCGATTAGCCATCGACTGATGGCGAACTTTCCTGGAATCAGAGGGAGGTCAGTGCAGGGAAACCAATCTGCTTCCGCTATCTCATCCTCCTGCAAAACAATGTCGCCCGATTGATACTCCGCGTGAAACCCGAGCATCAGCGAATTAGGGAATGGCCACGGCTGGCTACCGCGGTAGCTGAGGTTACTGACGTTTACTCCAACTTCTTCTTTCACCTCCCTAATGACCGTTTCTTCGATCGATTCGCCTGGCTCGACAAACCCGGCCAGCGTGCTGAACAGTCCTTCGGGGAACATATGGTTACGCCCAAGAAGGACTTCGCCACCTTTATGCACAAGCACGATAATGGATGGAGATAGCCTTGGGTAAAAATTCAATTTACACCCGGCACACACAGTGGAACGATCGCTTTGACACTCTGTGGTGGCCTCACCGCAACGACCGCAGAATTGATGGCTGCGATACCAGTCGCAAATTTGCAACGCCCTACCTGCCAAATTAAACAGCGTCCTGTCTATATTCTGAATATTTATACGAAGGTTAGAGAACTCTGCTGTGCCCGACCCTGCGGCCTCCACGGCAAAGCATTGCTTCCCCCCCAGCATTCCCATGTAATGCTCATGAACTCCCTCGAACTGACCAAGCTCTTCGTGAGTCGCGGGACGCCATGCTTCGTTTTCATCAACAAGCTGCAAGATGTTGGCGTTGTGGCAAACAAAATAACTCGCCTCGCCTTGCCCTGCTGCCTTGGTCCCAGGTAAAAATCTGAGGTCAGGCTCAGGCCAATAGAACCCAGTCATCCTGTCTCTCCAGTAATGTTACTGCGCCAGACTGCACCCGCTTCGCCTTTTTCATCCAGATGATCCAGCTTATTTTCGTGAGCACTCAGCTCCTCTTCATCTGCCTTGATAACTTTAAGGCGAGGCCTGTGTGCATCTAATTCAACACGAGTATTCAAGCCCTTCTGATTATTTAGCTCTTCTCCCAGGCCCAGTGTTACCTGACCACCCGTTAAGAGCAGATACACATCTGCCAGAATTTCTGCATCCAGCAAAGCCCCGTGAAGTTGCCGCTGTGAATTGTCGACGCTATATCGTTTGCAAAGCGCATCAAGGTTGTTTTTCTGACCCGGATGTTTATTTCTCGCCAACGCCAGGCTATCTATCACGCTACAGTAGTCCGTTAGCTTACCCAGTGAAGGGTCAAGCAAGCGCATCTCACGATTCAAGAATCCGATATCAAATGCAGAGTTATGGATAATGAGTTCGCTGCCATCGACAAACTGTAGGAAGTTTTCCCATACATCGGCAAAGAGGGGTTTGTCGGCAAGGAACTGGCTGGTTATACCGTGTACTTCGAGCGCACCATCATCGCTTTCCCGCTCCGGGTTGATGTACTGGTGAAAATGCCTGCGAGTTAACTTCCTTCCAACGATTTCCACACACCCAATTTCCAGTATTCGATGACCTGCCTCAATTTCCAGTCCTGTTGTTTCAGTATCCAGTACTACCTGTCGCATCTGCCCTCTCCTATAGAACCTCTGATTAAGAGGATATTTTTGTCAGGGCATTTTGTTAGGGCAGGAAGAGGCGCGCGAAAGAAATTTGTTAACATGTTGTAAGTTAACAAATTCCTGAGTACGCGTCTGACGCCGTACTGGCGAAAATAGACCTTAATCAGAGGCTCCCTAGCTCATCAATGCCGCGATTGGCCAGGGCATCTGCCCGCTCATTTTCAAGATGACCGCTATGACCCTTTACCCAGCGCCACTCAATATTGTGCGTTTCACACAGTTCATCCAGCCGTTCCCACAAATCCCTATTCTTGACCGGTTGCCTACTGGCATTCTGCCAGCCTTTCGCTTTCCAGCCTTTAATCCACTCGGTGATTCCCTTGCGCACATATTGGGAATCGGTTGTCAGCACAATGCTTGAAGCCCTGTTTAGCGCTTCGAGCCCACGAATAGCAGAAGTGAGCTCCATCCTGTTATTGGTTGTATCAGGCTCACCACCCCAGAGTTCCTTCTCGGTTTTTCCTGAACGAAGGAGCACACCCCAACCGCCCGGACCTGGATTACCCCGACATGCGCCATCAGTAAACATTTGAACTTCCCGGTTAATCATCGTTCATGCTGACCAGAATCATGTTCCACCTTCGTCAGCCCATCGTGTTTCACGGAGCGCACCGCACTCAACCGGCCAAATGCCTGATGCCGGCTCCAGACAGGCTTGATGGAATGAACGGCACCCACGTGTTTCCGGGCGACAATCACGTAAACTGATCCAATAGGCAGGTTAAGGGTTCGGCTCACCCCATGGGAATAGTCGTTAACATCACCAAGATACTGGCTTACAGGGGGACCATAGATCGAGTACTGCGCTCTGTCGATTTTAAAGTCCAGCAGGTTAAGCCAGTCCATTAATCGCCCAGGTCTAATGAACGCTCCATTCCAGGGGGCAATGCTTTTGTAGCGTGTGGAGCGCACAATCGTTCGCCAGGCTCCCCACAGACTCATTGGATTGAATCCAACGATCACGATATGACCCATCGGAAGAGTAGCCCTGGCCAGTTCTCGCAAGATTTTTTGCGGCGATTCCGAGAAATCAAGAAAGTGATGCAAAAGCGCGACATCGATACTGTCATTGGCGAACGGAAGCTGGGTAGGGTTTGAGACCAGACCCGCTTTTGTCGTATCCAGATTGATAACGATCTTGTTTTGGATCGGACTGGCATCATGCAGCACACTGTCCTGAACGCTAAACTGTGCAAGGTGGTAGCCAAAGAGCCCAGGTAATAGTTGCTCGAGCATCGCCAATTCGGTCTTCAGCACGTGTCTGCCTAAATCTGAGGCAAACCACGACCGAATACCATCAAGTACCGGTTGCGAAGCGCTTGTCAGGGCCGAAAAATTATTGCGCATATCAGAGTGTTCAATAGGTGCTTAATTATTATAATGGAAGATTGATGTCTTACTACATGGAAGTTCAGAGGTCGCCTGGTTCCGAGACCGCCAATCTGTGCCGCCCGCACATAATGCCTAGAGTTAAGCCCTATATGTCCCTATCCCACCCATTTACCTCACTGGTACTGTTTTGTTTGCTGGCCGGTTGCGCAATCAAGGAAGGCCCCAATTCCGCCCAGACCTCGGATCTCTTATTTGATCAAGAGCCCTCAGCGGCCCTTAACCAAGAGCCCTCAGCGGCCTTAAATAAAGAGCCCTCAGCGGCCCTTAACCAAGAACCCTCAGCCCAGGATTTAACCGCGGCACAGACAGACTTATGGCAACGAATGCGCGACGGATTTCGGTTATCACATGATACGGATAGAAAACGGGTCATGGTTGAACTGAAATGGTACGTAAATCATCCAGAATATGTTGACCGCGTCACCAAACGTGCCGCACCCCACCTCCACTACATCATCGAAGAGCTGGAAAAGCGCGGGTTACCTCTCGAGTTTGCACTTCTCCCAATTGTCGAAAGCGCCTATGACCCCTTCGCCTATTCTCATAGCAGGGCAGCCGGTTTGTGGCAATTTATTCCTGGCACAGCTCGAGTGTATGGTTTGAAAATTGACTGGTGGTATGACGGCAGAAGAGATGTCAGGGCTTCTACCAAGGCGGCTATCGATTATCTCGAGTATCTGCACAACATGCTGGGCGAAGACTGGTTGCTGGCACTGGCAGCCTATAATGCAGGCCAGGGTAATGTACTTTCTTCGATACGTGCCAGTAAACTGCCCACGGATGAAGTAAATTTCTGGTCCCTTAAGGTTTTTCGAGAAACCTACACCTATGTCCCCAGGCTCCTTGCCATAAGTGAGTTAATCAACCACCCCGACCGCTACGATATGACTCTGCCTGATATGGCCAATAAGCCCTATTGGGAAGTCGTTGAAACCACGAGCCAGCTCGACCTGAATAAAGCCGCAGAACTGGCAGATATCTCTTCAAAGGAAATCTACTTACTGAATGCCGGATTTAACCAGTGGGCAACTCATCCAGATGGACCACACGAACTCATTGTCCCTGTCGGCAAGGCGGACGTATTTCGTGAGCGAGTATCAGAACTTCCGCCCACTGAGCGTTTGGCGTGGCAACGACACAAGGTAAGTTACGGCGAAAGCCTTGGCGCAATCGCGAACAGATACCGAACGACCGTGGATACCATCAGGAGCGCAAACGACATACGGGGTAACTTGATCCGTGCGGGGGAGTCTTTGATGATTCCGGCTGCGTCACCAGACGCTGACTATGCCATGAGCAAGGGCAGTAGGTTGGCAACAAAGCAACAGACTCTGGAAACGCATTACGGCGGTGAACCAATCACCTATATTGTTAAACCCGGTGACAGCTTCTGGGAAATTGCCCATAAATTCGATGTCGGTATGCGTGAACTGGCGAAATGGAATGGAATGGGCACAACCGGTCTCTTGCATCCAGGAACCGAACTAAAGATATTCAAGAAAACTAACAACACGAACAACACGAACAACACCCAGACCAGAGCCCAGTCCGTTGGGCTGCGTGCCAACCAGGTTCGTAAGCTCAGCTACCGGGTTCGACAGGGAGAGTCCTTATCCCTGATCGCCGGCAAATTTAATATCTCCGTCCAAAGCATCAAGTCTTGGAACGATGCGTTGAACGTGAAAAAGTATATTCATCCCGGCGACCGGCTAACACTTTATGTTGACGTTACCCGTCTAATTAATTAACTCGCTCAATCAACGCTTCTGCCGTCAGTGCATCTTCAAATTCCTGAAAGTCCATCGACCCAAGCTGCGATGCCAGACTCTCCCGAAAACTGGCGACCTCAGCCTCGACCAATTCTGTCGAGGGTCTGTTTGTCACTTCAGATACCCGCAGCACCAGGCTATCCCCGTTAGGAAGAGTTGCAATACCAAGAGACTCCTTATCATCAGCGGGCCTGGGTAGCTTGAATGCTTCACGCATTACCAACGGATCAATATCGCGCGAGAACCGCGAAAGTGAGGGTGCCAGAATCCAGTCTAGCCCGTATTCATTCGCCACATACTGGGAAAGTGAGCCACTGTTAATTGCTTCAACAATTGAATGAGCCCTCACCCCCGCTAGCGATTCCGCCTTACCAAGCCGAAGGATGTTACGAATGTCTTCAGTAACCTCCGCAAGGGATCTGGTAACGCTGGGTGAATACCCCTCGACGCGAATCCCCACGTGGTGTGAATCCGTCAGTTCCAGAAGGTCGCTGTTGTTTCCATCAATCAGCACATCCGCGCTAAAAGCTGCAGTGGCAACCGAATTATTTGCCATCAGAAAATTCTCCGATTCACGAGAGAGATTCCCTGTTGACAACACTTCCAGACCGAGTTCAGCCGCTGGTGCTGCAAGATCAATTGCCTCGAAGAGCATTTCTGCCAGTCGAGAAGAACTGGTCACAAACTCATCTTCTGTCGCATACATTCTGTAACGTTGTTCTACTTCAACACGAACGTCCGCGAGACTCGGTTGAACTGCTTCATTAATCTCCAATAGCTTAATGATGTGATATCCAATTTCGGTTTCCACAGGTTCAGACACCTGGCCCAATGCCAGATCATAGGCAGCCGCTTCAAACTCAGGAAAGAATGTACCCAGTGGATTAAAACCCAGGTCTCCCCCGTTATCGCTAGAACCCACATCATCAGATTCATCTCCTGCCAGTGCAGCAAAATCTTCGCCTTGCTTGATTCGCCCATAAACTTCATTTGCTTTCTTTTGCGTTGCTTCCATGGACAGGTCCTCAGAAGCTTCGATCAAAATATGTGCGACGCGACGTAACTCCTCGGTTGAGTAGTCACCCTGATTTTCACGGTAATACTGCTCGAGCGCTTCCTCGTCGACCTCAAGCTCCGCGGCAAGCTGTTCATGTTTGAGTTCAACGTACTGAAGATTCACTGTTTCTTCGGTAACAAAGTCCACGGAACGATCAGCGTAGTAATCCGCAATTTCTTCCTCTGAAACTGCGACCTCGTCAATTAACCCATCAACCCCGATCTGCAGATATGCAAGGTCCCTGGTCTGGCTCAAAAGTGAACTGTAACGTTTGCTTTCGGCCTCGGTGACAAATGCCGACTGGCGAATGCCCGCTAACATCTGGCTGAACATACTGTCAGTACGCATCTCATCACGATAGACCAGGGGCGTATACCCGGCACTTCTGATGACATTCTGGAACTGATCCGCGTTAAATACGCCATCCACTTTGAAAACGTCATTCGTAATAATTTCGTCATCAAGCAGTGCATCACTATAGTAGAGATCAAAATCGTCCGTCGCCTGGGAAAGAATTTCCCTTGAAATCAAACCTCTGAGCACATTGTCGCGTAGCTCGTCTTCATTGATCTGGTCTAGATTGCCCCCCCTCGCCTGTAAAAGACGACGATTACGTTCGACCGCAATCTCCATGGCCTGCTGCGTGACGTCCTGCCCATTGACCGTTGCCACCTTGGGGACAGGCGCGAGAAACGTCGTGATGGAACCGAACCCAAATAACCCAAACACTATGATGATGAGACCGACGATGACTTTTGCCAGGATCCCATCTGAACCGTCCCGCAACCGTTGAATTAGCATGATTCCTTTACCTTTTACTAAAGAAGGTGAGCATGTTTTAAAACGCCCACAAAAAAGGCGCATCAATGATGCGCCTCTCTATTGTATTACCTTACTTTCTTATTGTCTTTTGGACCTTTTACTTTATGTAGAGTTTCCGGCGTAAAACTTTTAGTTAACCGCACCCTTTAACGCTTTACCTGCTTTGAAAGCTGGGACTTTCGCAGCTTGGATGTGGATTTCTTCGCCGGTTTGAGGGTTTCGACCCATACGCGCAGCACGATCACGAACGCTGAACGTGCCAAAACCTACTAGTACAACCGAGTCACCGTTCTTCAATGAATCAGTTATCGAATCAATCATGGAATCCAACGCTCTTCCTGCAGCGGCCTTAGTGATATCCGCCGATGCTGCAATGTTTTCAATCAGCTGTTGTTTATTCACGCTCTACCCCTTTTAAAATTATTAGTAAGTTCTCAATGGATTAAGATGACGTGCATGTGTAAAACGCCTGCTCGCTACGCCTTTATACCCAATGATCCCGGCATTTTCAAGATAAAACTGGCTAATGAGTGCTGATTCTCTGGCTTTCATCAGATTCACCACCTGAATCAGAATCATTTTTCATGTCTGAATCGAGCTCCTCCGGTAGCGGTTCAGGCATTCTTTGTAGAGCGACTGCCAGTACTTCATCAATCCATTTAACCGGAATGATCTCCAAATCGCTTTTTATGTTATCCGGTATCTCTTTTAGGTCCCTTTTGTTCTCATCTGGAATGAGAACAATCTTTATCCCCCCCCGATGGGCGGCGAGCAACTTCTCTTTAAGCCCTCCAATCGCCAGGACCTGACCACGCAAGGTGATTTCACCCGTCATTGCGACATCCGACCTGGCTGGAATCCCCGTGAGAACGGATACCATGGCGGTACAAAGCCCAACTCCTGCACTGGGCCCATCTTTAGGCGTGGCTCCTTCCGGCATATGAATGTGAAGGTCATACTTTGCATGAAAGTCCTTAGCAATGCCCAGAACGTTTGCGCGGCTCCTGACCACTGTGGTGGCAGCCTGTATCGATTCCTGCATCACATCACCCAAGGATCCTGTCTGGATATGGCGACCCTTTCCTGCAACCACAGCGGCCTCAATTGACAGCAGTTCACCACCCACACTGGTCACCGCAAGTCCTGTCACCTGCCCAACCTGGTCTTCTTCCTCGACTATGCCAAAATTGTACTTTCTGACCCCTGAATATACCTCGAGCAGTTGGGACGTGACGGCCAGTGTGCCTGATTGTTCAACCTCACTCAGCGCTGACTCTTTTACCACTTTTCGGCAAATTTTGGCGATTTCACGTTCCAGACCCCGCACACCCGCTTCCCGAGTGTAGTAGCGAATCAGGTCTGTGACGGTTTGATCTTCGATTGCCAACTCGTCTTTCTTAAGACCATTATTCTCCATCTGCTTGGGAACGAGATACCGAGTCGCGATATTAAGTTTTTCATCTTCCGTGTAACCCGGAATGCGGATAATTTCCATACGATCGAGTAACGGCGCCGGGATATCCATGGAGTTGGACGTACAAATGAACATTACTTCTGAAAGATCGTAATCGACCTCCATGTAATGATCGTTAAAGGTATTATTTTGCTCCGGATCTAACACCTCGAGTAGTGCCGATGCGGGGTCGCCCCTGTGGTCCTGCCCCATTTTGTCAATTTCATCGAGCAGGAACAGCGGGTTTTTCACTCCCGACTTAGCAAGTTTCTGGATGATCTTTCCTGGCATCGAACCAATATAGGTTCGACGATGTCCGCGGATTTCCGCCTCATCACGCACGCCACCCAGCGCCATTCGAACGAATTTCCGGTTTGTGGCCCTGGCAAGAGACTCGCCCAATGACGTTTTACCGACACCAGGTGGACCTACAAGGCAAAGCACTGGACCTTTAATCTTCTTCACGCGTTTCTGGACGGCAAGATATTCAAGAATCCGATCTTTGACTTCTTCAAGCCCATAATGATCGGCGTCGAGCACTTCTTCCGCCGCCACAATGTCTGTTCGGACCTTTGAGCGCTTCTTCCAGGGTGTGTTCAGCATCCAGTCAATATATGACCTGACAACCGTTGCCTCAGCAGACATTGGAGACATCATTTTGAGCTTGCTTAATTCGCCTCTGGTCTTGGCTTTCGCCTCTTTTGGCATACCTGAAGATTCCAGGCGCTTCTCCATGTCCTCTAACTCATTGGGAACATCATCCATGTCACCGAGCTCTTTCTGGATCGCCTTCATCTGTTCGTTCAGGTAATACT
>Ga0206678_10003360_pt1 | contig 10001 bp, 11 predicted proteins | sample M180m12015metaG_FD_155453 | JGI IMG/M metagenome (GOLD analysis project Ga0206678, IMG submission 155453) | Ammonia-oxidizing marine archaeal communities from Monterey Bay, California, United States - M1 80m 12015 | ecosystem: Environmental > Aquatic > Marine > Intertidal zone | place: USA...
GACTAATGACTGAAACCTTCAGTAGCAGTGAATCATCATTCGGAGTTGAAGAATCAACAAACGCCGAATCTGATAACATCCTAGCAGAAGCAGCAGCAGTTGCAGAATCACAATCAGGTGAACAATTTCCATCAGTACCATCAACTGGATTGGAGCAATTTAATGTCCCAACTAGTGAATCAAAATTTATGTAGATTTTTTAAAAAATTAATTTAATTTTTTCTCCATGGTGATTTTCCAAAACCAAAATCTCTATCAATTGGTTCTGAAATCATCAAATCTAACGATATGATATAATCGAATCTATTCTATTAAAAGACTATAAATCCATTTTTTCATGAACACATATGAGTAAATTTGCTTTATTATTAAAATATCAAAATCTTGTAATTTTTTTATTTATTGCCTTTTTAGCTATTCAAGCATTTAGTCTTATTGAAATCTATAAAATTAATTTTCCATATGCTTTTGATATGACTTCTATGACAATATTTCTTGATTACATGTATTCGACAGATGACTATACAACACAAGAATTTTTTGATACATTATTATCTGAAACTAACAGTAGAGGTATAATTTTTCCCAAACTAATTGTTACTCCAAATTATCTATTAAATAATTTTGATAGTGGAAATATCTTCTATCTTAATTGGATAGTGGTTTCCCTCACCCTGGCAATGATCTTCTTCACAATAAAGAATTCCAATAAAAAATTATACTGGACATTAATCCCAATTTCGGCATTTCTCTTTTCACCACTAGTTAACAGTAATTATTGGAACTATACAATGCTAATATGGTATCTTGTGGGATTCTGTGTAGTATCTGTAGTCTATCTTATGACCAAAAAACGTACAATAAGTAATACAGTATATGCTATTACTTTCTCAATAATAGCAACTTATTCAATACCTATGGGTCTTACTGTATGGATTATTGGAAGTTTATCAATGTTCAAAACATTTCTTAGAAAAAAAACTATAATCGAAAAACCAACACTCATATATTTTTCATCTTTAATTTTAATCGGAATAGTCTACTATACTGGAAATATCTCTTCTCAAGCAGTAATATCTGTAGATAAGCTCGTCTCGCTTGAATCATTATCTGTTCTGACAACATTTCTTGCAGTTCCATTCAAATTAAAATTTTCAGAATTAATGATATTTTTTGGTACATCCTCATTAGCTATATCTATAATAATCATATATTATTTGGGGACAATTAGAAAAAAGTTTACTGATATTTTTCCTTGGATTTTGTTCTTAATTGCTAGTTTGTCTGGTGCAGTCTTGTTAAGAATTGGAAGATTTGATTCATATTTTGAAGGAAATCTTCCTTATTATTCGCCTATTGCTGGATTATTTCAAATTGGACTAATCATGTTAATAGCGGTATTAATATTAGATATCAAACAAAATCATAGCTTAAAAAAGAAAAACCTAATCCTGTTTTTACTAATTTCTATAATCATCCTACAAATGGTCTTGTTAATACCATCATATTATAATGGTTGGTGGAAGGCTGATTATTATTATAATGAAAAAATTGAACATATGAAATGTTATTCGTTAGATACTGATTGGGAAAATTGTAAAATCATATATGAGGAAAGTCTAGATACTGAAAATAGTCATTATGATAATTTACGAATTCTGAATTATTTTATAAAAAATAAATCAAACATATTTTCCGAAAATTTGAATTTTAACGAGTATACTATAAAGGAATTACAATATTTTCAATCAGCACTGATGCTTGAACAGGAAGTAATCAATGGTGAAATATTATCTGTTAATAACCAATTGTTGTTAGAAACAAATAAGATAAACATCACTGACGAATCTTTAATTATTTCTGGAATAATCTATGAAAATGATATATCAAATGTTGATGTATTATACTTGTTAGTGGATGGAAAACCTTTTGCAAAATCAAATAATATTCATTTGACTGAATCTAGTTCAATTCAAGATCTGGAAATGGAATGGACGTTTGCAATTCTTAGAAATTATTTACCTTCTGATTGTTATGATATTTCTATTGGAGGACTATCAAACAATAATCCATTTATTATAAATAATACAATAGAAATATGCACATAAGATAAAATGAATGATAAAAATTTTGATAAATGTAAAGTCCTAATTGAAAAGTATTTCAAATCTCTAAATTATAAGAAAAGTAAATTCATACCAGGAAAATCTAATATTCCGTTAGCAATTCCGCCATATGGTTCTGACGAAGTTATAGAATCACTTGAATCTCTAATGAGCACAAACGTAACTGGTGGTGATAAAGTTTCAAAATTTGAAAAAAAATTTTCAAAATATGTTGGAACAAAACATGGAATAATGGTCAATTCGGGATCATCTGCAAATCTTTTAGCACTCTCTATTCTATCTCATCCTTCTCTTAAGAATCGAATAATGCCTGGAGATGAAATAATTACGCCTGCAGTTACTTGGGCAACCACCGTTTACCCCATTTTAAATATAAATGCAATACCAAAATTTGTAGATGTTAAATCAAATGATTACACAATAGATCCTGAAGAAATTGAAAACGCAATAACTAAAAAAACAAAAGCCCTTCTTATTGTTCACTTACTTGGAAATCCTTGTGATATGAATAAAATTTCTAAAATTGCAAACAAGCATAATCTCTGGTTAATGGAAGATTCCTGTGAAGCACATGGTGCTAAGTATGATGGAAAACATGTTGGAACCTTTGGAGATATTGCTACTTTTAGTTTCTATGCATCACATCACATAACAACAATTGAAGGTGGTATGGTTTTAACAAACAATAATGGATTAAATGAATTAGGTAGATCAATGAGAACATTTGGCTGGTCAAGAGAACTATCTTCCAAAAAACAATTAGAAAAAAAATTCCCGGGTATTGATCCTAGATTTCTATTTGTTAATACAGGATTTAATTTTAGACCTACCGAAATTCAGGGGTCATTTGGAATTCATCAAATTGATAAACTTGAGAAATTAGTTAAAACAAGAATAAAAAATGCAAATTATTGGACTAAAAGATTAAGAATTTTTTCAAATTATCTTATTCTTCCTGATGAAAACAGACATAGAAAATCATTCTTACTATACCCAATAACTGTCAAAAAAAATAAATTTTTCACAAAAAATGATCTGGTTACTGAATTAGAAAAAAATGGAATTGCAACTAGACCACTCATGACAGGAAATATTCTTAATCAACCTGTTTCTAAATTTATGAAATATAAAAAATCAGGACAATTAAAGAACGCAAATAATATACAAAAAAACTCATTCCTAATTGGAAATCATCATGAAATACTTGATGACCAAAGAAAATTCATTGCCGACATTATTTCAAATTATATCAATTCCAAAATTAACTAAAGATGCAAATAATTTATTCCCAAAAACTTCTGAATTTGGATTATTGTTAATTGAGTTATGTACAAATCGTGAAATAACCACTTGATCAAAACCCTCCCGCTTTTATCTATAAGCTGTTTAATTTCTTCTAATTTATGTTGCCATCTGGTCCAAAAATCAGGATCTTATCTGATTTTGTATTCCTAATACCTTCAATAATTGTTGCACCATGAACCTTTTTTAGACTGAATAATTATCTTAAAGCCTATTTTTTTACATATTCAATTGAGCCATCTGTAGAACCACCATCTATTACCAAAATTTCTTCTACCAATTCTTTCTTGATTTTTGGAAGAATCTTCTCCACACCATCAATTTCATTCAATATTAAAATAATTAATGCCACAGACATATCTCTAATTTCTTTTAGAACTAATTATTTTGAGAAATAAACCAGTCAACAGTTCTTTTCAAACCTTCTTTTAGAGAAATTTTAGCCTCAAAACCAAAATTTTCTTTAGCTTTTTTATTACTAACACATCTACGTGGTTGACCATTAGGTTTTGTATCATCCCAAATAATCTCTCCTGAAAAATTCATTATTCTGGAAATTGTATCTGCTAATTCTTTTATAGAAATTTCTTGTTCTGAACCTAGATTAATTATTGATGTTCCTTCATATTTTTCACCTGCAAGAATAATTCCTCTAGCAGCATCCTCTGCAAATAAGAAATCTCTGGTTGGAGTTCCATCTCCCCATAATGTAACTTCTTTTTCACCTGATCTTTTTGCGTTAAAAATTTTTAATATTATTCCTGCAATTACATGTGATGTATCAGGATGAAAATCATCATGGGGTCCATACAAATTTGTTGGAACAACTGAAATTGAATTAAACCCAAATTGCTGCCTATATGCTTCTGATTGTACTAACATCATTTTCTTTGATAGACCATATGCAGCATTGGTCTCTTCAGGATATCCTTCCCAAATCTCTTCTTCAGAAAATGGTATATTTGCAAATTTTGGATAACTACATACAGTTCCTAACGCAATAAATTTCTCAATTTTGACTTTCATTGCTTCATGAATTAATTGTGTACCCATCATTATGTTATCATAAAAGCAATCTGCAGGATTTGATTTATTGAATCCAATACCTCCTACAGTTCCAGCTAAATGAAAAATAATATCAATTCCTCTAACTGCATTCTCACAACTCTTTTGTAATCTAAGATCTAACTCTGATGATGATGGTGTGAATACATCCGTAATTTGCTTTTTTTCTAATTCTTTTACAACAAATTTACCCAAAAATCCATTACCTCCTGTTACGAGAATTTTTTTCCCTTTTAGCTCCATGTTTCGTTATGTAAAAATTTCTATATCAACATATTGAAAAATCATTTAGAATTCTTAAAACAAAAATCTATTTGTATTTCAAATCTTTTCTAAAAAAGTTAGTTTTTTATATATACTGGGCGTCTATTCAGAGAATATGAAAAGAGCATTAATTACTGGATTAACAGGTCAAGATGGAGCTTATTTAGCTGAACTACTTTTAAAAAAAGGATACAAAGTATATGGAACTTTCAGACGAGTTTCTACTCCAAATTTTTGGCGTTTACAAGCATTAGGAATATACCCAAAAATCCATTTAATTCCTGCAGATTTATTGGATATGGGTTCATTACTTGAAGCATTAAAAATATCTAATCCTGATGAAGTGTATAACATGGGTGCTTCTAGCTACGTTGCATCTTCATTTGAAGAACCTGTTGTTGCACAAGAAATTACCGGAATTTCAGTAACTAAATTCCTTGAATGTATACGACAACATAATTCTGATGTAAAATTCTATCAAGCGTCAACTAGTGAAATGTTTGGTGATAATAAATTTAAGACACAAAATGAACAAACTGTTTTTTATCCATCTAGTCCATATGCCGTATCAAAACTATATGCTCATAATATAACTAATGTCTATCGAAATTCGTATGACATATTTGCTTCTTGTGGAATATTATTCAATCATGAGTCTCCATTACGTGGAATGGAATTTGTATCACGAAAAATTACTAATGCAGTTGCTGAAATCTCTTTAGGTCTAAAAGATAAATTAATTCTAGGAAATTTGAAAGCAAAAAGAGATTGGGGATTTGCACCTGAATATATGGACGCAATTCACAAAATCCTTCAACAAGATAAACCTGAAGATTTTGTAATTAGTACCGGTGAATCTCATAGTGTATCTGAATTTGTTAAACTAGCATTTGATTTGGTAGGGCTGAATTGGAAAAAATTTGTTAAAATTGATAAGAAATTCTTTAGACCAATGGAAGTACATTCCTTAAAAGGGGATAACACAAAAGCTAAGAAAAAACTTAACTGGAAACCAAAAACTACATTTGAAAAATTGGTAGAAATTATGGTAAATGAAGATATAAAACGCTGGACACAATTTCTAGATGGAAAAGCCTTTCCTTGGGACGCACCACTGTATCCTAGTGAATCTCAGATTATCACTCGTTTAAGTGAAGAAACTACGAAGAGAAGAATTCATCTCAAAAAAAAATCTAGTTAAATTCAGAAAGAAAAACTTCCCTTTTCTCATTTGATGAAATTCTAACAGCTTCCATTACTTTTGCTTGTTCTAATAAATCCATTTCAAAACCAAATGAATTTTCTTTTTTGTTACTAATAACATTACAAAATTCTTCAAACATTAATCCAAATTGATTAACATCAGAAAATTTCTTCTCAAATGACTTATCATCTTTCTCAAAAAATGTATTTACAGTATAGTTACTTGGAACTGCATATGCCCTATTAGTAGAAATTTTTCCTTTATTACCCACAATTTCATAACGTGATTGATAATAACTATCAAAACCAGATAAAATAAATGCTGATTTCCCATTAGAAAACTTGAAGAAAATTTCTGCGTTTGTATCAACCTCAAGCTTACTATCTAACATTAGGTTTGAAAAAACACTATTTGGTTCTTGCTCTAACAACATTCTACATGCAGAAATTGGATAACATGCTGCATCATTTAATACTCCGCCTCCTAACTTCTTATTCCATCTTATGTTTTCTTTTGGTGGTGCAGAAAAACTAAATCTACCAATAAAATTTTGCAAAACTCCGATTTCGTTTTTAATTAACTGTTTTACATACTCATGTTGTGGATGAAATCTATATGAAAATGCTTCTAATATTCGTACATGATTTTTTTTACATATGTCAATAATTTTTTTTGCAGATTCAAATGATGTCACCGCTGATTTCTCGCACAATATATGTTTCCCTGATTCTGCTGCTTTGATAATCCACTCTTCATGTAATCCTACAGGGAGTGGCATGTATATCATATCTACATCACTTTCAATAATTTCATCATAATTTCCAAATTTTTTAGATTGAAATCTCTCAGCCCACTCTTCAGCTTTTATTAAAGAACGACTTGCTATGAATCCTAATTCTGTATTTGAAAACTCAATTGATGGAAGAAAATTTTTTAATGCGGTATTTGCACATCCTATTAAACCAACTTTTAAAGACATCTTAATACGAACTATTTCTTATTATATTCTGATTTAGGATCTCCATGATCCCCTTTTCCCATACCCAAATTTTCATGTACAATTGGTCTTTCACAATCATCCCATTTTTTGGTCAAAAGAACTACTAACGTACAATCTGTTATTGCAAGAAATACATGACTTACATTCTTAGGCGTTCTTGTACATTGTCCTGGACTCAAATAGATAAATTCGTCTTTTTTGTCCTCCGAATCTCTTGATACCAGAACTCCTTGTCCTGCAACTACAAGATAATACTCGTCAAATTCAGGATGATAATGATTACCTCTAACTTTTCCAGCTTTTATCATATTATAATTAAATTCAACAATTGGATCTTTTGGTATGAATGTAAATATTCCTCCACGCCCATCTCTCACGGTATCTAAATTACATGATGGTAAAACCTCTTCAATCTTCATAATTGTCTTGAAAATTTGATGAATTTATCCTTTACAGTTAATTTGTTATGAATAAAATCTAATCATAATTCTTTTATGATTCTTCTAATCAATAACATGCCTGTTTTGATTGGTTTCATTTTTCGTTGTCCTCCAATTCTCTCTCCTTGATCCCCCACAATTTCTGTCATCTTCTGTTTCTTTTTCATTCCTCGTATGCTCATAGTTAAAGTCGAATCTAAAAGTAAAACATCAAAATTCAATTCTTCAAATGCCTTTCTTGTTATTATACGACTATCTGTCATAGTATCACTCAGATTTCCTCCAAATAGAAGATTTACAAAAAAAGTAAAAAACTGGTTTCCAAATTTTACAAAACCATAATTTGGCTCTTTAATCACTGATTCTTTTGTAAATCTTGACACTACTACTTGATCGAATCCCTCATCAATTTTTTTAATTAATCTTGGAATCTCTTCCGGTTCATGATTACCATCTGGCCCAAAGATTATGATATTTTCTGATTTTGTATTATTTATTCCAGTTATAATGGCACCGCCATGACCCTTTATCTCTTGTTTTATTATGTTAAAACCAACTTTCTTTGCTTCTTCAATTGTACCATCTGTTGAACCACCATCTACTACCAAAATCTCATCGACCCATTCCTTCTTGATTTTTGGAAAAATCACTCGTGCAGCTTCTACCTCATTCCAAGTTAGAATTAGTAATGCAGTTGACATGAAACATAATTCTGGTTGTATACATATTAATTGTGAGTCATGTTCTTTAATAGATAGACTTTTTGATTACATTATGAAATATTCTGAGTTTCTAGGAAAAAAATATCTACTTATAATTTTAGGTTCTGTTGCAATCTATTCAGCGTTTCTATTTTTCTCAGATTTTAATCAAGTATATGATACTATACAAAATTTTCAAACCTCATCAATACCCCTAATACTAATAATAATTTTTTCTAGTTGGCTTGTCGTATTTCTTAGATGGACAATTTTATTGAATAAACATGAACTTCATATTCCTTTAAAACTTAACATATTGATTTTTTTTGCAGGTTTTACTTTAGCAATTAGTCCGGCTAAATCTGGCGAACTCATCAAAACAATTCTACTCAAAAATAAATGCCAAATACCTATTACAAAATCAATACCAATAATATTTCTTGAAAGATTCTATGATATGATAGGTACTGCTGCAGTTGCAGCACTTGGAATTACTTTCCTAGGTTTGGACTTAGGCCTAATTTTAATTCCTATAATCCTTATGATTATTGGAATTTTTTATCTATTTTATTCAAGAAAGGGTTTCAGTATAGCATTAAAAATTCTCAATTATATAAAACCACTTAAAAAATTCTCTGAAAACGCTGAAGAGTCACATAGAATAATTCGAACTGCTTCTGATGTGAAGACCATCTGTTCTTGTTCAGGGTTAACAATTATCTTTAGATTGATAGAGTCTTTTGGAATTATTTTAATACTCTCTGGATTAGGAATAGATTTTATCAATTTTCTTAATTTATTGAGTATGTACTCCATATCTGTAATAATTGGTTCAATATCTATGTCACCTGGTGGTTTAGGAGTTATTGAAGGAAGTTTTGCAGGATTACTGACACTAGAAGGTTTAGAATTAAAGACTGCCCTTGTTATTGCTGTAATTGTTAGATTTTTTACATTGTGGTTTGCAGTTTTGGTTGGTTTTATCGCACTGAAAATAATTGATCTAGTTAAAAACTAGTAGATTTATCTCGTGACTCTTTGAAACTAGTAATTCTCTTTCCTTCATCATCGATGATTCTATCAATTCCAGATAATTTTTCTCTCATAGATGAAATCAATGTGCCTACCTCATCTGCTTCATTTTCAACAGCATTTCTCTTTTGAGTCAGATGTTGAATTCCACGTGTTTCTTCATCAATATAGTCACTAACTTTCATTAATTTTTCTTTCAAATTCTTAATATCTACAGATTCTTCTTCAATCTCTTTTTCTAAGTTGGTTCTTTTTTCTTTTAGATTAGAAATCAGACCTCCAACATAATCGATAGCCTCTTCCAATTTTACTCGCTTGTTCATCAACGATGAAATTCCAATATCTGAACCTGATTCATCAATTTCTGGTTGTGATTCAGACACAGATTCTGCTATATTTTCAGAAGGTTGCTCCTGATTTTCAGAAGGTCGTTCCTCAACCATCTCGCCGCCTTCTTCTTCTTTGAATTTGTCCATAAATCCAGTCACGAATTAACTTCATTTTCCTCAAATAAAAACATGCAAAATCTTTTTTTCCGCACAACTAACTACAGGGATTCTGCCTAATTCCATGTAAATTGATTTTCTAGAATATCTCTGTAAATACTGGGCAATTCCGCGTTCTATGGAGTTTCTAGAAAATGTTTGTAATATCAGGGAAATTCCGCGTAGGGCACAAGTACGCGAACAGGCACAAATTCCGCGCAAATTGATTTTCTAGAATATCTTTTTTCCCGCCCCCGCCACCAAAATTGCCACTTTTACCCACTTTTTACCCATTTCAAACCTGTTCCGCTATGCGTTCCGCTGTGGGATTTCAAAATGTTCCTCATAAAGCTCTTGATCCTAAACTAGACCATGTCAAAAC
>Ga0206678_10003364_pt1 | contig 9991 bp, 8 predicted proteins | sample M180m12015metaG_FD_155453 | JGI IMG/M metagenome (GOLD analysis project Ga0206678, IMG submission 155453) | Ammonia-oxidizing marine archaeal communities from Monterey Bay, California, United States - M1 80m 12015 | ecosystem: Environmental > Aquatic > Marine > Intertidal zone | place: USA...
AATGGATCGCCAGTCGTACGCCTATGCGCAGAGTAGGCGAAGCACAGGAAGTCACCAACGCGGTGATGTTTCTTGCCTCAGATTTAGCCAGTTATATAACCGGGGTTGATCTGCTTGTGGATGGCGGAACCAATGCCAGTAATGGCACTTTCCAAATTCCACCCATTCATCATGAGTGGAACAAAGATACGCCGATGGTTCCATCATCCTACCAGCCAGTTCAGCCAAGACCAGATTGGTACCAGGGCTTGTCAGATGGGGTTCCAGGTGTTCACTATCCGCTTCCGGAATAGATGGTGACATGAGTTTACAGGGTTTGCCTCCCAGCAATGCTCGAAGTCGAGTATGGTCAGGTTAAACCTACTACAGAGGACCATAACTAACTTAATTTGAGCGCTATAATGGATAAACCGTATGTTTTGCTGATAGCAGGTTTGGTTTTGCTGATGGCAGTATCGGGCTTTGAGGTGATGGCTATGGAAAATTCGGCATCGTTAAACAGCTTTAACGTTACCTACCAGGTCCCAAGGGGTAAAGACACGACTCGTGCTTTTCTAGATATTTACCCGGCCAGGGACAAGCCGGGTGCGCCTGTGGTTGTTTTCTGGCATGGCGGTGCTTTGATGCAGGGAGACAAGCAACTAGTTGGAAACCTGGCTCGGACCCTAGCTGACCAGGGTGTTGCGGTGGTTGCTGCTAATTATCGTCTGTCTCCTGCTGTCCAGCATCCCGCTCATCTGCAGGACGCGGCGGCGGCAGTCAACTGGGTTAAATCCCATATCAAGGAATATGGTGGTGACCCAGCGAAACTATTCCTCAGTGGGCATTCTGCTGGTGCTTATCTCGCAGTTCAATTAGCACTGGATTCACGTTATCTGGCTGAACATGGCTTAACACTGACTGACCTCGCTGGTGTTGTTGCCATCAGTCCGTTCCTGTATGTAGAAGAAGTAGCGCCGCAGCGTCCCAAGGTGGTCTGGGGTAAGGACCCAGCCGGTTGGCTGGAGCCTTCTGTGAGTGGTTATGTTGGCGCGGGCAAACCACCCCTGCGACTGCTATATGCAGCGGGTGATGAGCCGTGGCGTCGCAGCCAGAACGAACGTCTGGCGAGGGACTTGATGGGATTTGAGGTCGATGCGCAAGCCTTGATGGTGCCGAACAGGAATCACCGGTCGATTATGACAAGGGCCGATCACAGAGATGACCCGGTCGTAGAAGCCATCTATCTGTTCATCTCTGGCGAAGAGTAGAATGTAAGCTGTTTGTCGGTCAGGGTTAGGTGTCAGGAGCGGGACGAGAAAAAACGGTTAATTTATTGCATCTGGAAAATCATTGGATAAAACCGACTTAGGCCGACAACAATATGTGACTGCCTACAGGCCATGCTCCTGCCCGGGTACTTGAACATTACCGGGCTAACTATGATTAAATCGATGTCTAAGCTCTATTTAAAAGGGATGGATCATGGTGGATAGTGGTTTAACCAGCCAGGTAGATTATGTGCTCAGCACGGCCAGATCGGTGCGGCGGAAACTGGATTTTGAAACACCGGTAAGCAAGCAGGACATTGAAGCCTGTATAGAGGTGGCAGTCCAGGCACCGACGGGACTTGCTGGGGAAAACTGGCGTTTCGTTGTTATTACTGATCCAGAACTGAAAGAAAAAATAGCAGGTATTTATCGAGATGTACTCATACAACTCAGTGAATCCCGGAATGTAACCTTAAAGCCTGGCCACCACGCTTTAATGGCGAGACTTCACGAGATACCTTGCATGGTCATGGTCTTCTCGCTAGGCGAACCTGATGAGGATGCTTCAGCGCAGCTGGCATTTTATGGCTCAATCCTGCCAGCAGCCTGGTCGTTGATGTTGGCCATGAGGGCCAGGGGTATTGGTACTACCTGGACTACGCTGCTAGCGTCGCGGTCCGATGAAATCAGAACGCTGCTGGGTATTCCTGAAGGCGTAACCCAGACCGTGATGTTGCCTGCTGCCTATACGAAGGGCGCGAAGCTGAAGAAAGCAGAACGCAGGCCGGCAAGCGAGGTGACCTACTGGGATGGTTGGCAGAACAATGCCTGATGCCGTTGAGCGGTTACCCGGGCAGCGATACCAGGTGCTGGGAACAGTTGTCTGGAATCATCGCCTGATTTGATCCTAGGTTGCTGAAAATGCAAATGATGACAGACAGATACGAGAGGTATTTATGATTGAAACCCCCAAATCCATTACCGATGTGACTTCAAGCTGGTTGGGAGAGGTGCTTAAGGCAGATATAGATCGCATCGACCCGATCCAGATCGGCCAGGGCATAGGCCTGATGGGCGATATTTACCAGGTAAAGATAACCTACCGTGCTGCTGGAACCACCTCGCCAACCAGTGTCGTCGTAAAACTCCCATCCTCGTTTGAAGAAAATCGTCAGCAGGGTATCGCGCTGGGTATGTTTGAAGCCGAAATACGTTTTTACGATGAGCTCGCGCCAGGAGTCAGTGTCGGCTTGCCCGATGTATACTTTACTCAAATTTTGCCCGGAACGGCTGACTTTGTCATCGTTATGGAAGATTTGAGCCATCTCACTATGGTTAATCAGAGTGATGGCATGTCGTTTGAGCAGGCCCTATCGGCTGTTAAGGTCCTCGCAGGCATTCATGCGGTCTGGTGGGATAAAGTGCAGTTGCCGGCATTGGAATGGATCCCTTCGATGATTGGACCGCGTATCGAGTATGTGGATCAACTTCTTGAACAGATCTGCCCTGTATTTGAGGCGGGGTTTGGCAAGTACCTGCCCGCTGGGGGAATGGCGCTGTACCAGCAATTCGCTGGTAATTACCTCAGGATCAATACCGAGCTAGCTGGGCGCAGTCCCTGGACCATCGCGCATCAGGACTATCGAGTTGAAAACATGTTATTTGGGCAGGATGCAGGCCAGGTAGTGGTGATTGACTGGCAGGGAATCGGCCGAGGGCCAGGCGCATACGATTTAGCTTATTTACTAGGCGGCTCCATGGATATTGATTTACGCCGGGCGCATGAAAAAGAATTGGTGGATGCCTATCATGCTCAACTGATGCGCGGCGGCGTAGATGACTACACCATAGCTCAGACTTGGGACGATTATTGTTTCGCCCACCTACAGGGTGGTCTGGCTACCTCGATGGTGACCGGTGGCACAATGGATCTGAGCAATGAGCGGGGTCTGGCGCTAGTGGTAACAATGGCGCAACGTCACATTACTGCAGCGCTTGATCATAGCGGTATGGAGCGACTCGCTGGGATTACCTGATAGGGCCTGCCGCTGTAGTCAGTTATCGGTAGTGACTCAATGGTTTGACCGGGACGTTTTAACCAGTTCTGCTTGTGCCTTCATGGGACTTGATTAGGCGCGGTAAAACCTTGGTTTGAATTTATGATGCTAACGTTACCCATTGGTTTTCCTGAATTTTTATTATAGAAACAACTTTACGGTGTTTTGTCGGTGTTGCCTGTATTGACATCCTGTTCGAGTTCTAATATCACCTGCACTAGCAGCCATTGATTCGAAGGTGATTGCAGGCGTGACCACTTGAATCGGAACTGCTGGTATCCCTAGAAACGCTTTGAATTGCGATTGGAGTGATCAATATTTACTTTACAATAGCGACCGAGCTCCCGCATGGCTCGTATCACGACTGGTGCAGTTGGACTAGCTTTCAAAGGTAATATGGGGGCGTCGACGCAGCCAGTTAACGGTGCATGTCAGGGTTCTAAAGGTAGCAGCTTGCAGTTTAATGTGATGTGTGGTTTTGTCTTCTAGAGCTAGCCGGGTGACCGGTAGAGGTGCTTTTCGGGTTAGCTGATAAAGTATGTTCTAATTAACGAGCAGTAAGAGGGGGGCGAGATGCAGCTGACGATTAATCCAATTTCTGAGCGGGGATTTGGCGCCGTCGTGGAGGGTGTCAGACTCAATCAATTGCAGGATGCCCAGTTTGCAGAGATAAAATCGGCCTTCCTGAAATTTGCTTTCCTGGTATTCCCTGAGCAGTTCCTCACCGACGAAGAAAATATTGAATTTGGCGAACGCTTTGGCAAACTGGAATTTGGCGCCCTGCCGATCGCTAATCAAACCAAGCATGAAGACGGCTCCTACAGCGAGGTTATCAGCATAAAGACCCGTCGTATGCGAACCAATATCGGTAATGAAGCCTGGCACACAGACTCTACCTATTGGCCGGTAAGTAGCAAATGTGCCATGCTCTCTGCCGTTGCTGTTCCAACTCAGGGTGGCGAGACGGAACTTGCCGATACGCGAGCCGGTTACGCGGCTCTGGATGAAGGCAGTCAACAACAAATAGCCGGTTTGAGCGCCTATCATTCAACACAGTTTTCGCAGGCCAACGATCTAGGTGACTTTCCCAAGCAGCAGCAAGGCACTATCTATCACGGTGAGGCCTATTTGCGACCACTGGTTAAAACGCATCCAGAGACGGGAATCAAAAGCCTTTTTATCGGTCGACATGCCTTTGCTATCCCTGGCCTGGAAAGACAGGAAAGCAGAGCATTGTTGAAATCTCTGGTTGATTTTGTTGTCAGCGAGCCCTCCCGAGTCTATACCCATAAATGGCAGGTAGGCGAAATGCTGGTTTGGGATAATAGGGCATTATTGCATCGTGCCAGACCCTACGATTACAGCTTGCCAAGGGTAATGACCGCGACCAGGATCGCTGGTGACGCCAGCGAGCTTGCTTATTACCCGGAAGATTCGAGAGCAGAAGCGGGACGCCAGGCGCTGGCGACCGAGCTGGCGATTCTGCAGCAGGAGGCTAAAGGGAAAATGTTTGCCTGATCTGCAACAACCCTATCTGCAATAAAAGCCCTGTAGCGGCTTTTTCTCAAACAGAACGATGTATCAATAAAATGATGTATCAATAAAATGATGTATCAATAAGAATTATGATACCTTATGAGCGCATGGCCTGGTCGGGGATGCCAAGGTAAACCGTGCTGGATCTGGTAAGTTTGTAACTCAGCCTGACGGTGTTAATTCCCCCTTGCCGATTATGACTTTAACTTGATTAACGGGGTGTGAGAAACGCCTGGATGCCATAACTTTGTGAGGAAGTATTTATGTCGAAATTTTGGAACAGCAAGCACGTCTGCCTACAATTTTCATTTTTGGTGCTGGGATTTTCAGTCGCTGTGTTGCAGGCGGATACAGATCCGCAGCCAGAATACTCAAGCCCGGTAGCTGCAAACTACCCCAAAGACGTTTATTGGGGTGACACTCACTTGCATACTCGAAATTCAGCGGATGCTTATTCATTAGGCAATTTAAATCTAACACCAACGGATGCTTATCGGTTTGCTCGCGGTCAGGCAATCACGGCTCACAATGGTATGCAGGTACAGTTGAGAAGGCCTTTGGATTTTCTGGTGGTGTCCGACCACGCCGAGTATCTGGGTGGTTACTATCGATTCGATGTTGCTGATCCATTGGTTGTCGAAACAGCAGCAGGAAATCAGTGGAAAGAATTCGAAGACCAGGGTGATCCGATAGCTCGAATTGGCACCTTCACCGCCAGTATGCAGGATCCTGAAAACTTTTATCCCTTTCCAGAAAAAGTCCGTAAATTAATCTGGGAGGATGTAGCCCAAACGGCAGATGATAATAATAGGCCAGGGGTGTTTACAGCGTTCACAGGCTATGAATGGACCTCAATGATTTCCGGAAATAACCTTCATCGAGTTGTTCTTTACAAAGATGGCGCCGAAAAAGCAGCTCTGATCCCGCCTTTTTCTGGGCAGGATAGCCTCGACCCCCGCGATCTCTGGCAGGCGCTAGCACATTATGAAGAGGCTACTGGCGGCTCCGTAATGGCAATTGCCCATAATGGCAATATTTCCAATGGCATGATGTTCTCCGACACCTCAGTGGACGGCAAAGCCATTGATGTGAATTATGCCAAGCTGAGATCCCGGTGGGAGCCCGTCTACGAAGTCACTCAAGTGAAGGGGGATGGTGAGTCCCACCCGACATTATCTCCAGACGATGAGTTTGCTGACTTCGAAAACTGGGACAGGGACAATATTGGCCGCACTGAGGACAAGCAGGACGCCATGCTCAAACACGAATATGCGCGCTCCGCCCTTAAATTAGGGCTCAAGCACGAGCAGGAACTGGGCGTTAATCCCTTTAAGTTTGGTTTGATCGGGAGCACTGATGGGCACAATTCAGTTTCAACCACTGAGGAAGATAACTTTTTTGGCAAATTTCCGGATTCCCAGCCGAGTAAGAAGCGGCTTGATAATCAAATGGCGGGTGTTCTATGGGAAAACTGGCGTATAGTTGCTTCCGGTTATGCCGCTGCCTGGGCCAGAGAAAATACCCGCGAAGCCCTGTTTGAAGCCTTCAAGCGCAGGGAGGTCTATGCAACCACTGGATCCCGTATTCAGGTCAGGTTTTTTGGCGGCTGGAATTATCAGGCTTCAGATATCGATCGCCCAACCTATCTGGATATAGCTTATAGTGGCGGAGTGCCGATGGGCGGGGACCTCCTGCAGGCACCAGAAAACAAGGCTCCCTCTTTTATGGTGGTCGCCGCAAAAGATCCAGATGGGGCTAATCTGGATCGTGTGCAGATCATCAAGGGCTGGTTGGAACAGGATGGCGCTCTCAGGGAAAAGGTCTATGACGTGGTATGGTCAGGCGAGCGCTCTTTGGATCCCGAGACGGGTAAGTTGCCTGCGGTAGGCAATACCGTCGATGTCGAAACAGCAACCTATTCAAACTCAATTGGTTCGACCGATCTAGCCGTGGTTTGGACGGATCCCGACTTCGATGCGGATGAACGGGCATTTTACTATGCCAGGGTATTGGAAATCCCTAAACCGCGCTGGACAACCTATGATGCAGTTTATTTCAACCTGGATCTCAGCGAAGACATTCCGAGAGTAATCCAGGATCGAGCTTATACTTCACCGGTCTGGTATACGCCCTAGTGAGACAAAGCGTGCTGCGGGAACCAGTGATTCATTTCCTGGTTCTGGGAAGTCTGATATTTGCTGTTTTTCACTGGATTTCAGGGGAAAGTGACGCCTCAGATAAGCGTACTATTATCGTTGATGAAGCTGCGATACTGGAATTCATGCAGTATCGCTCAAAATCCTTTGATCGAGAAGCTGCCCGGCAACGATTTTTTGGCTTTTCCGACCAACGCCGTAAACAGATTGTGGAGCAATTTGTCAGGGAAGAGGCGTTGTACAGGAGAGCCCTGGATTATGGTTTTGATCAGGGGGATTATGTGATCCGTCTGCGCCTGGTACAGAAAATGGACTTTACTGCGGAAGGTCTGGCGATTGACCATACCGAGATTGCTGATGCTGCAGTGAAGGAACACTATCAGGCCAATATAGCTGAGTATACCGAATCCGCCACTATATCTTTTGTTCATGTTTTTCATAGTTTCAGTAAAAATGGGGTCGGTCTAGCGACCTCAAAATCGGTGGCATTAATGGAGCGGCTCAATGCGCAGGGGGTCACTTTAGAGCATGCTGCTCGATATGGTGACCGGTTTCCGTATCATGTTAATTACGTTGAAAAAACGCTGGAGCAGGTCACAGATCACTTTGGTCTGGCGATGGCAAGGCAGTTATTTTCGCTGCCCGTAAATCGTCAGCAGTGGCTAGGCGGGTTTCAATCCGAGCATGGGCGCCATGTCGTATTGGTGGTGGCAAGCGACCCAGCAAGGATCCCTGAGTTCACGGAGGTTGCCGGTCAGGTCCTTGTTGATTTGCGTAACCAGATAAAAAGCCATCAGCAAAAGAAATATATCGATGAGGTACTTGCACATTACCAAGTTGAAATCGATCCCGGGTTGCTGGGTAATTGATTATCTGTGAGCAGGAACGCAATACCACGTGTCACTGCCGTCACGCTTTAGCACTCGCAGGATTAACGTTGTGAATAGTACAGGGTGCTCATTAGCTGTGATGATGCGCGCAGTGTGTTTGAGCTTTCTGCCATTGCTGCTGGGATTGATAATTGCTGTTGTGCCAGCCTCGGCCCATGATAGCCGGCCGGTTTATATTGAACTAATACAGGACACTGCGACACTTTATAATCTGATGTGGCGGGTACCTGACAGCATCCGGCAGGAGACCATTCCAGATATAACCCTGGAAGGGGATTGTAAGGCTCATAGCGTTAACGAAGGTATTATTTCGTCAATCAGGGCGATCCAGAGTCACCAGGGTCGCAGGGTTTACCGTTGTGAACTCGATGTTTTCCCAAAAGCAGTTTTGCTGGACTATCCAGTGAGCAATCCGTCGTTATCGACTATCGTACGGGTAATTGACCGGGATAATGCGGTTCGGGTTATTCATGCCCGGCCAGAATCTAACCGTATTGCACTGTTAAATAACGATTCTGCTGGCCAGGTTGCCCTGGAGTATATCTCACTGGGAACACGGCATATCTGGAGTGGCTTTGACCACCTGCTCTTTGTGACCTGTCTGGTGCTGATGGCCAGTGGTTTAAAGCGTGTACTGCTGATGGTCACGGGTTTTACGGTAGGGCATTCTCTGACCCTTATCATGGCAACTCTGGGCTTGATCAGAATCCCTGTTTTACCGGTCGAACCGGTGATTGCACTGAGTCTGGTATTTGTTGCGGCAGAGTTGCTCAGGGAGCAGAAAGACACCTGGACATGGCGTTATCCTCTGCTCATGGCTTCATGTTTTGGTTTGTTGCATGGCCTTGGTTTCGCCAGTGCTATTTCAGCACTCGGGCTGCCTGAGAATGAAATTTTTACAGCGTTGCTGGCATTCAACCTGGGCGTTGAACTAGGCCAGATGACGTATGTAGTGGCTATTATGCTGTTGATGGCCTTGTACTCGTTAGCCAGTGGTGCGCTAGGCGCGCCAAAGGCCATGGTTCTATCAAGAGTGCTTGCCTGGCCTGTCGGTGGACTCGCCGCATTCTGGTTCGTGGAAAGGCTTTACCTGCTGGTCAGCTAGAGCAGCAGGATTAACGTAACCATTATCCTGGTGGGTGATCTGGACGGAGTGTTTGAGTTCGCTGCTTGGTTTATTTAGGTGGCCTTCTGGTTTGTCAGGCCCTGGCCGGACCTATTAACATTCGTATTCAGCGCGGACGGGATTGATAAAACCAATTAATCAGAGGATTGACCATGAGATTAAACGATAAGGTAGCCATTGTGACGGCGGCAGGTCGAGGTATTGGCCGAGGAATTGCCTTGCGCCTGGCAGAAGCAGGCGCGCAGGTGGTCGTCAATTCATATACGGAAGAAACCACCGCTGAAACAGTACGGCAGATCAGGCAGGCCGGGGGCAAGGCAAGTCAGGTGGTCGGTGATATTACCAATCCTGACAAGATGCTGGAGCTGCGCGACCACGCATTGAGCCAGTATGGGCAGATAGATATTCTGGTGAATAATGTAGGTGCTGGCCCCAAGCAGGCAGTCGCGCCGGAGCAACATGAGCTAGGCCCGGTTAGCGCCGTTTGGAATGCTTTATATGCCCAGAATTTACTGCCGGTGGTACAGATGACCGAAGCTGTGCTCCCCTCTATGCGGCAGCGACGGGAGGGCAAGATTGTCATTATATCTTCTATAGCAGGCCGGACTTCGCTATCTGATAAGATGCTCAATCACTTTGTGCATCCATCCTATGGTGCTATGAAAGCAGCATTGATCAACTACACCCAGACGCTGGCTGAACTGGCTGGACCGGATAACATAAATGCTAATGCGGTCTGTCCTGGTATTGTTTATACCGATGCCTGGAAAAGTAACGCAGGCAAGGCAGTTAAGACCATAGATGAGTTCCGTGGCCAGCAAGCAGATGAGTGGTTTGCTGGAATAGCCAGGGGTGACTATCCGCATATCTTTGACAGAACGCCGCTGCAGCGACCACAAACCGTCGAAGACATTGGTAATGCAGTTTTATTTCTGGTGTCTGAGAATGCGATCAATATTACCGGTCAATCCCTGAT
>Ga0206678_10003370_pt1 | contig 9981 bp, 6 predicted proteins | sample M180m12015metaG_FD_155453 | JGI IMG/M metagenome (GOLD analysis project Ga0206678, IMG submission 155453) | Ammonia-oxidizing marine archaeal communities from Monterey Bay, California, United States - M1 80m 12015 | ecosystem: Environmental > Aquatic > Marine > Intertidal zone | place: USA...
TCTTTTACAGTAGGAGTCACAGCAATTGGAATCGCTTCTGTAACTTTTTCAGTTCTTACTTCCTCTTCATTAATCACTTGTGCTGAAACGGGATTTGTTAAGCGAGTAGGACGAGGGAACCATCCTAATGGCGCAGTAATACCTGAGATACTAATACTAGGGATAAGAGAATCTTCTTCCTCTTTTAACCATCCAGCAGATATCAGTGATCGAACAGCAGTTTCCGCATCATCAGGCGACAACCATTCCATATCAAACGATAATATTCTTTCAACATCTATTGCAGCAAGCGGCTTTCCATCTCGAAAACAAATGGCGAGAACTCTACGAATATCTTCAACATCCTCGCCCCCCATGTTGACTACATGAATAGCCGACATTCAATAAGTTGAGGGATAATAAGTTCCAATCATTCTATGCGAGTGAAAGTTTTGTCCTCATTTAATAACCACTTACCACAAGTTTCTCCAGAGTAGTAAGTCGCATCTGATGAATACTCATAATCGCCACCACCTGGCAATTCAGACCAATCATTAACAGTGGTTGAAATTGGATTAGATATTTGATTTTCATCAATATCAACCTCCTCTGTACTTTCTGCTGTTTCAGGAATGAGTGAATCAAGAGCACCGAAATGTGCAGCAGCCGCAGCCTGTAAATCAACTTCAGGTTGAGCGTCTTGGGTTAGGTTTGGAGGTGCACCTGAAGGTCCACTAGATGTTGGAGAAGAAGACCCAGGAGGTCCATTCTTTGGTTTTGATTTACCAGGAGGCCCATTCTTCGGTTTTGATTTACCAGGAGGTCCATTCTTCGGTTTTGTTGTACCAGGTGGGCCAGTCTTTGGCTTAGAACTGTCGTCTATTGATGGAGGCTCACCTTTTGAAGAAACATTTTCAGAATCGAGAACAAGTTCATCTAAATCGGTTCTTCTCTTTTTGAGATATATTGCAGCTCCAATTAGTGCGGATACACCTCCACCTGCCAATGCTATTGTAGTGGTTGAGAATCCCTGAGATTTGCCATCATAATCCTTTGTCCAAGCATTATTTTCCTCATCCAATTCCCAAATTAATTGTTCATCATCAACTGAAATTAGTAGTGTCCATTTTCCACTAGGAACTGTAATTCTTGAATTCATAATAACAGCGGTATTCTCTCCTAATTCATTCAGTAATTGACGTCCTACGATTGTTTTCTCATCACCTTGAACGATGAAAACACTTAGATTAAATGGTTGCTGGATTTTCTCCCCAGCATTAATCAATTCTACTTTGAGTGATAATTTAGAACCAGCAGTTGCCTCTCCTGTGACTTTTATATCTCCCAATTCTAAATCCGGACCGATATTATTCAAGGTGCTTACTAACCATGGTGACAATTCACTATTTCCATTTTCGGATTCAAGTTGCCAACCTGCATCATCATAACCATCTGCCCAGCATGCAATTTGCGCTTGATTTGATAATAGCGATGGGTCACCCGAATCACTGAAATCAAAATCAAACGCGAACATTGTTTTACCATCAAAAATAGTACTTGATCCTCTAGAAAGTGTGATTGCTTGCCAATTTTGTTCTGTTGATCTTACTTGACATGAGAGTGTCAAATTGGAACTCCAAGATTGAGGTTCATCTATATTGACTCCTATTTCCACATTATCAAGATGATATCTTGAGATTCCACTAGTCAATTGCGACTGCAAAATCATCGGGGCGTCAGCATCAACGACAATATTTGGTAAAGCAATATCTAGTAATTCAGAGAAATCCAATGGGTCCCAGATGCCTATTTTTGCATCATTTATGAGTCCACTTTCAATAGGTGTTGGAATTGATATTGATAATTGTCCATTAATAACATTAGCAGTCAGTCCACCCTGCCACCTTTCTGCTTGAATTTTACCCGACCAAACCACTCCTAATTGGCCATTGTAATTTTCTCCTGAAAGCAAGTGCTTTACCGATGCTTCAATTTCGATTCTATCACCTGCCATTAATTTCGGCGAATCACCAAGAGTGCCATTTACTCGTCCAGTCACATCCATTAAACTTTGAAATTGAACATCTAATCCCCTCTCTAATGACCATTGTCCTTCTTGTGATACACGGGTTGCACCATCGTAATCGCGAACAATAATTTCTGTTATTCCAGTAATTATTCCCGCATTTGTTAGCGTCCAATCAACGGTAGCCCACATTTCAACAGTCATTTCACTTCCAGATGTGGTCATTATACAGTTTGAGGAATTCACCAACAATCTTGCATCCAATGAACTACAAATTCCATCATGTGGTAAATATTTGATGCCTAGATTCGAATCACCACCTAATTCAATTTTGAATTCACTAAGGTCTTCCATTTGGTTTGAATCACTGGCGGTAATTCTCCATCCGATTTGGCGAGTTGGTTCAAATCTCTGCCCTAAGGTGGAAACATTGTCTCCAAGTGCTGTAATTTCAATAATAGTTGCTTTTTGTGGCTGACGACTAATCCACCACGATGTTCCATTTTCGGCAGAAATTTCGGGTAATAAATGTCCAGAAGTATCAACTCCACTAAGCAAGGTGCGAACAATTTTGTGATCGCCATTTCCGCTATCATTGACGGTGATATTAAGGTACCAAATATTACCGATACTAATAATTGAGAAATTTTTCTGTCTGTATTCACCTATCTGCGAGATTCCATCTAATGGGTTGCCATTAGTTCCATCATCCAAATCTTCTACCCAAACTGACATTTGAGTTGTATTATTTGTAAATCCACCAACATCGTAAATCTGTATTCCAAATAATCGATTAGCATCTTTATTGATGTATTCACCATCTGTAATAGTTGTTGATAGCAATACTGGAACTTCAATATTTAGGATAAATTTGTATGGAGTTTCATCAACATTTAGTATTAAATCATCTAAAGTGGTTGCTTCTATCCAAATATTTGATTTTCCAGAGACATTTTCTGGGAGTGTGTATTCAATGTCAGTTTCTTGACCAACATTTAGAACAAACCAACTTGTAGTAGCATTATTCCAAACATCATTCCCCTGTTCAGTTTGATTATATTCGAGAATATCTAAGTGGACACGTGCTCGTATTGTTCCAGATAATAATTGATTTCCAGACGTCGTGAAATAATTTTCAACAACCAAATTTAGTTTAGTTAATTCAGGAACTACCTCATCTTCTTGAAGTGAATAGTTGCCTATGCTTGTGAAATTTGCAGTGACAGATTTAATTCTCACATCCACTTCTTTGTCAATACTGATTGGTACTGGATGATTATACGTTGTATTTCTAAGGCCAATTGTTTTTACTTGTATTAAGATATAGTCGGTAGCAAGGCCTTCAGATAGTGAAAATTGCCAATCCATTAGTTGACCATCTTGATTCATTAGGCCCTTCTGAACATCTGTTTGTTGTGAAAGGATCATTGAATCTGGGTCGTCTACAGAAAATGAAGCACTATCTTCTGACCAAGTAATTGTGGTCCATTGCGAAGCAGACTCTTTGAATCCTTGAGAATTAGCTGAAACGATTGAAAATTGATATTGTGCTGCATTGGTATATGCATGATGATGTGTAGTAAGAGAGATAGGTGCAGCGTTTGGATGCATTGTGCTAGGAATAGAGGAGGTAATTGCAGCATTTTCGCTAATTATTTCCACATTGTCCAAATCAGGAGTTGACCAATTTTCCATAGCAGTAGTTGTATACTTGATTCTATATTGCATGAAAGATGAATCTTCACTCAATATGCTTAGCGAATGATTTGCAATTCCAACGAATTCGGGAATACTAGCATTTGCTCCAACTGGTTGCCATTCATTCATTCCTACTGCAACAGTATCAGAACCTGATTTGTATTGCATTTGCAAGTCAGTTCCATAAGGGGTGGTGCCATCAAGTGTCATCCACATAGGTGTTGCAGAACCTTGGGGAGTATATCTCAAATCAATAGGAAGGGAAGTTATCCAACCTTCATGTTCTGCTGGGTTTTCAAAATATTTAGTTTCTCCAAGATAAATGGCACCCCATGATGCGAATCTAGTATTAGATGTGTCTCCGCCTGCAAACACGATTGCTCCACCACCAGAAGCTATTGTAGAATCATATAATCCGATGGGGTGTGTATACAGTAGCCTCCAAGTTTGGTCAGTAGGATGATATCCAAACATTTTCTTATTTGCAACACCATTCCAAGTTTGATCCTCATAGCCCCCAATCAATACAATTTCATCATTGAATACAGTTGCAGCATGTGCTGCGAGTGAAATCGGTAAGTCACTTAAATTAGTCCAGGTATCTGTAGCAGGATCGTAGACCTCGGTTCTATTTGAATCAATAATCTCGGTATAATTGTTTATTATCTCTTTTGACACTCCTCCAAGAGCATACAATTTGCCATTGAATGCTGTCAATGTAAAAGAATGTCTTTCGTAATTCATACTCGCCAATTCAGTCCAATTGTCGATAACAGGGTCATAACGCAATAATCTGTCAGTAATATCCTGCCGATTCTGTCTATTGACTCCACCTGCAACATAGAGATAACCATCAAGAGCATCTACTCCAGCCAGACCAACTTTTTTACCTGCTGGCATTGATGTTTTCATTGTCCAATTGCCAGTATTCAAGTCATAACTCTGCAGATATCCTTGCGCCCTAATCTCAGGGCTAGCAGTTGGATGGTAGTCTCCTGCAAGGTATAACTTTCCATCAATTTGGGCACAACCCGCATATTGTTGTGTTTCATTAAGCATTGAACTTGAAAAACTCCAATTTCCAGTTGCAACATCAAATATTTCTACCGCATTTGTTGGACCCTCGTCATTACTATTCATCGGATTCGGGTCAATTCTTCCACCCATTAACCATATTTCGTTAGTTTGTTCTAGATAGGCAGTACACGCACCAGTGCGAGTAAACATCAATCCGTTTGCATTTGTAGCTCCCCATTGAATTGCAGGGCGGCCCAATTTTGCTTCACCAGTAGAATTTATTACAGAAGTATTTTCATGAAGAAATCCATTGCTAGCATTGAAATCGTTATTTGAATGAGATATTTCTTTAACAGTTTCAGGAGAAGAAAGAGGGGTATCATTTACTGTGATCATTACTGACATTGATGATGTCAACAATATCACTAATAGCAGCAAAACGATGCCATTTTTCCTCCCCGCACCGCTATCCATGGTTCGGGGGTGAACAACTGCTTCAATTAATTTATTGATTGATGTATAGATATTATTGATAATAGACTTAAAAGATAGTAGATTGCTGAAAGTCGTGTAAAATGATGTGGAGCATCACTGGCATAGGTTCATGCCTATGTTGTTAATGCGGGCGTAATAGGGGTGTTGAATTTGTCACGTGATTACATCGCAAGGGACCCGAGAACAGGGTTGCCTATCAATGTAGGAAGCAAGAAAAAACCCGTAAGAAAAGCGAACATCAAAAAGGAAACAGGTCCTTGGCAAGGTTTGCGTAAACAGGACATTATTCCTTTGGCAAAAGGTGAAATTGAATCAGCAAAGTCTGCTTGGACTGATAGAGATTATCAGTTAACGCAAGTCGACGGAGTTAGGGCATTACAAATGCTGAAAGGATTTGCTTCAAAGGAAGCACATAAAGTATTAATCACTTCATTACAAAGTGATAATCCAGCAATTAGAATCGCAGCCTTGCAGGCATTACCAGAAGTTGCAATTCAGAAGTCTGATGAAATGTTTGATTGGCTTAGTGTACTTCTTGATGATGAAGATGAAGATGTGAGTAGGGCTGCTAGCAAGGCGCTTGCAATTTCGGCTCCAGTCTTCCCTTCAGCAGTTGAAACAATCTTGGTAAATGAACTGCGTTCATCTGTTCCATTCCGCCAAAATAATGCATGGGAGGCGTTGAAAGGTCTAGCGGAAACTTGGCCACAAGTTGTTTGCCTTCATATTGATAGTTTAATGCTTGAAACTGATGTGAAATGTAGAATAAAGGCAGCGAAATTACTCCGAAAGGTATTGAGAAAGGGTGGGTCTGCTGCATGGGATTTGGTTTCATGGGCTCTTAACGATGAAAGCGATGAAGTTCGTAGAATTGCTGCAAAAACATTGCCAACTTTGGCAAATCGTGAACCTCGTGTTGCTGCATTATTTGCAGAGCGAGCAATGGTAGATAGTGATCCTGCAGTTCGCATTTCTGCAGTTAAAGCTATACAAAATATTGACAAGGATAATGGACGAGCTCAAGACATCGTACTCTCAGGAACAAGAAGTAAGGATTTACAGGTTCGTATGGCTTGTATTAATTTGCTACCACGTTTGTTGAGCGAAGATGTGCTGCGTGTAACTGCTGAAGAATTACTTCGCACTGAAACTGATAGCCAATTGATAAAGAGTTTGAAAGAGATGGTATTTGATGCTGAAATTGAAGGTACAGAGGCCCAAAAGAATCGTTTCCTTGCGGATGCATTACCTGTTCCTCAATTAGATAGAGAGATCGCAGAATCTCAAGGTAAACAAATTGGATTGGAACCGCTTCCATCAGAGAAGAGGCCAAATGCTGAAGATATTAGCGAGAAACCAGACCATCTCTTGACCGATGCTGAAAGGGTTCAGAAGATGATTAAAATGAATGAAGAAATCAAGAAAAAGGAAGCTGAGAGAAAGAACGCATACCGTTCATTTTCTCAGGATGAAGTCTATGGATATGATGATGATATTGAGCCTGATTTTAATTCTGAAGACGGTACTGATTTCTAAGTAAACATTGTACGTTTTTGCTCACAGTGTTTGCTTTTCATGCTAAGAAAAATCCGGCACCGTTAAGAGGGGGAGGTTAGTGGGCCGAACGCTAAAGAGGTGTGTTATCATGAGTGATTCTCCGTTCAACGACAAGGAAGAGCAATTTGACAGACTATGGGATGGTATGACTCCTAAGGGAATTAACCGAAACAAGTCTTTAAAATTTAGACAATACATTCTCGAGCATGTCCGCCAAACACGCCGTCCAATGAATAGAGAAAATGCTCTAAAGTATTGGATGGGCGATTTACAAAGAGAAATCGCAGAAGCGGATACTTACTGATTTAGTGCTGAGGACTCTCACTCCGTATAGAGGGTCCAACCCAAAAAAAACGGAGTCAATACAATGTTCACAAACACCCGCTTCACAGATTGGGATTTACCCGAGAGCGTCTTATCTGGAATCAATGAACTTGGGTGGGAATTTTCTACACCCGTTCAAAAGGATACTATTCCTCTAGCACTTAGTGGTAGAGATGTCATTGGTCAGGCAAGAACCGGCTCAGGAAAAACTGCAGCCTTTGGTCTACCAATCATTACCAAGTGTACAGCAAGTGGAAAATTACAGGCTCTAATATTAACTCCAACAAGAGAATTAGCTAACCAAGTTGCTGAGGAGATTAACCGTTTACAAGGAGATACTGGACTTACAATTATCACCGTTTATGGTGGAACTGACTTAGAAAAGCAGGCTAGAACTCTGCAAAATGGTGTAGACATTATCGTCGGAACACCAGGTAGAGTAATGGATATGACTGAAAGAGGTCATATTGATTTAGCAAATCCAACTATGTTTTGTCTTGATGAGGCAGATAGAATGCTAGACATGGGATTCTTCCCAGATATTATGTGGGTTATAGAAAAAATGACTTCTCGGCAACAAACCCTATTATTCTCAGCAACATTCCCACAGGAAATTATTGATGCTGCTAATGAATTCATGAATGAACCAGAGTTTGTTCTAACCAATGTTGAGGAATTGGATATTCCTCCAATTGACATGTATATGGTTCACATTGGTCGTGCCAATAAGTTGTGGGTCACAGGACGTCTTCTTGCTCAAACAGGCGATGATGGTCAAACAATTATTTTTTGTAATACAAAACGAATGGTTGATTTGGCTGTTCAACGACTTTCCAAACATGGATTTGATGTTGCTGGATTGCATGGTGACTTGAACCAAAACCAAAGGGAAAAGGTTCTAGGGAAATTCAAAGAAGGGCAGTTCAATACAATCATTGCAACAGATGTTGCATCACGTGGAATAGATGTTGATGGCATTACAATGGTTATCAATTATGATATTCCTAATGATACTGATTCATTTATCCATAGAATCGGTAGAACAGGCAGAATCGGAAGAAAGGGAGAAGCATGGAGCCTTGTTTCAAGAGATGATTCAGCACAATTGAACAAAATAATTGCAACTTACGGACTTGATATTGTTGAGGCAGAAGCACCTGAACTTCCTGAAGGCATGAACAGAGATCCTGTCAAAAAGCAAGATGATTATGGTGAGACTGCAAATGTATTTGGATTCGTAACATTATCTTTGGATATTCCACAAAGTGTTGCAGGTTCTTCAAGAACTGTTTCAAATTGGTTTATCAAGGCATTAAATTGTAAGGAATTAGCAATAGGTGATGTTTCATTTGAACAGGAAAAGACAATGATTAGTATTCACACAAGTAAAGTCGGTCTTGCAATCAAGGCTCTCGAAAAGAGAGAGATGGCTGGTCAAATAGTTTCAGCATCTATTGTTTGATTTGCTTAGGAAACTCCTAACATCAGCAGTATTAAGAATCCATATATGAACACAATCCATAGTACTGGAATTGATACTGAAATAAGTAGTCCATAGCCGTATGATTTATTTCCCCTAGCAAAAGAAATGACTATTGCAACAATTCCGATTATTAACATCAATAACAAAAAGAAATCAGTGAATTCAACACCCGAAAAAATTGTCAATAACATCATGGTAGCATACGGTGTAAAGAAACCCTTTGCAAATTGACCCCAATTCATACCTTCCTTTTTTCCAGACATATCATATCCGGAAGTTACTACGTATTGAGCAGGATCATTCACAGTTCCAGAAAATTGTGTAGATTGCTGTTGTGGTAGAGAAACTGATTGTGTTTCTGATACTTGAGCTGATTCCCAAAAGGGACTTTGTTGTTCTGAAGGAGATTTATCACTAGATTCCATGATTATTCCCATACAGTGGTAAATTGATTCATATAATAAAATAAACTCAGATTAGTTGGATTAAAATCCAAACATCAGCAATAGCATCAGCATTAATCCACCTAAAATAACTGGAATTGATACTGAAGCAATTAATCCATATCCTAATGATTTATTTCCTCTTGCAAAAGAGATAGCAATTGCTACAACTCCTGCTAGTGGCATCAAGCAAAAGAAGGTATCAACCATATCGCTTCCACCCCCTCCTGAATTTTCTAATTCAATTTCAAGTGCTCTATCAATAAATTCGAACTCAAATTCCATTTCATCAACACTATGTGAGTCTGTAGTCAACCAAATGGTGTGATTTTGTTCATTATACTCCCCAACAACCATTTCACTCCTTCCATCATTTTTTTCCTCAATAATTTCAATTATTTCAGCACCATTTTGGTATGAATAATGACAATAATAATCATATCCCCCGTATGAATCTGTTGACCAGCACCAGTTCATTTGCATTTGATCATCTGTAATTCTTCCATCAAATGTATGCGAGAATTCACCATCATCAGAAGACATTGTAATCATCTCCATATGATACACATCATCCCATCTGTCATCCCACTCTCCATTAACGGCTTCCGAAGCAACCTGCAATAACATCATGATGACGATGGGTGCAAAAAAACCAATTGCGAATTGGCCCCAATTTATTCCCTTCTTTTTTTCAGACATATCATAACCGGAAGTTATTGAAGAAGCAGAACTATATTGAGCAGGGTTATTGACTGTTGCAGAAAAGTGAGTAGGTTGCTGCTGTCCGAGATTACCAACCACTTGCGCCTGTGGTGGAGAAACTGATTGTGACCCAGTTACACCTTCTGGTGCTTGAGCAGAATCCCAAAAGACCTTTTGTTGCTCTGGAGGGGATTTGTCGCCTGATTCCATTTTCATTCCCATATAGCGGTATTGAACTCAATTAATAAAATAAACAC
>Ga0206678_10003375_pt1 | contig 9975 bp, 6 predicted proteins | sample M180m12015metaG_FD_155453 | JGI IMG/M metagenome (GOLD analysis project Ga0206678, IMG submission 155453) | Ammonia-oxidizing marine archaeal communities from Monterey Bay, California, United States - M1 80m 12015 | ecosystem: Environmental > Aquatic > Marine > Intertidal zone | place: USA...
AAACCGAATCAGATTCAAAACCACAACTGCTGTCAACAGCCGATCTGATATCGCACATTAACCAGCTGGAAGTAGAATTGCTTGCTCCACCAGGAGCCCTGCACAGTTATAGCAATGAAGGCTATTGCATACTGGGAGGGATCATCGAAACCGTTTTTCAACAACCCTACCCTGAAGTGGCAAAAAAACTGGTGCTTGGCCCCCTATCCATGCACAACAGCGCCATAGGCGGGCTGCAGGCACAAAGCTTCGCTGCTATTGCGACACCCCTGCAGCACACGGGGCAAGGATTACGCGAACTGCCCTATTGGGATGCGCCCCTTTTTTACCCTGCCGGCGGACTGCTGGCCTCCCCGAGTGATCTGATCCGCTTATTATCGGTGCTCAAAGGCGACAGCGAACTGCTAAGCCAAGAGCAGTGCCAGGTCATGATGACCCGCCTGCAGGCGATTGCTTCGCGTCCATCATCTGTCTTCGGCTACGGCTATGGGCTTGAAATTGAACAGTTGCGGGACGACAACACCCTTGCCTGGCACACCGGCCAGCGGCCTGGGCTATCGAGTTTTTTTGGCATTGTGCCGGAACTGCAACTATCCGTGGCCATCGCGATTAACACTTCCGATGCGCCCACTGCCCACTTAGGTCATACCATCCTCAAGGATATTTTATCCGATTTCACTGAGATAGATTTGCCCTGGCTAACAACCGACTATCCTGACGACCCACAAAGAGAAAATCCAGACCAGTTGAGGGGCCGTTACGGTTCTCTGGAGTTGGGGAATGTCGATGTGGGGTACTGCGATGATCAACTCATTCTACAGACTTCAGCAGGCAGCCACCCCTTTGAGTTTCAGGGCAAACAACACGGCGCAGTCGCCGGGCAGACATTTCAATTCATCGTCAATAATCAGCACCGTTGTACAGGGCTTGCTTTTGGGCTGCGAGTACTGCCACGATTACCCTGACACCCCAGGCGAGATAATACCAACCTTTCATGAATAGCGCCGCTGAATCATCTCCTGCAACTCCACCTCCGCCTAATATCGCGCTACTGGGATTTTCCCTTGAATGCAATAGAAGTGCGCCGATCACCGACAGAAAAGCATTTACTGATGCGCTCTATCTTGATGCCGCAGGCATACATCGAGAACTTGATCGTGATCAAAGCGGGCTGCCGGCAACGCTGAATGGCTTCTGCACGGAAATGGATAAAGCAGGCAAATGGAACCCGGTGCCCATCCTGCTAGCCGAGGCGCCACCTGGCGGCCCCGTTGAACACGCATTTTTCCAGGAGATGTTAGCGACCATGCGCACGGCTCTGAACAAGGCAACTAGCATTGATGGTGTCTATCTGTGCGAGCATGGTGCGGGGCTCAGTACTGAATTAGATGATGCCGACGGCGCTGTTTTTGAGATGGTCCGGGACGTGGTTGGACCTGATGTACCGATCATCTCTACTCTGGACCTGCATGGTCACGTTACCCCCAGCATGCAGCGCGCAGTCGATGTCATGATCGCCTACCGCACCAACCCACATGTAGACCAGCGGGAACGGGGCGAGGAAGCCGCTAAAGTCATGAACTCAATGCTGGCCGGGATGAAAACCCACAGTTACCTGATAAAAGTCCCCATGATCAGTCCTGCGGTAAGCCTGCTGACATCAGCCGGGCCCTACGCAGAGCTGATTAATTATGGCCAATCGCTGGCTCGAGCCCCCATTATTAATATTTCCATCCTGGCGGGATTTGCGCCGGCAGACGCCTCTACCAATGGCATGTCGATCGTGGTAACAACCGATGCCAGTGTAGATAAAGCTTATCAACTAGCACGGGCTACAGCCCGGCACCTGGCTCAACGCGCATGGGCTGACCGGCATCGCTATACTACCCAACTGACCAGTCTCGACCAGGCAGTCATACTCTGCAAAGAAGTCCTCAATGATGCCAGAAAGCCTGCCATCATCCTTGCTGATGTCGCTGACAACCCCGGTGGTGGCGGTCGCGGAAATACCGTTTTCATATTAAGACGGTTACTCGAAGAAGGCATCGATACAGGGACCCTGGGTATGATGATAGATCCAGCGCTTGCAGCGCAGGCCCATGACAGAGGCACCGGCACCCTGTTTCGAGCAACCTTCAACCACAATGACCCCATCCGATTTTCTGAACAATATCGTGTTAACGTGCGGGTGCTGAAACTGAACCAGGGCAGCTGTGTAGGTCGACGCGGCGTCTATGCTGGAAGACGCGTTAATCTGGGCCTGTGCGCGCTGTTACAGATAGAAGGATTACAGGTCGTGGTCGCCTCAGCCCGACATCAATGTGCGGATCCTGTGTTCCTCGAACGCATGGGTGTGGACCTCAGTCGTCTGCGGGTACTGGTTGTTAAATCAAGGGGACACTTTCGCGCGGGCTTTGATGAGTACTTCCCAGCCAAGCAGGTTTTCGAAATAGACGCGCCGGGGTTAACCACCCCGGTAATCCGGCAACTGGGACTGACTAAGGTACCCCGCCCGATTTACCCATTGGATCCGGAAATGCAATGGCTGGTACCCGAATGAGCTTTATTGGCCATGGGCATTCAGCCTGGAACTCAAACCTGGCTAAACTTTAATTCGGAGAAAAACATGCATCTATCCCGCCTCCCTCGTCTTCATTTTGCTCACCTGCCAACCCCTTTGGAACCCCTGCCAAGGTTATCTGAAGTACTTGGCGGGCCTAATCTATGGATAAAACGCGACGACTGCACTGGCCTGGCAACGGGGGGTAACAAAACGCGAAAGCTTGAATTTCTGATGGCTGATGCAACGCATCAAGGTGCAGATTCCATTATCACCCAGGGCGCAACACAATCGAACCATGCCCGACAGACTGCGGCCATAGCAGCCAAACTGGGCTTCAACTGCCACCTGCTTCTGGAAGACCGTACCGGCTATGAAGACGACGCCTACCAGCGAAATGGTAATGTCCTGCTTGACCACCTGCATGGGGCAACTATTTCCAGATGCCAGGCGGATACGGATATGAACGCAGCAATGAAAGAACTGGCACAACGGCTTGCCAATGAAGGACGGGCCCCGTACATCATCCCCGGAGGCGGATCCAATGAGATTGGCGCGTTAGGTTATGTTAATGCAGCCATGGAAATGACCGCCCAGGCGAATGACCAATCACTGGTGATCGATCATATTGTGCAAGCCACTGGTAGTGGTGGCACCCAGGCAGGCATGGTCCTGGGTATGGCAGCGCTGCAAAGCGGTATTTCCATTACCGGTATGAGCGTACGCGCGCCCCGACCGCAACAGGAAGAAAGCGTATTTAATCTGGCTCAGCGAACGGCTCGCCACATGGGCCTGGCGGCCGAAACTGTCAGCCGGGATCAAGTTGTTGCAAACGCCGACTATGTCGGTGAGGGTTATGGTCTGCCCACTGCCCTTATGATCGAGGCTGTGCAGATGATGGCCCAGCACGAAGGTATTCTGCTCGATCCAGTGTATACCGGAAAAGGTTTCTCCGGTCTGATTGACCTGATTCGCAAAGGTCGCTTCAACAAGGACGATAATGTTGTTTTCATTCATACCGGAGGCAGCGCTTCGTTGTCGGGTTATCCCGGCATATTTAACTTGCAAAGTTAGGTTCAAGCCCAACTCATAGGTCATGCCTTTACTGCGACCCTTGAAACATTGAAACCCGGTTCTCATGCCTGGCTGAAACAGCTCTAGAATCGCTACCAGAATTGCCACGCCTAGCACAGATTCAGGCCAGGTAATATCAAAAATACGTTAAAGTCGTACTCAGGACAATTTATAGGAGGGGTCGAAATGAAAAGACGTGATTTATTGGCTGGCGCTGCCGCTCTACCTTTTCTGGCTGTGCTGGCAAACCCTGCCCAGGCAGAAGCCATGGGTAGACCATGGAATAAACGCAGGAATGCCCTAATCATGGATGCGATGGGTGAACTGCGGGAGGTTTATGAAGACAGCCTGGTACAGGAAATGCTTGACTCTGGAATCCGTAGCATGACCGTTACGGTTGCTGATCCAAAAGCACAGGAACAGGCCGCTTACGATGACACCATCAGGGGCATCCTCTACTACAACCGTTTCCTGGATGAAAAATCCAAGTTTTACAGCCGTTCAAGCCGCGTTGCCCATATCGATAAAGCGCGCAGAGAAAATAAAATGGCCGTTTTTTATCTAGCCCAGAACTCAACCCATTTCCAGCGTAATTTAGATAATGTCGATGTGTTTTTCGCCCTGGGATTACGTGCCAGCCAGATCACGTACAACTACCAGAACTGGGCAGGCTCGGGTTGCAAGGAAACTAACGGTTCAGGGTTGACCGTTTTTGGTCATGCGTTAGTCGAGAAGATGAATGAAGTTGGTATGATGATTGACCTGTCTCACGCCAATGAGCAAACCATCGCTGACACGATTGCGGCATCCAGCAAGCCAGTCATGATCTCCCACGCCTGCTGCAGAGCATTGTACGATCACGAGAGAAACGTATCAGACAAGAACCTGAAAGCGCTGGCCGACCGAGGCGGCTTATTTGGTGTGACCCAAATGCGACCCTTCATGACATTACAAATAACTGATGCTTTGCCTGTTTACTATGATCATATAATCCATGCCATTGACCTCTGTGGCATCAACAATGTCTGCATCGGCAGCGATCGAGATCATCGCCGCCTGGTGATGAGCAAAGAGTACATCGCCGAATTACAAAGAGAAGAAGGCACCCAGGCTGTCGCTTCGGATTATCCATTCTACTTTGAGGCGTTAAATGGACCTCGCCGTATGGAAGTCATATGGGATGGTCTGAAAGCACGAGGATTGAGCGAGGCGCATCTGGAGCGAGTGATGGGCCAGAACCTTTACGACTTTTATAAACTGAGTATTGGCTGATAAACGTCCAGCCATGGCGACCGGCTCAGCAACTAAAACGGCCTATAGGCTTTGCCGGCTGCTGCCCAGTCATTTGCCTAGTAACCACCCGCCTGCGTATATTAATCAATCTTAAATTCTTCCCTAACAGGTGATTCATCATGAAAGAACTTGAAGGAAAAGTCGCTCTGGTTACCGGCGCAGGTCAGGGCATCGGCCAGGGTATCGCATTTGCTCTGGCAGACGCTGGCGTCAGTATTATGGTGACAGGACGAACACAGCAAAAACTCCTCAACACCGTAGCAGAGATAACCGAGCGCGGCGGGCAAGCCCTGGCCTTAACCTGTGACGTCAAGCGCAAAGAAGACCTGGAGCGCAGCGTTAGCCAATGCATCGCCCAATATGGAAACCTCAATATTCTGGTTAACAATGCGCAGGAAGTACCCAATGGTTTACTGCATGATGTCTCCGATGAAGCCTTTGCTGCTGGCTTTGATTCAGGACCGCTGGCAACGCTGCGGCTGATGAAACTGGCTTATCCTCACCTGAAGGGCGATGGCTGCATCATCAACCTGGCCAGTACCGCAGCCAAGCGCTGGGATATGTCCGGATATGGTGCCTATGCTGCAGTTAAAGAAGCTATTCGTTCACTGACTCGGGCCGCTGCCTGCGAATGGGGTCCGGTGGGTATCCGCACCAACGTCATTCTGCCCCATGGCAAATCTCCCGGACTGGCCTGGTGGATGGAGCGGAACCCTGAAGAAGCCGCAGAATTTCAAGCGTCCATACCGCAACGCAGAGTGGGCGAATGTGAGGAGGACATTGGTCGTTTTGTTGTCCAGCTGTGCAGCGATGGGTCTCGGTATGTAAACGGACAGACTATTGCGGTTGATGGTGGTCAGGCCCATCTGGGCTGACAGAAAGCCAGGCAGATCCAAACCTTAAATGGTTATCAGATACCTGGTCTAATTTTAGTGGTTATATATTTAGCCAATTGCTGATAATCTAGGTCCAAGTGTCTTTATAAAAAGACGCTTTATAAAAAAAAGATTAATGAAATGGCGATCCAAAGAATGATTTCAGAAGAAGAACAACACAATAGGGGAACTCATGAAAATTAACAGCACCGTATTATTCATAGCGATTATTGCATTCACCTTCTACAATCCTGTTACGCTCTACGCCGAAGAAAGCTCAAGTGAAATGGAAGAGGTGGTAGTAACCTCCCGGCGGCGTGATGAATCAGCGCAGGACGTTCCACTTTCAGTTACCGCTTTTGGTAGCGAGCGAATCGATCAATTAAAACCCACCACCCTGCGCGACTTTGACGGTCTTGCACCCAACGTCTATATCGGTATGAATACAGCTGGCCCTGGGGCTTCTGCTCTATACATCCGGGGTATCGGTTATGCGGATATTGAAAAAACACAAAGCCCCCAGGTTGGTGTGATTGTTGATGGCATTCAGATGGGTTCGTCTACCGGACAACTCATCGACACTTTTGATGTGGAAAGCATCGAGATTAACCGGGGTCCTCAAGGCGTGCTTTTTGGCAAAAACACCATTGGTGGAAACATTGTTGTGAATCGAGTTAAACCGAGATTCAACGACTTCGGTGTGAATGCCAGTGTTGAAGCTGGTAACTACAACTCGAGGCAATTAAAGGTCAGGCTTAATGTTCCCCTAATAGAAGATGAATTGGCCCTGAAGGTAGGTGTGATTGATCGTAGCAGGGATGGGTTTTATATGAACGAAAACATCGGCGGGACAGCCGGTGATGTCGATTTTCGGTCAATAACGGCTGCTCTGCGCTGGGCACCCTCTGATATTTTTGAGGCAACCCTGACCTACGACAATATTGATGACACCAGCCAAATTCCGCCACAGGATCCTCGATATGATGGCAGCAATCCCTTCATCACGCTCTCCGATAAGCGCGAACCGACAACTTATGACGTCGATCAGGTCGGTATCAGGGCGACACTGGAACTGAGTGATAATGTGACCTTGCACTCGATTACGGGCTGGCACGACGGCGCAGATGGCGTCAATCAGGATTTCGACGGGGCGGGCGTTGATGGCCTGGCCATACCATTTGCACAATTGCACACTCTGCGGGAACAGCAATTTGAAGTTCTCACCCAGGAAGTGCGCATTACCGGCTCGTTTAATGACAATCTAGACTTCATGGTAGGCTATTATTACTACGATTCAGAACTCGATTTCAAACAGCGCACCAACAACATCCTGCAATTACCTGCAGCGGCTCTGGGCCTGACCGGCGTCCCCTGCGCCGGTATCCCAGCCATTGGATTGATTCTGCCATTCAGGGCGAATCCAACGGTAGGTGACGTGTTCTGCCAGTTCCCAAATGCTAAAAGTACCCAACTTTCAGCACAGGATGTTGTATCCGATGCTTTTTTTGGCTCGATCACCTGGCGGCCAAACGACGCATTGGAAATAATGCTGGGTATGCGCTATATCGAGGAAGAAACTTCTGCACAGACAGCTTATTACGACCACTCTACTGGTACTTTTGATACCGGCGGCGTGGAGTCAGAGCATGATTTCTCCGGCCTGCCTTCCGTGCTCAGCCCGAATGGCTATGATTCTGGTGATTACTGGGAAGACACCATCTTCACAACCTCAATTAGCTATGCCTTCACTGACAGCAACCGAGTTTATGCGAGTTACTCTGAAGGCTTTCGAAGTGGTGGTTTCAGTATCCGATCTGCAAGAGATGCAAGTGAAGCACCGTTTGATCCTGAAACAGCAGACCAGGTTGAAATAGGTTCTAAGAACGAACTTCTCGACGGTAAGCTGCACTTGAATATTGCTTACTACCGAATTGATCGGGAAGGAGGCCAATTCAGCTCAATTATCTCATTGCCCCCTGGCTCAATTCCAGGTACCACCACTATCATCAACAATGGCGGTACCTCTACCACAGATGGTTGGGAATTAGAGTCGCGCTGGATGATCAACGAAAACTTCACCTTGTTACTCAACTACGGGTCACTCAATGCTGACAATGGCACCGTCAGTATAGCTTGTGAATACCTGGATGGGTGCGTTTCCAGCGTACCCGGTGGCGCCAACGATCCTGCTGGAACAATCAGGACCTTGGGCGGCAACAGTGACTCACGTCAACCTGAAAGCACTTTTGCAGTTAACCTTGCTTTTGATCAGGAAATGGGTTCAGGCACATTTTATGCTAACGTCGGCTACAAAAAGACAGGGGAATATCTGCTGGTAAATACTGGCGCGGGGGCTGAAAATCGCACCTATGACGGCGACTATGGGCAGGTGGATGCTCGCATCGCCTATGATATGCAACTCAACAATGGTTCAACCTTAAGCCTATCCCTGTTCGGTAAAAACCTCACCGATGAACTCTATCGTGAGCAGGCCCTGTTCCTTGGCGGAGGAACAATGCTTTTACCCAGCGGTGGCCCAAATACAGGCTTCCAGGGCTGGGGGGCACCTCGCACTTACGCATTCGAGGTTCGTTACTCAATGTAGAACCGAACTAAAGCAGGGTAATAAAAAGGGCTGCTAATGCAGCCTTTTTTAATCCAAATTACACCCCTGAACCCTTCATGGTCCAAATCAACATATCCTGCCGAATCAGACTCACCAGAAGGTTTTGGCTTTTAGCCCTTAGATTTCAGGTGCGCTCAAGCATAAACTGGATCAGAATAAAAAGATGAGCATAAAGAGAAAAGCCTGACTGTGTACCGGAATCCCAATGTAGCAGGTAGAAACCGTTAATGAAGGTCGCAATTATCGGCTCAGGAATACTCGGCGTCACCTGCGCCTACTTTTTAAACAAGCATGGCATTGACGTCACGGTTTTTGAGAAAGAATGCGAACCGGCGCTCGGTGCCAGCTACGGCAATGCCGGCTACCTCCAGGCAGGTGTGCCTGACCCCTGGAATGCACCCGGTGCATTTATGATGTTAGTGAAAGCCCTGTCGAATAGCCTGACAGGCAAAGGCGATCAATCAGCATTTTCGGCGCCAATTCAGGCACTTCCTGGACTGATGGCATGGGGGCTGAAATTCTTACGCCACTCAAACCAGCGAACTTTTCTCAACCATTTAATCAAAAACAGAAATCTCGCTCAATATACAAGTCATGTCATGGCGGCCATCGATGAAACCGAGCAACTATCTTATTGCCAGTCTAAGCCGGGTAGCCTGATTATTTTTCGCGATCAAGCCGCTTTGGATAGCTATGCACGGACGGCCGATTATGCCGCTGGCTATGGTGCCCAGATGCAGCTTCTGGATCGAGAGGCCCTGCTGCAAACAGAAAGCTCTCTTAATTCTGCGACGGGAAACCTGGTAGGGGCAGTGTATTACCCCGAGGACTATGCAGGGAATTCAAGGCTATTCTGCAATCAGATGGTCTCAATCAGCCGAAGTAATGGCGTTTGTTATCGTTTCGAAACCACAGCAGATCGCATCATCGCTACCAACAACCGCGTCAAGATCCGGTTAAAAAATAATGAGGATGTCATCGCCGATGCGGTTGTCATTGCCGCAGGCGTCCACTCCAGAAAGATTGCCGCAACTGCCGGCATAGCCGTTGCCGTGGCACCGGCCAAGGGATATTCCATATCAGTTCCTACCCAAGGATGGGCAAATCCACCCAAACATATTATCGCCGACATGGCTATTCATGCCGGTTTCAACCCTCTTGGAGATGTGCTCAGAGTCGCCGGTACGGCTGAATTCTGCGGTCTCAACAAGACCGGTATATCGGCAGCCAGAACTCAATATATGACCCAACTGGTGGCGGAAAATTTCCCAGCGTTCGCCAGCAGTATAAACCCTGAACATATCGATCCCTGGGGGGGATTCAGGCCCTTGAGTGCAGATGGCTTGCCGTTCATTGGTGAGAGCCATGTCAGAAACGTTTATCTGAATACCGGCCATAGCGGCCTTGGCTGGACTCAAGGGGCCGGCTCGGCAAAGGTCCTGGCTGATCTTATTGCTGGCATGAGACCTGAGATAAAAATTGGGGACTATGATGCCCAGAGACTGGTTTGAACAATCCCTGGCCTGTGTTTAAAAGGAGAACATCGT
>Ga0206678_10003378_pt1 | contig 9973 bp, 8 predicted proteins | sample M180m12015metaG_FD_155453 | JGI IMG/M metagenome (GOLD analysis project Ga0206678, IMG submission 155453) | Ammonia-oxidizing marine archaeal communities from Monterey Bay, California, United States - M1 80m 12015 | ecosystem: Environmental > Aquatic > Marine > Intertidal zone | place: USA...
GTTTTTCTGCGTTACTTAGCTTTGTACTAGTGTTTTTAATTCCTTCCAACTTCGCTATTGACCGTGAGATCTGTCTGGTATGTCGAACCAGAGCAAATTGTTTCGCCTCTCGCTGAGATAGGCGGTAACGGGGGTTTTCTACTTGAACGGTGAAACATTGGCGAACTGTCTGGCCTTGGGAGTTACGCACGTTGCTGCAGCGAGTTTGGTTAATGTAAGGGTTTTCGGTACCTTCAAATGCGGTATAGGGCGTCCTCGCCACAGACCGGGCTAACGTTAGATCGATTTGAGATTTTCCATAGATAACTGTAAGCAAATCTTCTCTGCTTACTGCTGGCTGCAATTCGACGCCTTCAATCACTCTTTCATAAAATAGACTCAATTCCCCTGCAGTGTTGAGTAATTCTCTTCCTGATTGGGCAAGCAAGTTCTCTCTAACGACACGCAATTTCCAATTGCCGTAAATTTCAGCAGCTTCAAGATATCGCAGGTCTTCATAATTGAATAAGCGAGAATTTACGAAATAATACAGTTCTTGCAGATTATCTACTTCCTCCCAACGCTCTCCTCGCTCATTATTTTGAATAAGCGAATCCAGAATTGGAATTTGTTCATGGCTATAAAGACCAGTGTTGATTCGAGTGATCTGCAAAGCATCGGAATGATACCGAACAGCATTGTCATAATCTTCCAGCTCAGTGTAGAAATTCGCAAGATCATTATACATTTCAACTAAAGATTGATCGTAAACTCCTAAATCACTTTGGGTATTTTCGATCGCTAACTGACGAGCAGCAAGTTCTTGCGTAATTTCCAGGGCACGCGCTTCAGTATCAATAGCCTCACCAACTTTTGCGGCCTCTTGTGCAATATCCTGAACTAGACATTGTCCGGACACTACAGCAGTGAATTGCAGGCAGCCTACAATCAATAATCCCCGTGCTATGTGCTGCCTGTAAAACATCTTCATTCTCTTGTGCTTGAAAAAAACAGCCTCATCTTGCGCGTTCTGTTTTCAAATCCTAACAATTTTTAAGCTTTGTATTCAGATAGAGATTACCGCTAATCGAACTCACTTTAACGTCAAGCACACGTATCCAATCTGTAGGGACGTTATTCGCGCACTTGAGATTTTCACAGCTGAAGAAAGTTAGCTTCTTTGCTGCAATAGGTAATAGACACCGCAATCACCTCAGCACCGAAGTCTTTTCCCAAACACGAAATGCCAAGATTAGACACATAGGAATAGGCGCTTCGGGAAGAAAGGTTAGCGTCAATTAATGAACTCATCATTAATTCCGATTAAAAAGTTGCAATAGGGTTCAATGGTGAACCGGTACCTCCCCCCACTCTCAAAGGAGCAGTGGTCAATAAAAACTCAGGGCGTCCATGCTGCACAGCTTCTTCCGCAACGGCTTCTAGATCCAGATTGTCAAAGATAGGCATACCTAACGCTACCAATACCAAGGCATGAACTGGTTGTGGGAAGTTTTCAACACCTGAGGGTTTAACATCTAAGGCACTGTCACTACCAATGATGGCAATGTTTCTTTCTTTTAACCATTTTACAGAAGTTGCATGAAGGCCTGCAGAATTTTGTGAAAGATCCCAAGGGCCTAAAGCTTCCCTCCGCGGCCACCGACCAGTTCTGATCAGAACAATATCTCCTTTTCCAATCGTAATCCCATGTTCCTGTTCCCATTCTTCTAACCATTCAGGTGTAATCGCCGTGCCGTTCTCTAACCAATCCACACCACGCAACCTGGGAAAATCCATAACGATACCCCTTCCAAAAATACCGTTGGCAAAAGAAGTAATCGCTAGTTGAGCGCAACCTGCCTCTGTTACTTCATCTTCTGAGTAACCGTTATACATAGTGCCAAACTGAAAGCGATGGCATAAAGCATCGAGGTGGGAATGGGCGTAACCATGATAACTGACACCAATAAAATCGCCTGACCAGGGACCAGGGCTACTTCCCACTGAAGTCATACGATGGTCATAGGGATTCCCGTTGTCAGCGGCTACGTCCGTTAAAATTTCATGAGCCATAGACACGGAAACTCCCGTCTCAACCAATCCTGCAGCGGCCACTCTTGTTTCTTCAGTAATATTATTTACCGTTCCAAGCTGATCATTCGCTCCCCATCGACCCCAGTTCGATAAGGTTTCAAACCAACCAAAGACCTCTTCCTGGGTAAGTGGCTCTTGCGCAAACACTGGATTATTGAGTAAGACAAGAACCACTAGAATCACTGTTTTAATGGTTTTGATAGTCATAATGTTCTCCTAAATTGAGGCCAACCATTTTTCATCAGATTCTGCTGAAATTTAGTAATGATTTATACAAAGCTTAACAAAAATCTTTATAAGAAGATTGGGTCAGCTTAAGGTGCACAGCAAAGATGTTCGGCTTATAACCTAAGGGCGTTGCATTTGCAGTGTCACGGATGATTGAGCATTGCCGAAATCAATAATCTGTTTACTAAATCACGCTATTCCCAAAAGCCACCGGCTGCGTTAATCTCAAGAATATACTCCAATAACTAAACACATTGCCGAAACCGTGCGTGCCGAACCTTAACGAGGTACTTCTAATTATGATAAAAATAACAAGGCAGCCCATTTTTTCCACTCTGAAATCCAATTATAGCCTTGGCGCACTATCTCTTTGCTTAATTCTAACTAGCAACGTATTTGCCCAAGATACTGTCGAATGGACTACATTAGGAAATGACTTCGCGCACACTCGCTCAACTACTGCGAAACAGATTACACCTGAGAATTTTTCTGAATTAGAGGTCGCTTGGACTTGGGATGGTGCCAGCTTTGAAGCCCAAAGTGGCCGCTCTACGCCTAGTTACATTAACGGTAAATTATTTACAGTAGCGGGGGCTCGACGTCATGTCGTAGCAATAGACCCTCAGTCAGGCGCCACTATATGGTCTTATCGTGAACCTGATACCGGGCGTTGGGAATATTCAATGCGCGCCGATTACGGCAAAGGCGTTGGCTCCGCAAACATAGATGGCCGCGATGTAATTTACATTATTTCACCGGGATTCTTTTTGACGGCTCTCGATGCAGAAACTGGTCAACCTCTGGAAGGTTTCGGTGGTCCTGTAGTCATCGATGGCTTTCCAGAAACCGGTGTAGTGGATCTACTTAAAGATCTTGGCCATCCTTATGATCCTTATGAGGGTATTCCACTGGAACGCGGATACATTACCTCTTCATCACCTCCAATAGTGGTTAATGATGTAGTGGTAGTGGGAAACTCTGCAGAACAGGGTTACCACCAATCCCGAATCGAAAATGTCCCTGGGGATATTCTTGGTTACGACGCCAGAAGCGGTGAATTTCTCTGGAAATTTAATGTAATTCCCCAGCCTGGAGAATATGGTCACGAAACTTGGGCGAATGATGCATGGCAATACACTGGTGATATCTCTTCCTGGGCACCTATTTCGGCGGATCAGGATTTAAACCAGGTATATATTCCAACCAATGGAGTAACCATTGACTATTACGGTGGTCATCACCCAGGAGACAATCTGTATGGCACTAGTTTGATTTCTCTCGACACCAGAACAGGCGAACGAGTCTGGCACTTCCAGATGGTGCATCATGATATCTGGAACTTTGATACGCCAACAGCACCAATATTGCTAGACTCCACCAATGGCCCAATCGTCGCGCAAGCAACCAAACAAGGACACGTCTACGTATTTAATAGGGAAACAGGTGAACCTATCTGGCCAATTGAAGAAGTACCAATGCCCGCTTCCACTGTGCCGGGCGAACTGTTGTCACCTACGCAACCTATCCCAACCAAACCAGCGCCATTTGATTACACTGGCTCTAGTGAAGAGCTCCTGGTGGATTTCACGCCAGAATTAAAACGTCAAGCTTTAGAGGCCGTTGCTGAATTCCAGATGGGTCCGCTATTTAATCCTCCAATTCAGGCCAATCACCCTTCGGGCAAGTTGGCTGCACTAATGTGCCCTTCGGGCTCGGTAAATATCACTCATCCTCCGGTGGCCGACCCAGATTCAAGCGTAATGTACGTCATGTCTCGTTACGGTTGTAGTTCAAGACGATTAGTATCTGGAGAAGAAGCAGATACTTATTATGATGCACCGACGGGAGTAACTCTATCGCGCTACGCTGCAGCCAGTGGTGGCCCGTCGCCACGGCATCCAGTTGGACTTCCACTTTGGAAACCACCCTATAGCAAAATCACGGCAATCGATTTAAACAGCGGCGAGCATCTATGGATGCAACCAGCTGGCTATACACCTGATCGAATTAAGAATCTACCAGAATTAAGCGGAGTCGATATAGGCAATACTGGATCTGGCGCCGTCGGCCAGATGGTTGTGACTGGGAACATGTTGATTTATAGCAATGTTACAGGCGATGGCACTCCGCATCTGTTTTCTTTGGATAAACAAACTGGGGCAGAACTGGCTCGCGTACAAGTGCCCGCGACAACCCGCTATGGCATGAGCTCCTGGGTTCACGATAGTAAGCAATACGTTATTTTGCAGACTGGGAGCAGTTTAACTGCAATGGCACTGCCGGATTAATCCATTTAGATTCGTTCCATTACCTCCGGGGACAAAGTACACTGCTGGTCCCCGGTTCGTGGGCGATCTAGAATAGAGAACAGAATTTTTGAACATAAACAATTTTCACAACAAAAACTCAAAGTTCAATAACAATCGAGGAGTAAATCGATGAAGAAGACTTTACTATTCACATCTGCTGCCCTGCTTACAGCTGCAGCGACATTCACCGCGGTAAATTCACAAGACAATGAAATGAGTTTCTTTATTACCAGCGTGGGCTCTGGTGATGGGGCTAACTTGAGTGGTTTGGCAGGTGCCGACGCGCATTGCGCATCACTTGCTTCAGCCGCAGGAACTAGAGGAAAGACCTGGCGCGCCTACCTAAGTGCTCACGCTACCAATAACTCCCCAACTGTAAATGCGAGAGATAGAATTGGTTTCGGACCTTGGTTCAATGCCGACGGTGTCGAGGTAGCATCCAATTTAAATGTGCTGCACGGTCCCAACAATAACTTGAATAAGCAAGGCTCACTCACAGAAAATGGTGACACGGTTTTAGGACGTGGGGATACCCCTAACCAGCACGACATTCTTACCGGGTCAACTATCGATGGTTTTACTGTAGATGATGGCAGCAACCACACTTGCAATAACTGGACGAGTAATGGTTCTGGCTCTGCACATGTTGGACATTTTGACCGAACGGGTGGCGGACAGAATCCTACTTCCTGGAATAGTGCTCATGGTTCTCGAGGCTGCAGCCAGGAAGACTTAGTGGGCACAGGTGGAAACGGCTATTTCTACTGCTTTGCTATCGATTAGCAATTTTTTTATGAGCTAGTTGAAAGATAGCTTAAGACCTTTGCACCGTATCAGCAGGGCTCATTATTCAGTTAATCTTAAAGAAAAAGAAACAAGTCTCTAAAATGGTGTAACTGAAATTCAGTTACACCATTTTTATTTGCAAGGACTCAAGTATGAAACTTTATGGTATGCAACAGTCTCGATCATTTCGTTGTTTATGGGCGTTAGAAGAAAGTGGCTTGCAATATGACTACGTGCCCGTAAAACTTCGCACTGAAGAAACCGATCCTGATAGCGCTCAAAATCCAGCTTACCTTGCAGTCAACGTACAAGGTAAAGTCCCTTCTTTGAAGGACGGAGACATGACACTAACAGAGAGCGTTGCGATTCTCCAGTACATCGCTCGCAAAGCACCAGCAGCCGGTTTAGTTCCTAATTGTAATGATCAGGTTTTAGCGAAGTATGATGAGTTGGTTTCTTTTGTACTTGCTGAGCTGGAGCAACCTCTTTGGAGTAAGGGTAAACACATTTTTGCACTTCCAGAAGAACACCAAATCCCAGCAATGCTGGAAACTGCTAAATTTGAATTTGCAAAAGCCTTAAATACCCTAGACCATTTGTTAGAAGAAAAGGAATTTGCCGTTGCCAATCATTTCAGCATAGCTGATATTTTACTGGCACAAACGTTTAATTGGGCGATCCGTTTTGAATTTGATTTACCTCAAAAATATATAAATCTCCGCAATCGACACTATGATCGCCCGGCCGCAAAACGTGCTATGGAGCTAATCAGTTAACATGTTGCGCTTTTTGTTAATTCTCGGCTGTGCCTTTTTCGCGAGCTTAGTTTATTCACAAATCAATTCTCAAAATTCGGTTACGGGTGACAGCTTAGATTACTACCTGTTTCAATCATTTTTGGCAGCAGACTCACAACAACGTATCTCGTTGAATCATATTGGTATTCAGGGAAAGCAACTAGAAACTGGATTTTTAGTCACTGCAGTACTGGAAGGGTATCCTGCTCACACCATTGGATTGAATCGTGGAGACCTCATCACCAGTGTCGATGGGGAACCCTTTCATTCAGTAAATACTTTTAACATCGAACGGGATGTAAACGGGGCATTTGCCTCCATCACGCGGGAACATCAGCTAACTTTTCAGAGAAACGATACTATTATCAAAGTTTCAGTATTACCGGTTTTTGAAAACCTATTCGACAGTTATCGCAGCGCTACATCGAATTCTGTGCTGGAATTTTCTGCCGGCAACAAATCCATAGGCTACGTAAGATTCTGGGCGTTAAGCCGTGGGACTAATGACTTGATTAACTATCAGGAGTTAATTGCTTCCCTTGATCATTGTGACGGCATTATCTTTGATCTACGTAATAGCTTTGGCTATCTGGATTCCCAACACCTTGATCTGGTATTCAATGACAAAGATAACTACTTCATTGTTACAGAACCACCAGGTCGAAATTATGATTTTGCAGATTTATCACCAAATTTAAGCTTCGAGAACTATCGGAAGCCGATAGCTCTTCTGCTAAACGAAGATACACGCGGAGGAACTGAACTCTTTGCCCATCAATTGGCTAAACTGCAAAGAGTAATAACTATTGGAAGTGCTACTGCCGGGAAAATCGGAAAATTTCTTATTAAAAGTGATTTCGCCACAGCCCCTATTGAGTATCAACCCGCGACCGAGGTGTTTATCGATGGTATTTTGTTCGAAGGATTAGGAATCGAACCTGACCTATCAGTGCAATTCCCTTATGAAACTACTACTCGAGGCGACCCTCAGTACGATGCGGCAGTCAATGCATTACTGGGTATTATTTAAAAAATCAGCCTAATCGACCCCGCTCAGACTTTTTGTTGCCGGGTTCTCACTCTTCCAGCGCAGATCATGGAAATCAAAATCCTTTTCAATGGTTGGTTTTATCACCTTGAAGTATGGAGAAAGATCAAAGTCTCTCGGAGTAAAGTGTGTAAAATGATGTTTGTAATATAACGGTACCCTGCCGGCATAGTTCTGTTGCTGCTCTCTCTTAGGCAAAATTGGATAATTAATAGATTGAAAAGACTCGGCAATTAAAGTTGAACAAATAGCTTTAGTAGGCTCACCACTGCCCAAAGCAATCATTGCTCTGCGATAACGGTTGGGTACAGCCGGTTTCTGAATGAGATAACGAACGAGATCAATAATATTTTTCAAATCGTATTTATAGCCAATTTTAGACTTTGCATGTTGAAGCAGGCTTTGCGTATCTTCTTCTGTTAAGCCGACCGGTCGGCAGATTCGTAAATTAAAATTTTCATAGTGCTTCAGGCTCACAATTCTTACGCCTTGCCTTAAATCTGCTTCCAGCAAAGTACCGTCTTCTGCAGAATCTCCTTTGTTGCCTATAAAGAGACAAGAGTGAGACCAAGACGATTGAGTTAGGTATTTAATCGCGGTGCTAATGCGTGTATTACCTTCAACTAAAACTATGTCTCCCGTTCTAAGAACTGCAGCAACATCCTCGATAGTTACCGTATCCAGTCGTTGATAGCCAGAGATTGATTTGGAAAGAAAGGCAGCGAGACGGCTTCCGATCCCACGGCTTATGGATGTGATCATCTGAGGAGATCTCCTGTAAACTTCAACCTTTGCAGATTAGCCTTAAACCATACTTAATAATTATTAATGGATTCTTCTTTCTGGATTTAATTCTCGGGTATACTAGCGAGCCGCTTTGGCAGACAGATCGGAGCGTAGTGTAATCGAAAGTTAAACGTATCTGTTAATCGCAGAAATTAATTGTAAGTACAGGAGTTAAATAATGACCACGGCCTATAACAAATTCTTAATCAATGGCGAATGGGTTGAAGCTGATAGAGCCACCTTGGATGTCATAAACCCAGCCACTGAAGAGGCCTTTGCCAGCATTAGTATGGGCACCGCCGCGGACGTGGACGCAGCTGCAGCAGCAGCTCGGGCAGCCTTCCCCCAATGGTCACAATCTACAATTGAACAACGAAAAACAGTTATCAGTAACATTATCGAAGGTCTAAAAGCACGTGGCGGTGAAATGGCAACAGCCATATCCAATGAAATGGGTGCACCTATGGGCTTATCGAAGACAGCCCAACTTGGCAGCGGACTCGGTCATTTCATGAGCACTCTTGGCATCCTTGAGAATTATGAATTTGAAGAAGTACGAGGCACCACCAAGATCGTAAAAGAGCCAGCTGGCGTGTGCGGTTTTATCACACCATGGAATTGGCCTTTGAACCAAATTGCTTGCAAGGTGGCGCCCGCCCTAGCGGCTGGCTGCACAATCGTTTTAAAGCCCAGTGAGATTGCCCCTGTGAGTGGCTATATACTGGCTGAAATAATCGCTGAATCCGGCTTGCCAGAAGGAGTCTTTAATTTAGTAAATGGCGATGGGCCAACGGTAGGTGCCGCTATTGCATCGCACCCGGAAATCGATTTGGTGTCCTTTACCGGTTCGACACGAGCAGGCCGGGAAGTTGCAAAAGCAGCAGCAGATGGCATCAAACGCGTAACGCAAGAACTCGGTGGCAAATCAGCGAATATTATTCTGGAAGATGCCGTGGATTTCGGAAAAGCAGTTGCGGGTGGAATTGCGGGCTGTTTTGGGAATAGTGGACAGTCCTGTAACGCCCCCACGCGAATGCTTGTGCCTAAAGCGCGTATGGCTGAAGCTATAGAAGTAGCGAAGTTAGCCGTTGCGAAATCTGTGGTAGGTGATCCACAAGCAGAAACAACGCGGCTTGGTCCGGTTGTTAGCGAATTACAATTTAACAAGATTCAAAGCCTTATCGCAAAAGGCATCGAGGAAGGCGCAGAACTTGTTGCTGGCGGCCCCGGTAGACCTGCTGGATTAGATAAAGGCTACTACATTCAGCCTACAATCTTTGCCAATGTTACTAACGACATGACTATTGCGCGGGAGGAAATTTTTGGCCCGGTGCTTTCGATTATTGCTTATGAAGATGATAACGATGCGATCAACATAGCCAATGACACTGATTACGGTTTGTCGGGCTATGTTTCTGGGGAGGCAGACCATGCCCAAGCAATTGCGCGACAACTTCGCACGGGTAATGTGCATATAAATGGTGCCGGCCCGGATTTTTCCGCGCCATTCGGCGGCTACAAACAATCAGGTAATGGTCGCGAATGGGGAATAGAAGGCTTTGAAGAATTTTTGGAAACTAAAGCAATGATGGGCGCTGCCTAATTAGGAGAAGTACTCGTGGGAATTAACGTCCAAAAACCAGCAATAGACATTGGCATCATTGCCAAAGACATAGATGCGATGATGAAATTTTATGGTGAATCATTGGGATTAGAGCTTGAAGCAACAATACCAATGCCCGGCGGGGGCGCCATGAATCGGTTCAAAGTGGGCGACAGCATAATCAAAGTGATCGAGTTGGATCCGGCAACACCTGCAGAAGCGCCACCGGGTGGAATTCGTGGAGCGAGCGGCTATCGTTACTGGACGATTCACGTGCCCAATCTTGAAGAAGTAGTCAATAGAATTGATAGCGGAGGTTATAAAGTCGTAGTGCCCGCTAAAG
>Ga0206678_10003383_pt1 | contig 9969 bp, 7 predicted proteins | sample M180m12015metaG_FD_155453 | JGI IMG/M metagenome (GOLD analysis project Ga0206678, IMG submission 155453) | Ammonia-oxidizing marine archaeal communities from Monterey Bay, California, United States - M1 80m 12015 | ecosystem: Environmental > Aquatic > Marine > Intertidal zone | place: USA...
GTTTTGGTCAGCAAAACACAATGAATTGTACAATAATTTGATGAAGGTGTGCTTAACTGATTTAAATGGGAAACGACAGCTAACAGAGGTTCCATGCAGAATCACAGACCAACATGGATCCCGCAAAAATTAAAACCAAATTACACTTGTAAATTCAATATTATTCTGAGAGAATCATAGGATTGAACTTTTCAAAAGTGACTTTATCTTTCAGAACTTCCATGCCACAAACTATAGAATCATTGATTAAACTTGCCGAAACTGATCGTGATTTACAGAAATATGTTTTCGCAAAATCTCATTTGGAAAGACAGATTGATACAGCACGTTCAGTTGTTGACCAACATCAAAAAACAATCAAACAAAAAAAAGACGAATTTAAACTATTGAGTTCTGAATGCAAGGATGTAAACAACAATCTTCAAATTCAGGAAGAATTGATTTCCCGCCTGGACAGTCAAGTACCTAAGATACGCAACGAAAAAGAATTTGCAACCAGTAAAAACCAACTGGAGGAAGCACGAAAAATTCTAGGTCTGCTGGAAGACAAGATGCTCGATCTGGATCTAAAAAAAGAAGATCTTGAAAAAGAAATTGGAACTATTAACAACCAGCTCAGTGAATCAAATACAGAATTTGAGCAAGAAACATCTGGTCTGCTGAAAAAACAGGCAAGAGCAGAAAAAAAGATTGGAACTCTTGAGCCTAGACGCAAACGTTTACTGAAAAAAGTTCCAGAAAAAATCAAACGTTTTTTTGAGCGCTGCCAGGACAGTGGAATTTCAACCCCAATCTGCGCCATTGAAGATAAAAGTTGCAGCGGTTGTAACATGGTTTTATTGCCACAGCTTGTTAACGAACTGATGGCAAACACAGATTCCCACAAAAATTGCCCTAATTGTTCGCGCATTTTGTACTTTCCTGAAGTTGAGGAAGAAGAAGCTTCCTCGGCCTGATATTTCTTGTCATGCATGTTTGTATTCGGTGTTGATCAATCTCTGCTTCAACAAAATACAATCATGAAAAAATATTTAATACTGCTTGTTCTTTCTCTAACATTTTTGCCCGGCTGTGAATCTTCAGCCCCTTCCCGTTTTATATATCCCTCTGAGAAAGCAATGGAGGTACGCTATCTTTGCCGCTTACCATATCTGGATGCAAAAGCGCCACATCAATCCTGGAGCAAATCAACACCCGCCTGGCTCATTATTAATGAAAGCAAGGTCATCATTTTTTTTGAGAATGACCGTACCTTTGTTCTCCCTCGAACCTCAGAAGTTACTCTCCCTTCCGGTAAGTATCGCTGCAACCTCTGAAAGTTTTTGGCTGAATCTACAGTGTTATGAAACGAAAGTTTCACCCTTTAGTACAGCAGCAAAAACATCTCGATCGACATTCCCACCGGAAGCAATTACCGCCACTTTGCGGCCTTTAATTTTGGACGCCTCCTTTAGTGCTGCCGCAATTGCTGCTGCTCCAGCCCCTTCGCAAACATTATGAGTGCACTCATAGAACATCCGCATGGCATCTGCTATTTCGTTATCTGTGACCTCAACGATCCGTTCAACACCTTTCCAAATCAAATCCAACGCAGACTGTTCCGGAACTCGGCAGGCAATTCCGTCGGCAATTTTGGTACTCACCGGTGATTCAATGGAACTTCTGCTAACGAATGACTCCGCATAGGTATTGGCATGTGCTGATACAACTCCGATGACCTCCGTATTCAGTTCTAATGCATCTCGTACTGCAAGCATTCCACAGATTCCGGATCCCAAACCAATGGGAACGTAAACAACATCAAGATCCTTGACCGCTCTCAGTAATTCCAAACTATAGGTGGCGACACCTGTAACTAATAGTGGATCAAACGAAGATATCATTTGCAGTGATTTTTCATGTGCCAGATCTTTCGCATATTCACGGGCTGCCTGAAAATCTTCACCATGCTCTATCAGCTGCACACCAAAAGCACGCATTGCAGCATTTTTCTCCACGCTGTTTCCATGTGGCGCTACGATTGTAGCGGGAATTCCGTAGCGCCGAGCAGCAAAACCAACAGACTGCCCATGATTTCCGCGGGTTGCACTGACAACTCCCTTTGGCATTTCAGAGGATTTTGCGAGATGGGCGAAATAAACTAATCCACCCCGTATCTTGAAAGAACCAATTGGTGTGTGATTTTCGTGCTTGACCCAGACTTCTGTGCCTAAACGTTCACAAAGCAGCGGCCAGCAATATTGAGGAGTCGCCTGCATTTCAGCATAAACGGTACGGGCGGCAGCTTCGATTTCATCAAGTGTAATTGCCTGCATTATTTTGTGCCTTCTTTCTCTCTTGATTCTCCGATCAATTCACTGATCACCTTGTTTATCATTCTTAATCCTGCCTGGTCTTTGAGTGTCAGAATGGATTCCGGATGAAATTGTACTGAAGCCACGGGCAGTGTTTTGTGCCGGAGCCCCATTATCAAGCCGTCGTCTGTTTTGGCGGTAACATCCAGACAATCCGGAAGTGAAACTGAATCCACATAAAGACTGTGATAGCGTCCTGCGCTGAAGGGGTTAGGAAGCCCGGAATAAAACGATTCTGCATTGTGAAAAATCTCAGCGGATTTGCCATGAACCGGATGCTCAAGAGTCAACAATTTTGCACCATAATGTTGTGCAATCCCCTGGTGACCAAGACACACTCCAAAAATTGGTATTTCACGCACAAGCGCTTCACCAACAAGTTCCGGAACATTTTGTTCACTTGGAAACCCCGGACCCGGCGAAATGAAAAGTAAATCCGGAGCTATTTCGTCCAGCATTTTATAAGGGAATCCGGAGCGGAGAGTAATAACTTTTGCACCGGTTTGCCTGACATAACTTGCTAATGTGTGTACAAAACTGTCTTGATTATCGACAAATAAAACCGTTTTTTCTCCACCCGTTTGCGGCAAATCAATGTCTTCAGCAGCAGCCGGTTTACTGCCCAAAGTCGCACCTAAAAAGGCTGAAGCCTTGATGTGTGTCTCCCGTTCTTCTGTAGCCGGATCTGAGTCATAGAGCAGTGTTGCACCGGCACGCACTGAGGCTCGACCGTTTTTAAGATGAACCGTACGCAATGTCATTCCGGTGCTGACATATCCGTTAAACCACAAAAAACCAATACAACCGCTGTACCAGTCGCGCGGTGAATTTTCCATATTTTCAATTGTCTGCATGGCAACAGGTTTTGGTGAACCTGTCACAGTACAGGCCCACATGTGCGTCAAAATAGCATCGACTGCATCTCTGTCTTTATTTAAAACACCTTCCAAATGATCAACTGTATGAATCAGGCGTGAATAACGTTCCAGCAAACGCCGTCCAATTAATTTAACACTGCCGGGTTCACAAATTCTGGACATATCGTTACGATCAACATCCGTGCACATGGTGAGTTCTGACTCCTCTTTTTCCGAAGAAATGAGTGCTTTTATCCGTTCTGCTGTTTCCATCGGATCACCTCCGACCGGTACTGTTCCTGAAATAGGACTGGTTTCAAAACGTTCTTCCTTGACACGTACATACATTTCCGGAGATGCACCAACCAGTTGCTCTTTACCCATGTTGATCAAAAAACTGTAAGGACTGGGATTTTGTTCACAAATTCTTTTGAACAAAGTTGAAGGCTGTTCTGCAAAACCAGTAGAAAAAGATTGGGACAGTACGACTTCAAAAAAATCTCCACGCCGGCAGCCTTCTTGAATTTTGGCCACTTTCTGTTCAAACTCACCTGCTTCGTGATCACAGTTTATTTTACCATCAGCCTTTCCCTCGGCAACTTGGAATTCCTCGCCAGTATTCCACCAGCTTTCAGTCATACCGTCCTGAGTTTCAATGTGATATTCAATTTTGGAAGCCTCCTCTTTTTGCCGATCGACAACCACCAATTCGACAGGCAAAAACAAATGGCAGTCAGTTTGTTCCGGATCCCGTTTATGTCTAGCTTCAATATTTTCAAATTGATAAACCAAATCGTAACCAAATGCTCCATACAATCCAAGATAAGGATCAACACTCCGGAACAGTTCAAATATTTTGCGAATAACAGAAAACACGCTTGGCTGGCGACTCCGTTCTTCTTCCGCAAAGAAATCCGGCCTTGGTTTCACAGTACCGGAAATTTTTTCTGCAGGAAGATTCTGATCAGTTCCAAAAACCAGTGATTCAAGATGGGGATGATTTTGTAAAGCAGGAGCTATCAATTTCAACAGGCGCGTTCCATTCGGATTCAGCGCGTTGATTTCAAACTGTCTTTTCCTGGCAATCAGTTCCAATGCAGGATGCACAAAACCTAAATCCCAGCGGGAATAACGGTCCGGAACTTCGTAATTACTGACAAAAAGTGCTCCTTTTTTAGTGTCAATATATTGATATATTTTATCGAGTGCATGTTCAGCATCCAGCGGTGTAATCGACTTTTCTATTTTGATACCGCCCTGCGTTGTAAAAGTTGAATTATTCATGGCTTCAAATAAATTTTAAGTGTTTAAAGAAATCAATTTCTAAGGTTTCGAATAAATTTTTCAACTCGCCACAAATCTTTAATTCCAGGTTCGCTTTCTACACCGCTGCAAACATCCACTCCCCACGGTTGTACAATCGTTACCGCCTCTGCAATATTTTCCGGAGTCAACCCTCCTGCCAGAATCAGCTTCCCCAAACCTGAAGCAGTACTTGCCAGGTCCCAGTCAATTTTTTGTCCGGAACCTCCGTAATGATTTTTGCTGAAGGCATCCAGTAAAAAGTATTTTCTCCCAAACTCTTGTATCTGTTCCAGCTTAAATTCAGCAGACACACGAAATGCTTTATAAAATGGTACACCTAATTTAGCAGTTAATTCAACAGACTCATCGCCATGCAATTGTGCCAAGTCCAGGTGTGTTTCAATCATTATTTTTTCCAGCGATTCCGGTGATTCATTGACAAAAATACCCACAGTTGTGACTGATTCCGGAAGCGCACTAACAATTTTGCGGACTTCTTCTGGAGAAATGTAACGGGAAGAACCAGGCCAGCAGTTTAATCCAATCCAGTCTGCACCTAATTTTGCACAGGACAGTGCCTGTTCAGGACTGGTTAGTCCGCAAATTTTAACTTTTGGATAAACAGTGGTGTGATTCGTCCTCATTGGCTTCTGGATTGGTTTTTTTCAACTATAACGTTATAATATGCTGTTATTCTAAGATACGAATACTTGCAGAATTAGCAACGAAAAAATTACGGAATACTAGATGTCTGTTCATAGTTCTGCATATTTCTGGAATGGTGAAACTTTGGTACTGCACATTTTCCTTCAACCACGTGCTTCACAAAACGAGTGGGCAGGCCGACACAACGGGCGGATACGTCTTCGTATTACAGCAGCACCCGTCGATAATCAGGCTAATCTGGAATGTGTGAAATTTATTTCAAAATCATTAAAAACTGCAAAAACAAATGTGAAAGTGATTCGAGGTCAAACCAGTCGTTTCAAAACTGTGGAAATCCATAAACCTGATCCGAAGCCCTGGAAAAAAATTTTAGAAGGCTTGGATAATTAGATTATCTGCATTGTAGAAATTAAAAAGCTAATGATCCACAACCTGAAAACGCAAATAACAACTAATTGTCCGTTTAAATTCGTGAAAATAACCTGCCCAAAAGTTTCTCCAAAATTACGATTCTGGAGCATATTTTCTTTACTGATAAGCCTCTTTTTTTATTTAGTAACTGGAACTGCTTCAGCACAGTGCTTAACCAGCGGTCTGACTGAAGATGAGCAGCTGGCTATGACAAAAGGATTATTTGAAGATGAGTTGTTTTCAGCATCAAGTGAGTCCTCAAAGTGTTTTCTTGAAGAATTTAAGGATAGCGCTGCACGTGAGGAAATTTTTTTTCTTAAGGCAGAAGCCTTAAGAAAGGGAGGCGATCTCCAGGGGGCAATCAAAGCTTATGATGAACTGAAAAATAACTTTCCCAGCAGCAAAACCTATTTAGACAATTCAATGCTCCAGAAAGGAATTTCACTGGCCCTCACTAGAAATTATACTGCTTCTATCAGGACCTTAAAATTGCTGCTGCTTGATTTTCCCACAACAAAATACAGAGATGAAGCACTTTATTGGCTGGGTTATGCAGCTTCTTTCCAGGCTGAGTTTCTGCGCAAAAAAAACAACAAAGACGCTCTGCTTTTTTATCAGGAGTCCACACTTCATTTCGTTAAAGTAGAATCTGAATTATTAAATCTGAAGCAGCAGCAGGAACGTTTGCATTTAATGGGGCGGTCATGGTGGTTCCTGAAGGACTTTACTAAAGCAGAAGAAGCATGGAGTCAATACTTGAAAAACTCAAAGTCAATCAAACCTGAACAGGCTTTGAATCTAAAATACCAGTTAGCCACAGGCTTTCAGCAAGAGAAAAACTACAAAAAAGCTGAAAGATGGTTTACGCGCATTTTAACAAAACATCCAGACTCAAAACTGTCTGTTGTGTCTGCTTTTTTACGTGCAGAAATGGCATATGCAGTCTCAGTTCAAGAAACAAAAACTGAATCATTGGACTCAAAGGCAGTAAGTATACTGATTAAGCACTACAAATTATATTTAAATAAGAATGATAATAAGTATCAGGCACTTGCCTATTACAGGATTGGTGTGTTGCAGCAACCGCACAGACCAAATGAGGCCATTCATGCTTTTCAAAAATATTTAGGCACAAAAGACAAAACTTATGCAGCTGAAGTTCATTATCGCTTAGGTTATTTGTTTTTTAACACCAAACAGCAGCAAAAGGCTATTAAGATCTTCGAAAAGTATCTCAGGACTAAAGATAAAACTTACACCAACGAAGTCCTTTACCAGCTAGGATTCCTCTATATTGGGACCAAACAGCAGCAAAAGGCTATTCAGATCTTTGAAAATTATCTCAGTACAAAAAACAAAACTTATACCAACGAAGTCCTTTACCAACTAGGATTTCTCTACATTGAGTCAAAACAGCCAAAAAAGGCTATTAAGATCTTTGAAAAGTATCTCAGGACTAAAGATAAAATTTATGTGGGAGAAGTACTTTACCAGTTAGGGTTCCTCTACATTGAAGCCAAGCAACAAAAAAAGGCTGTTCAGATCTTTGAAAAGTATCTCAGGACTAAAGATAAAATTTATGTGGGAGAAGTACTTTACCAGTTAGGGTTCCTCTACATTGAAGCCAAGCAACAAAAAAAGGCTGTTCAGATCTTTGAAAATTATCTCAGTACAAAAAACAAAACTTATGAGGGAGAAGTACTTTACCAGTTAGGGTTCCTCTACATTAAAGTCAAACAACAGAAAAAGGCTGTTCAGATCTTTGAAAATTATCTCAGTACAAAAAACAAAACTTATGAGGGAGAAGTACTTTACCAATTAGGGTTCCTTTACATTGAAGCAAAACAACAGAAAAAGGCCATTAAGATCTTTGAAAATTATCTCAGTACTAAAGACAAAACTTATGTGGGAGAAGTGCTTTTTCGATTGGGCTACCTTTATCTTGAAACAAAACAAGCTGAAAATGCTGTTGACAGTTTCAAGAAATATCTAAGTTTAAAGGACAAAACACATGTAGGTGAAGTTCAATACCAACTAGGTTTTTTGTTCACAGAAAGAAAACAGCAAAAAAAGGCTATTAAGATCTTTGAAAATTACCTCGCCGGGGATAATGAAAAACATCGTGAAGAGATACAACTTAGATTAGGTTACCTCTACGCAGAAAACAAACAGCAAAAAAAGGCCATTAAGATCTTTGAAAAATATCTCGCCGGCGGCGCTGTTGGACACGTTGCTGAGACACAGCTCAGTTTGGGTTCCCTCTATGTGGAAAACAAAAAACCCTTTCTGGCAATTGCTGTGTTGGAACAAGTCCTCCTGCATCCTGATTACCAGAAAAATAATGATCTCTTGCAAACTTTATTAGTCCTCTATAGGGAAAACGTCTCCGAAGAAAAGTATCTGCAGTTTCTTTTAAAAGTAAAAAATGACCCAAAACAAGGGGGGAAAGTGCAGCAAGGTTTCAAATCTCAGCTGATTATCGAATACTTTGAACAAAACAAATGTGACAAATTGATTTCAGAATTAAATCCGGACTACATGCAGAGTATAAAAAAATCAAATACAAAAGAGTGGGAGCATTTACTTTACATGAGGGGCAGTTGTCTGATTGAAACAAAAAGGTGGAACGAAGCCCGCATAGATTTACAACAAATTCGTGATACCAAAAAATATCGTGAACATTCAATCCCGATGTTGATTGAGACACACAAACAATTAGAGGACTGGAAGAGGATGACCTGGGAATATCAAGAGGTTTATGACAGAAAAACTCCTGTTTTGACAATAGCAGATTATCAACTTTGGGTTTTCGCTGCCAAACAGAGAAAAGACTTCCAACATCTTGAACGAATTAAAATAATTTACGAACGCTGGAATAAAGCATTTCCAGAAGATTCACAAAATTTAGAACAGCTCTATAAATACATTTCTGGATTTCGTCTACAGGAACTTACTTCACAAGAAAACTGGAAGGAAGTTTCTGCATATATCAAAAAAGAGGTTCAGTCCGGTTCCCTTTCGCTTGATGAACAGTATTTTTCGCAACTGCTCTTTGCAGAAAATAAACTGGAAAATTGGTCCGGCGTACTGGGTGCCTATGCTCTTTTACAAAAGCATGACCAAAAACGTGCTAAAACACTGGATGCACTGATTAACCAGGCAAAAGCTTCAGATAAACTTGGGGAAAAAGAACTCTCGCTGAAATATTACCGCCAGGCTTTAAAAGTAAAACCTCTCAATCAAGAAGATAAAAAGAGGCAGGCAGAAATAAAAACGTTTCTGGCACAAAGTACTTTCCGAAAATGGATTGAACAGGGAGAGTGGATTAAAATCAGCAAAACAATACGCAAGGAGGTTGCTGAAAACAAGAGAGTTTTGAATGATACCAATTTTGATCTTCTGCTTTATACAGAAAACCAAAAGTCCGGAAGTAAAAAATATAATGGAATCCTGGATGCTTATGCGTTGCTGGCAACTTTTAACAAAAAAAAGACACTTACTGTAAAAGCTCAAATTGACCAGGGATATGCCGCAGCAAAATTAGGAGGATATAAACGTGCAAAAGGATACTATAGAAGGGCTCTCAAAAAGACTCCTGACAAAGATGTTGATCTGGTGCTGCAACTGGTAGGAGAACTTAAACGACTTTATGAACGATCCAAGGATTATGCGTCTTTGGTAGTGATTTACAAGCGGGCATATAGTGTTCTCAAGAAAAGTTCCCGGCCCAAAAATGAGTCCCGAACATACGCCTACCTCATCGGCTACCATCAGTCATTTCATCTTAAACAAAACGACAAAGCCCGTATTTGGCTGATGCGTTCTGATGGAGGTGGCTCCACCCCCCAGGAACTGGATGCTGCATTCTGGGTAGCAAAGCTTGACCGTGACGCAAACAAGCCGGGAATCGCTATCAAAAGACTCAAAGAACTGGCCGGTCGGAAAGTTGCAAAAAACTCTTCACTTTATGTTCAGATACACTTTGAGCTTGGAACATTGTATCATTTAAAAGAAAAGTGGAAATCCGCTTTACTGCACTATCGACTTGTAGCCAAAGCACGTGCTCCAGCAGAATTAAAACAGTATCAAAATACTGCTAAGGAAAAGGCAAAGGAAATAAGCAGCTATTTAAAATCTCTTAATTCTTCTGACGGTTGAAAATTTACAATAATAACAAATCGGCTGTATACAGTTCTGGTGTTTTTTACGAGATTATAAAACACAGACAAAATAAATACATCCAACTTCTTTTGGCAATTTGTCTGGTGACTTTACTTACTGGAGGGATGCCCTTAATCGCTTTTTCACAAAACCTGTCCCTGCAAAGCAAAATCCGTCTGAAGGGCCAGGTACAACTTCCATCCAATGTGGTAATG
>Ga0206678_10003385_pt1 | contig 9965 bp, 9 predicted proteins | sample M180m12015metaG_FD_155453 | JGI IMG/M metagenome (GOLD analysis project Ga0206678, IMG submission 155453) | Ammonia-oxidizing marine archaeal communities from Monterey Bay, California, United States - M1 80m 12015 | ecosystem: Environmental > Aquatic > Marine > Intertidal zone | place: USA...
ATGTACCTAATGAAATTGATTGGATTTGCGTTAGTCCTAAATCTGGAACAAAATTAATTCAAAATCATGGGAATGAACTTAAACTGGTTTATCCTCAAAAAAATATTTCTCCTCATAAATTTGAAAAAATGAAATTTGACCATTTCTTTCTTCAACCTAAATATGATAGTGATTATAAGAATAATGTAATTCTTGCTAGAAAGTTTTGTGAAGATAATCCTAAATGGAAATTAAGCTTTCAAATGCATAAATTTATTGGAATACCATAGGATCAATTATGAAACACTTAGGAAAGTCAAATAAAAATTTTGATAAACCATCTATAAAAATTTTAGATAAAATTAAAAATAAAGAAAAAGAAAATTTTCTAGTTAGATTCTCTCAACCCGAATTCACCTGTATATGTCCAGTGACCTCTCAACCAGACTTTGCTCATATTGTTATAGATTATGTGCCTAATAAATGGATTGTTGAATCAAAATCCTTAAAGTTATATTTTCAAAGCTTTAGAAATCATCAATCTTTTCACGAAGAAACAACAATGATTATTTCAAAAGATTTAATGAATACACTAAAACCAAGGTGGTTAAGAATAGGTGCGTATTGGTATCCGCGAGGCGGTATGCCGATAGATATTTTTTGGCAAAACACTAAACCCCCAAAAGATCTATGGATTCCTGAACAAGGCGTTCAAAACTATAAAGGCCGTGGATAGTTTTCCTAAAAATTAAAAGATTTTACTGTATTATCTACAGTTTTAACTTTCTCAAGAATACTTTTAAGATCTTCTAGCTTAGTAGCGGAAGGGCCGTCGCAAAGAGCCTCTTTTGGGTTTGGATGAACCTCAATAAAAAGACCGGAAATTCCTAGGGCCGTAGCTGCCAATGCTAAATCTAATGCTTGATGAGCCCTTCCTCCTGCAGAATTACCTAATCCGCCTGGAAGTTGAAGGGAATGCGTTACATCTAAAATTAAAGGATTAGATAAATTTTTAAGATCGGACATTCCTAAAAAATCAACTATCAAATTGTCATAACCAAAAGATGTCCCTCTTTCACAAAGGATTATTTTTTCATTACCAAAAGAATTACATTTATCAACGATATTGATCATTTGAGTAGGCGATAAGAATTGTCCTTTTTTTATATTAATTGGCAGATTCGTTTCACAAGCGGTTTTTATAAGATCTGTTTGTCTGCACAAAAAAGCCGGAATTTGAATAACATCTACCAGATCAGAAACTTCTTCAATCTGTGAAATTTCATGAATGTCAGTTATAATGGGGATATCAAGGCTCTCTTTAACTTCTTTAAGGATTTTTAATCCTTCTTTTAATCCAGGGCCTCTAAAAGACTTTACTGAAGATCTGTTTGCCTTATCAAATGAAGCTTTAAAAATAAATGGAATATCAATATCGCTACATATTTTTTTTAAATATTCTGCAACATCCATTGCCATACTCTCATTTTCTAAAACATTTAATCCGGCAATAATTGAGATAGGAGATGAGTTAGATAGATTTATATTTTTTATATTGATTAATTCCATTTATTTACCCTTATCAGATAATTTTGAATAAACAATAGAAGCTTTAACAAAAGATGAAAATAATGGATGTGGATTAAATGGTCTTGATTTAAGCTCAGGATGAAATTGAACTCCAACAAACCAAGGATGATTTTTTAGTTCTATAATTTCTGGCAAATAACCATCTGGGGACATACCAACAAATTTCATACCTGCTTTTTCAAGTTCTTTTTTAAATGAAATATTTACCTCATACCTATGTCTATGTCGTTCTTGTATTTTATTTTTTCCATAAATATTTCTCACTTTAGAACCCTTTTTAAGAACCGCAGGATATGAACCTAATCTCATAGTTCCTCCATAATCACTTTGAAGGTTTCTTTTTTCAACCTCTTCATCTTTAATCCATTCTTTTAATAATCCTATTAATGGGATATCTGTCTTACCAAATTCTGAAGAACTAGCTTCCTTATAACCTAATAAATTTCTTGCAGAATCTATTACTGCCATTTGCATGCCAAAACAAATTCCAAAATAAGGTACTTTGTTTTCTCTGGCATATTTAGAAGACAGTATTTTTCCTTCAGATCCTCTTTTTCCAAATCCTCCAGGAACTAAGATTCCATCAACATTCTTTAATATCTTTGTATTTCTAGTTTTTTCTAATTTTTCAGAATCTATCGTTTTAATCTTTACTTTAGCATTATTAGCAATTCCTCCATGAGTTAATGCCTCAAATAAAGATTTATATGCATCATTTAAATCTAAATACTTCCCTACAACGCCAATATTTATCTCATTTTTTGGTTTCCTTATTCTTTCAACCACTTTATTCCACTTTCTTAAATTAGTTTTGGGCAATCTTTTTTTACCTAAAGCACTTAAAACAGCAGCATCTAATCCATTATCCCTTAAATCTTTTGGAACAGCATATATAGTATCAACATCTATTGCTTGAATTACTGAATCTTCTTTGACATTGCAAAAAACTGATATTTTTCTTCTATCAGATTTAGAGAGCTTTCTATCACACCTGCAAGCTAAAATATCCGGCTGTATTCCTATAGATCTTAATTCTTTAACTGAATGTTGTGTTGGTTTAGTTTTAACCTCTCCTGCAGCAGATATATAAGGCAAAAGGGTTAAATGGACAAAGCAAGTCATATTCTTTTCCAATTCATTACTCAATTGTCTAATTGCCTCTAGAAAAGGAAGACCTTCAATATCTCCTACAGTTCCGCCAATTTCACATAAGCAAAAATCAACATCTTTATTATTTGAAAGAATAAATTTTTTTATTTCGTCTGTTACATGCGGAATTATTTGAACAGTTCTACCAAGATAATCGCCTTTTCTTTCTTTGCTAATAATTCTCTTATATATTTGACCGGTAGTTATATTGTCATCTATTGATGCAGGAACATTAGTAAATCTTTCATAGTGACCTAAATCTAAATCTGTTTCTGCACCATCATCAGTAACAAAAACTTCTCCATGTTGAAAAGGATTCATAGTACCTGGATCCACATTAAGATAAGGATCTAATTTTCTTAATTTAACAGAATAACCCCTAGATTGAAGTAAAGCTCCTAAAGCTGCTGACGCAAGTCCTTTTCCAAGAGATGATACCACTCCACCAGTTATAAATATATACTGTGTCATGGAAGTAAATTATACCAAATAGAAAATAAATTACAAAGATAAAAGTTATAGATTTTAATTTAAATCTGGCAGATCATTAATTTCTTCTATATTTAAGTTAATTTCTGGTAAATCTTCTTCAATTAAATTATCTACTATAGAAGAATTTTGATTAATACTTGATAATAAAGCAAGACTTAAGCTAGTTATAAAAAAGATTGTCGCAAATATTGCTGTGAGTCTAGAAAGGATATTACCAACAGCTCTTCCAGACATAAAATCTCCAGAACCCCCAATACCTAAACCACCACCCTCGGACCTTTGTAAAAGAACAAGAACTATCAATACGATAGCGATTATAAGATGAATAACTAAAATAAAGCTTAACATAATAAATAAGCTTTTAAACGATCAAGCATGATAATTCAATTTTATTATATAAATTGCTTTAATATTGATTTCATATCACCAATCTTAAGACTAGCTCCGCCTATTAAAGCTCCGCTTACATTATTTAAAGAAGATATTGAAGAAATATTATTAGAATTAACTGACCCGCCATATAAAATTCTAATATTTTTTGCCCTATTTCCATAAATCTTTTTTAGCTTATTAAAAATAAAATTATGAATTTCTTCAATATCATAATTACTTGGAACTAATCCTGTTCCAATTGCCCAAACGGGTTCGTAAGCTATATCTAGCTGGTTTGGATTAATTTTTCCTTTAAGAGATGATTTTATTTGATTTCCTAAAACTCTTAAAGTTCTTTTATTTTTTCTATCAGATAATGTTTCGCCGACACACAATATTGTTCTTAAATTTTCTTCCTGAGCTTGTAAAATCTTGTTATTTATCAAATTATTTGTTTCGTTATGATAAATTCTTCTTTCAGAATGTCCTATTATACAATATTTGCCATTAAAATCTTTTATCATAGATGCTGAAATCTCACCTGTATATGCACCAGAATCATTTGAACTACAATCTTGAGCTCCAATATTAATGGGCGATCGGGATGTAAGACTCGAAAATTTATCAATTAATGTGAATGGAGGGCAAATTAGCACTTCAATATTCTTAAGTTTATTATTTGAAATAAATTTTGATAGACCTTTTATAAAAGAAATATCTTTCTTATTACCATTCATTTTCCAATTTCCTGCAATGAGTAATTTATTCGTCATTTTATTTAACCCTATAATTTTAAATATTTTAATATAAGCTATTTCTTGCGTTTTTGTTACCAGAAGATACATTATGCGAAAATTAATGTTAAAAAAATATTGAGATAATTTTATGTTAGATTTTTTAAGAAGAAATGCTTCAGGTCCTTTTGGCCTAGTTTTAATAATCCTATTAGTTCTTGCATTTTCTGTATGGGGTATAGGGGATATTTTTAGGAATTATGATATTGGAACTATTGCAAGAATTGGTGACAGAGAAGTTGAATCTCAAGAGTTCTTTTTTCGTTTTAATCGTGAATTGAATAAAGTTTCTTCAGAATTAGAAAGATTTGTATCGCCAGAAGAAGCAAGAGAATCGGGCTTAGATTATCAAATATTAACAAATCTTATTTTGGAAAAAACTATTAATTCTTCTGGCGACCAAATGAAATTAAGGCCATCTAATGAATCTCTAACAAAAAGAATTAGAAATACCAATGCGTTTAAAAATGCCTTTAATCAATTTGATAAAAATATTTTTAATCAAGTAATTAGACAAAATGGAATAAGTGAAGATCTTTTTATAGAAATGGAAAGAGATTCTTTATCACAAATTGAAATTTACAGTGCGTTATTTAATAATTTCGAACCCCCAAAAGAATTAAATGATCTAATTTATAAGTTTCAATATGAGGATAGAAATATAGAATATGTTATATTAAATATTGATGAAAATTCTGTTAATAGATCTGCTATCACAGAAGCAGACCTAGAGAAATATTATCAAATTAATAAGAGTAGTTATAAGACAGAACCTTTAAGGAGTTTTTCATTAATTTCACTTCTTAATTCTGAAATAAAGAATTCAATTAAAGTTGAAGAAAGCTTAATTCAAGAAATTTACGATAACAATATTAAGGATTACGAAAGCCCTGAAAAAAGATCTTATTATTTAATACCTTTTTCTGATGAAAAATCAGCCGAAGAAGCGTTATCAAATTATAAGGATGGTAATGATATTAATAATTTAATAATAAACAGAGGATTGTCTATTGATGATGTAAGGCAAGAATCTTTATCAAAAGATCAGGGTATAACTAATGAAATTTCTGAAATCGCTTTTAAAACAAAAATGAATGATTTAACTGGGCCTGTTGAAGGTCCATTTGGACCGTCACTTATTTATTTATTGTCGATAGAACAATCATCAAAGAAAAGTTTCAATGAAGCAAAAGATGAAATTACTAAAGAATATAAATTAAATCTAACTCAGGACAATATATATAATCTCTACAATGTTATTGAAGACCAAAGAGCCGAAGGATTAACTTTTGAAGAAATTATAAAAGGAAATTCTTTAGAATTAAATAATTATAAATCCGTTAATGAAGAAGGTATGAATTTCTTAAATGACAAAATAGAACTTTCTACAAAGAATTCTATTTTAGAAATAATTTTTGAATCGAATATTGAAATGGAAATTGAGCCTTTTGAAGATGATTCAGGTAATATATTCTTTATTAGGATTGATAATATAACCGATGAAAAGATTATTAAATTTCAAGATATAATACAGGAAATAAAAGAAGACTTAATTATAGAAAGGTCTAAGGAACTCTTAGTTGTAAAATCAAATAATTATCTTGAATCTATAAAGAATGACTCGTCAAACCTGCAAGAAATTGCTGATGAACTAAATGTTGCAATTCTTAAAGGAGATAACCTTAGTCGATATACATTTAATGAAGTATTTTCGAGAGAAGCTATTTCCGAAATCTTTAAAACACAGCTCGCCAAGCCTTTTATTTCAGATGTTGGTATTGGAAACAGTATAATCTTAGGATTAATAAGTGAAATTAAGATTCAAGAAGAAAATACTGAGAAATTAGATATCGTGAAAAATCAAAATGAAGAAAGAATGAAGAATGAATTACTTATTGCTCTTTCAGAAGAGCTACAATCTGAACTAAAAAGTGAAATTTTTCCAGAAAGATTAGATATTTTATTTGAAACAGTAAATTCTCAAGGATCATTTTAAAAGTATGGAAGATTATATTTCCATTACTCTAAATGATTTTAGAAAAAATTATAAAAAAAGAAAACATCAATTAGTTTTCTTAAAAATGGAAATGGACGATTTTGATCCATTATCTGCGTTTATAAAAATAACAAGTGATAAGAAAAATAGCTTTCTATATGAATCTCTAAAAGACGGTGAAATGAGTGGAAGATACTCCGTCATAGGTACAGATCCAGATAAAATATTAGAAATAAAAGGAAAAAATTCAAAAATATATTTTAACAACAATATTCTAGAAGATCTTAATGAAAACCCAGTAAAAGTCTTAAGAAAGTTTACAAATGATTGCCTTATGAATTTAGATAACGATATTCCGGCTATAGCATCAGGAATTTTTGGTTATATTGGATACGACTTTGTTGCAAATATTGAAGATCTCCCGAGTGAAAAATTTGACGAACTTAATTTGCCAGATAGTATTTTATTAAGGCCGTCAATAACTGTTGTTTTTGATAAAAAATTAAAACAATTACTTATTTGTAAAGCTGTCTGGTTTGATGAGCTAATTGATCCTGAAGAACTGTATGATGGTGCATATGCTCAAATTCTAAAAATTAAAGAAAAGATTAAATCATCGAATGAGATGATCCTTTATAATGAACAAGAAAATGTTAGCTCTCCTTCTTCCAACTTTACAAAGGAAGAATATTTTCAAAATGTAAAAATGGCTCGAGACCATATAATTGCTGGAGATGTATTTCAAATTGTGCCAAGTCAAAGATTATCTATAGACTTTAATGCCCATCCTTTTTTATTGTATAAATCTCTTAGAAAAATTAATCCTTCCCCTTATATGTATTATATAAAGTTTGAGGATTTCTTTATCGTAGGTTCTAGCCCTGAAACACTTGTTAAAGTCGAAAATGGCAAAGTAATGGTAAAACCAATAGCCGGAACAAGACCTAAAGAAAAAGGAAAGGAAAAAGAAATTAAAGAATCTTTGCTTTCTGACCCCAAAGAAAGAGCTGAACATTTAATGCTTTTAGATCTAGGAAGGAATGATGTAGGCAGAGTTTCTAAAATAGGTTCAATTAATGTTAAAGAATCCTTTCAAATACAAGAAACATCTCATCTTTATCATATATATTCTACTGTTGAAGGTGATTTAGATTCAAATGAGGATAGAATATCAGCATTATGTGCTGGTTTTCCAGCAGGAACAGTAACAGGGGCTCCAAAAATTAGAGCTATGGAAATAATTAATGAGATAGAGAATAATAAAAGAGGAATATATGCCGGAGCAGTAGGCTACTTTTCATCAAATGGCGATATGGATACTGCAATAGCTTTGAGGACAGCCATTATTAAATCTTCTAAAATGTATGTCCAAGCAGGAGGAGGGGTAGTTTACGATTCACTAGAAGAATATGAATATAATGAATCGCTTAATAAAGCTAAAGCACTGTTTGCTGCTGCTGAAAATCTTATAGAAAAAGGATAATATCGATATGATTGTTCTGATAGATAATTACGATAGTTTTACTTGGAATTTATTCCATTTTCTTGGCGATCTTGGAAAAAAAGTTAAAGTTATAAGAAATGATAAGATTTTAGTTGATGAATTATTGAATCTTAAACCTGAAAGAATAGTAATATCCCCTGGTCCAGGTGAACCATCTTCTTCAGGTATAAGTGTTGATATAGTAAAAAAGTGCATAGATTTCAATATACCTCTCTTGGGCGTTTGCCTAGGACATCAAGCAATTTCATATGCTTTAGGAGGTAAAATTATTAATGCAAGAAAAATTCATCATGGAAAAATAAGCGCAATAAATAATGATGGTAAGGGTGTATTTAAAGGCTTGCCTAGTAAATTTATGGCTACAAGATATCATTCATTAGTGGTAGATGAAAAAAACTTATCAGATCAATTAGAGATAACCGCTAGAACAAAATCTGGCACAATTATGGGAATAAGGCATAAAAATAATTTAATTGAAGGAATTCAATTTCATCCAGAAAGTATTTCTACTGAAAATGGTCATGAAATATTAAATAATTTTTTGAATTTATAAGATGTCAAAATTTAATGAAATATTAAAGAATATTAATTCCTCTAATAGTTTAAGCAGGGAAGAATCAACTTTTGCATTTAATTTTATACTTGAAGGTAAAGCTGAAGAAAATCAGATTGAAGAATTTTTAATTAGGCTGAAAGAAAAAGGTGAAACAATAGATGATATAATTTCAGGAGTTACAGTTCTAAGAAAAAAATCTAAAAAAGTTGAAGCCCCAAATAATGCTATTGATACTTGCGGAACTGGAGGAGATAAATCTGGAACCTACAATATATCAACTGCATCAACTTTTATTGCAGCAGGAGCATCTTGTTGTATAGCAAAGCATGGCAATAGAGCTCTGTCATCTAAATCTGGATCATCGCAGGTCTTAGAAGAATTAGGGGTAAAAATAGATCTTTCTCCGGAAAAAATAACTAAATGCATAAATAAATCAAATATAGGCTTCATGTTTGCTCCTAATCATCATACTGCAATGAAACATGTAGGGGCAGTTAGACAGAAATTAAATATGAGAACAATATTTAATCTATTAGGTCCATTAGTTAATCCTGCTGGAGTAAAAAGGCAGTTAATGGGCGTTTATAGCAAGGAATGGTTAGTTACTTTAACCGAAACATTAAAACAACTAGGGTCAGAAAGAGCAATGCTAGTTTGTGGATCAGACGGCCTAGATGAGATTACAACAACAGGAAAGACATACATTACCGAATTAAAGGATCAAGAAATATTTTCCTATGAAATTAATCCAGAAGATTACAATATAAAAATTTCTTCAAAAGCAGATTTAACGGGCGGATTACCAAAGGATAATGCTAAAAAAATTATTAAATTACTTGATGGAGAGGAAGGTCCATATCGAGATATAGTTATTATAAATGCAGCGGCAGCAATTTATATTTCTGGTGAAGCTATTAATATTGAAGAAGGAATTGAACTAGCTAATCAATCATTAAATTCAGGAAAAGCAAAAGCATCTCTTAAAGAATTAATTAAGGTGTCAAATGAAGAATAATATCCTAGATAAAATATTAGAATATAAGAAAAAAGAAGTTCAACAGGCAAAAATTAATTTTCCCAAGGAAGACTTAATAGATTTATTAGAAGGAAGTAACAAACCAGTTAGTTTTATAGAAGAATTAATTAAAAAAAATAATAACAATTTGCCTGCTATTATTGCTGAAGTTAAAAAGGCAAGTCCATCAAAAGGGATTATAAAGGAAGATTTTAATCACATTGAAATAACAAAAAACTATATAGATGGTGGAGCAGCATGTATTTCAGTTTTAACTGATTTTCCTTCTTTTCAGGGACATCTTCAATACATGAAAGATATTAAGGATAAAACTAATATTCCATTATTAAGGAAAGATTTTATGATTGACCCTTACCAAATTTATGAATCAAGATTATATGGCGCTGACTGCATCCTTATTATTATGAAAATGATAAATATTGATACTGCTGGTGAATTGTATGAGATCTCTACTAAATTAGGTATGGATGTTATTTTTGAAGTAAATAACTCAGAAG
>Ga0206678_10003386_pt1 | contig 9961 bp, 10 predicted proteins | sample M180m12015metaG_FD_155453 | JGI IMG/M metagenome (GOLD analysis project Ga0206678, IMG submission 155453) | Ammonia-oxidizing marine archaeal communities from Monterey Bay, California, United States - M1 80m 12015 | ecosystem: Environmental > Aquatic > Marine > Intertidal zone | place: USA...
CGCCTGTGATGTTTTTGTTGGGGGCTTCTTTTGCGCATTTCGTGGTAACACCATTGGCTATGGCCTTTTTCTTAGGGTTTGCTGACGTTCCGTCCATCATTGCTGACCTCATGGGCACATTCGTGAGCACTGATGCATCCGTTGGCGCGGGGCCTGCGGCCACGACAGCCAATGAGGGAATTCGTATCACTTTTTTTGGCAAGGTTAATGAGAGCCTTGATATCACTTTGAAATTTATCATGGCTTTTGGGCTGTGTTTTCAGTTGCCCGTTTTGTTGACGCTCATGGGCAAGGCAGGGTTGGTGAGCGCAGAAGGTTTGGGCAACGTGCGAAAATATGCCGTTGTTGGTATTCTGGTGCTGGCAGCACTCGTCACGCCGCCTGATGTGATCACCCAAGGAATCCTGTTTGTGGTGGTTTATGGGCTTTACGAAGTGTCTATCTTTTTGGTGAAGCGTGTCGAGAAAAAGCGCGATGCCAAATTGCGCGCCGAAGGATACTTTGATGACGAAGACGACTTTGGTGACTTGCCGGACAATGACGACACGTAAGGACATCAATGGGGCGCGAAGCATGATAGACGATCCTATGGACCGCATCGCCGCAGCACTTGAGCGTATGTCGCCGCCGCCCGTGGCAGAACCGGATTTTAGCGCTGCGTGTGCCTTTGTGTGGCGAACAGGGCCTGACCATTTGGCGCCTGTGCAAAACGTGGCGCAAGTTCCGTTAAATCTGCTGTTGGGTTTGGATCGATCACGAGAGACGCTTCTTGCAAACACACGCCAGTTCGCAGCGGGTCTTGCCGCGAACAATGCGCTGTTGTGGGGTGCGCGGGGCATGGGTAAATCTAGCCTTGTCAAAGCGATACATGGAACGCTCGCGGCAGAATTCCCGCAATTAAAGATTGTCGAACTGCACCGCGAAGACCTTCCATCGGTTGGCCGGTTACTAAATATTCTGCGGTATGCGGAAGATGCACGTTTTATTTTGTTTTGCGACGATCTGTCGTTTGGCCATGATGACGAGCACTATAAATCACTCAAGGCGGTGCTGGATGGCGGGATCGAAGGACGGCCGGACAACGTGATTTTGTACGCGACGTCAAACCGGCGCCATCTGATGCCGCGGGACATGATCGAGAATGAACGAGGTTCGGCCATCAACCCAAGTGAAGCGGTCGAGGAAAAGGTATCATTGTCGGATCGGTTTGGCCTTTGGTTGGGGTTCCATGCCTGCAATCAAGATCAATACTTAGACATGATCCGAGGTTACTGCGACGCCTATGGCGTAGAGATTGATGACGATACGTTGTGGGCCGAGGCGATAGAATGGCAGGCGACGCGTGGGTCCCGATCGGGCCGCGTGGCATGGCAGTTTTTTTGTGATCTGGCTGGGCGGCGCGGCGTACGGCTGTAAGTCTGCGAAAGAACAGGCGGGACATTCCGACAGTAAAGTGGCCCATCGTTATTGATGGTTATCAATCTGCCTGTTGCAATAAGACATTGGTCATGCATTGCCCGCAGCTGCGCGGTATTTGTGTTTATCTAAAAGTGGAAGATTAGGGTTGGCTATGCAGCGGTACAAAAGTGACTATGTTGGTTTAAACCAATGAACTTATCCGCAAGCATGGCGCTTTTGCGTTCGATTGCAGTCAAGTATTCGTCAGTCGTCTAGTCAAGATAAAGAGCAGGGTTCACGCTGTCAAAGCCGTCGCGTACCTCGAAGTGGACATAAGCATCGCTTTCATCGGCGCGCAGACGGGCGATTAATTGGTCGCGATTGACAGTGTCGCCTTTGGCAACCTGAACCTGATCCACGTTCGCATAAACAGTCAAAATATTTTTAGGATGGCGAATGACGATTATCGGAATACCTTCGGCGCTTTTGGTTATCGCCGCTATAGTGCCAGCAATGGCGGCTTTAACAGGGCTGCCTGGGGCCGCTTTGATATCGATGCCCTCGTTTTTACCTTTGTTGTAGTCTCGGATGATGCTGCCTTCGACTGGCATAGACATTTGCGTTGCGGCAGGCTCTTGCGTTGGAGTGCCCACGTCCACCGCTGGCACGTCAGTCGATGGCGGGTTGGACGGATTGGCGGTGTCATCTGGTGGAAGCGGTTTGGTGGCGCTTGGCGGAGTGGGGGTGGGCGTACCCGATCCCGGAAGAGTAGCGATATCTGGTGCGGTCGACTGTGCAGGTGCAGCTACACGGGCAATGGGGATCAGCAGGAACTGGCCTTCGCGCAAGGCAAAGTCGGTACCCAGTCCGTTCCATTCTGCGAGCGACTTGACCGGCACTCGGTAGAGGCGGGCAATGGTAAAGGCGGTCTCACCCCGTTCCACCTGGTGACGAATTGGCTCCTGGCCGGTCTCAGGCAGGAGCGGTTTTTTAGTTGGCTCTATGGCTGGTGTCGGGTCAGATGTATTGATCGCATTGCCTGCGAGCGTGCTGACGTCCACCCTGCCGGTTTGGATTGGTACTGCCGCAATTTCGCCGCTCTCTGGCGAGGGTTCGGCGACACGTCGGGGCAGGGCGATGACTTCGCCACGACGAAGTTTAATTTCTGGCTCTAGTCCATTGTAACGGGCCAGATCGTCGACTGGCAGTCCGACGCGGTCGGCCAAATCTTGCAGCGTATCGCCTAGCTGGGCCACGGCCACTTGGTAGCTGGGATAAGAGATCACACCGCGGCTGTCAGGGTCTGGCCGGTCGGCTGGTACGTTTTGCGCCGCATTTGATGTGGAAAAGCCACCGCTCAATCCGCGCAAATCAAAATCAAGAGGCTGGTCGCAGGCGCCAAGCGCCAATAGGCCACAGATGGCCAGAGAAAGCGACCGACGTCGCATGTGCTGTATCGGGATCATCTGCATCGTCCTCTGCCGAACCCCTCTGAGGTGGGGGCATTGCCGGTTGGGCTTGTATTACACTATTTTTACTCTTTACCCAAGCCTTCGAGCAGGGGGACAAATCGCACATCGCGCATTTCATCATAGTCATGACCGGATTCGGTTTTGCGCACGCGTATCAGGCTTTGTACTGTGTCTGACTGACCGACAGGCAACACCATAATACCACCCACTTTGAGTTGCGCCAACAGCGGGCCGGGGGGGTCTTCTGCGGCTGCGGTCACGATAATGCGGTCGAACGGTGCTTGGTCGGGTAACCCAAAAGAGCCATCGCCAGTGATTGCCGTGATATTGTGTAAATTGAGTTGTGCAAAGATCGCGCGAGCCTCGTGAACCAGTCGGCGATACCGCTCAACCGTATAAATGCGACGCGAGAGTTTCGCCAGTATGGCTGCCTGATATCCTGATCCCGTGCCCACTTCGAGCACCTTATGGCGCGGCGTCACGTTCAATGCCTGAGTCATCAACCCCACGATAGAGGGCTGGCTGATTGTCTGGCCACAAGCAATGGAAAGAGGGATATCTTCGTAGGCGCGCTTGGCATGTAGCCCACGTACAAACGGACCACGATCGATTTTTTCCATCGCTTCCAGAACGTTTTTGTCCGTCACGCCCTTTGAGCGTAGCGCATACAGAAACTGCATCTTGCGCGTGGCTAGCGTTTCGTCATCGTTGGTCATGTGGCGATTGAATCCAACTTGCCCAGCATGTCATGTGCTGTGAAATCTGCCCGCATTGGGGTGACTGAGATGTAGCCGTCGAGGTTGACGGCCGCATCAGTGCCTGGTTCGGTCGCGATCTGCTGGTTGCCACCACGGATCCAAAGGAACTGGCGGCCCGTGGGTGACGCTGCTGCCTCTGTATGAAAGCCGGTGCCGGGTCGCAGCCCCTGAGGTGTGATCACTGTTCCCTTGACTTCATCGGCTGGTACCGGTGGGACATTGACGTTGTAGAACAATTGGTAGCCTGAATCGTTCTTGGGGGTGGCGGCGATAATCCGCTCAATTACTCCCGCGAGATGCGCCTGTGAGGCTTCGAACGTATTTTCCAGATCTCGGTTTGCTGGCCCATAGTATTGCGAGACTGCGATGGACAGAACACCTTGAAGCGCCCCTTCGATTGCGGCCCCCAGGGTCCCTGAATACAGCGCGTTTTCGGCAGAGTTATTGCCCCGGTTGACGCCTGACAAGATCAAGTCGGGCTTTGTGTCGTGCAGCACCTCGTGCAAGCCAGCTAAAATGCAATCCGCAGGGCTGCCCTCGACTGCAAAGCGGCGCGGACCCAACTGCTGGATCATCATTGGACGAGTGTAGCTGATGCAGTGGCCAACGCCAGACTGCTCAAATGCAGGCGCGACCGTCCAGACCTCACCATTGGCGCCTGCGATCTTGTTTGCGATCATGTCCAAGACCTTTAGGCCCGGTGCAGAAATGCCGTCGTCATTGGTGATTAGAATGCGCATGTGATGCTTCCTTTGGGCCCTTATTAGGTGAGTGATGCCGGGTGGGGCAACCGGCCGTGCCCTTGGCAGATGTTTTTTTCGCAGACGCAAGCGTGACCGTTGCGGTAGAAACGCAGTCCGCGACTGGCTCGCTCAGATACTAAGCTCTGACAAAATCCGTTTGGCTTGAGTTTCAGGTGCAGCGAGCGGCTTGCGGTCCTCGCCGGGGAAAAAACGTGCACGGGTGGCTGTCAGCATTGGGTCTGGCGTGACGATATGCACCTTTGGTCCTGTCTTGGCTGTTTCGGTTTGCCAGCTTTGCGCCAAAGCAATTTGGGCCGCCTTGGTGGCACCGTAGCTGCCAAAAAATGGTTGCCCAGCTCTGGGGTCGTCAAAGAACAATGCCACGCCTTTTGAACCGAGCAGGGGGGCGATATAGGTGATAAGCGTAGCTGTGGCTGTGATGTTGGCCGCGACGGATTTGCTCATGTCTTTGGCGTCGATCATGCTGGCGGGGGCCAGAGGGGCTGCGTGAACAGCCGCGTGCATCCACAGGTTCAGTGACCCCCAACGATCATAGATACCGCGGCAGAGCGTTGCCATAGCGGCATCGTTGGTGATGTCCATTGGGGCCAACGTTGCGGTACCACCGCGCGCCTTGACCTGATCGTCCAGTTCCTCAAGCGCGCCGGACGTCTTGGCGACAGCGATGATGTGGTGCGTTGGAGCCAGTTCAAGTGCAAGTGCAGCGCCCAGCCCCCGAGAGGCCCCAGTAATAAGTGCGGTTTTAGTCATGCGGTCGTGATGCCTGTGCTGGCCGCTCCCGTCAAGCAGCAGCAGGCAATCTGATCAGGCGAACGCCTATTTTGAACCGCTTGGCCACGTCCTGAGGTTTTTTGGTTGGCTTATTTGGGTACCCCCGATGAAACATCTTTGAATTGGTGCACAGCGGCCCATGTGTAGATTAGGGTCAGGACCCATTAATCCCGTGCCGTCAGCGACAATTTCACGATATTTCAGAGACTTGGGACGTACGGCCAATAGTGTTTTTATTTGCAAGCGGCCAAAGACGCTGAAATGAAGTGAATTTGCCGCCCTTTAGGTTTGCCGGATTTTTCCTTTGTCTACGTCGCATCTAATTGAAATATAACCACTATTTCTGCGTAGACGCTTCTTGCCAAAGGCAAAATCTGGCAAACTGACGGTACAGGATTTATGGGTCCTGACCCTAGGCGCAATGTCTTATGTCGCGGGTCAGCTTTGAATTTAGAAACCTGCGCGAAAAGCAATCTGAAATTCAAACCATATTGCTAATCTAATGTTTGCGGGGGATGCCCTAGAGGACTTACATGAGCATGGTTTTCGCTCTTTGGGTGCCTATCGGCTTGCACATGGTCCGCGCGCTGAATAGAAGGGCGCGAATTTAAAGACACCCACCCCAGACGGGGTCAATTGCTATGGGAGCACACATGCAGGTCACTGAGACGCTAAACGACGGTCTGAAACGCGGTTATGCCATCACCGTGACCGCCGCAGAACTGGACGCCAAGGTTAACGAAAAACTGGTTGAAGCGCAGCCCGAAGTTGAGATGAAGGGTTTTCGTAAAGGAAAAGTGCCTATGGCACTGCTGAAAAAACAGTTTGGTCAGCGCCTGATGGGCGAAGCGATGCAGGAAAGCATCGACGGGGCGATGTCGGATCATTTCGAAGCATCGGGTGACCGGCCATCGATGCAGCCCGAGGTCAAAATGACCAACGAGGACTGGAAGGAAGGCGACGATGTCGAGGTCACATTGGCCTACGAAGCGCTGCCCGAGATACCCGAAGTTGACATGGCCAAGCTGACGCTGGAGCGTTTGGTGGTTAAGGCGGACGAGGCCGCCATCGATGAAACGCTCGCGTCACTGGCCGAAAACGCTCAGGACTTTAAGCCCCGCAAAAAGGCTGCCAAGGCCAAAGACGGCGATCAGGTTGTGTTTGATTTTCTGGGCAAGGTCGATGGTGAAGCCTTTGAAGGTGGCGCCGCCGAAGACCATGCACTTGTTTTGGGTTCGGGTCAGTTCATTCCTGGTTTCGAAGAACAACTGGTCGGTGTCAAAGGCGGCGATGAAATGGCAGTGACTGTTTCATTCCCCGATGATTATCAGGCTGAGCATTTGGCGGGTAAAGAAGCTGTATTCGATTGCACCATCAAAGAGGTTAAAGAGCCGATCGCTGCCGAGATCAATGATGATCTTGCCACTAAATATGGCGCCGAAGACCTAGTAGGGCTAAAAGCCCGTATCGCTGAGCAGTTGGAAGGTGAATATGCCGGCGCGGCCCGCGCGGTGATGAAACGCGCCCTGCTGGATCAGTTGGACACCGCTGTCAGCTTTGAGTTGCCCCCGTCACTGGTGGACGCCGAAGCCAAGCAAATAGCGCATCAGTTGATGCACGAAGACAACCCCGAAGTCGAAGGTCATGATCACCCTGAGGTCGAACCGACGGCTGAACATACTGAACTGGCCCAGCGGCGCGTACGTCTTGGTCTGTTGTTGGCCGAGCTGGGCCAGAAGGCCGAGGTTGAAGTCACAGACGCCGAGATGAGCCAAGCAATAATGGCACAAGCCCGTCAGTATCCAGGCCAAGAACGCCAGTTCTTTGAATTCGTCCAGCAGAACCAACAGATGCAGCAACAGCTGCGTGCGCCGCTTTTTGAGGACAAGGTCGTCGACCACATCGTCGAAAAAGCGAAAGTCACCGAAAAGGAAGTCAACAAGGACGATCTTAAGGCTGCTGTGGACGCGCTTGAGGAAGAATAAATATATTTTCGTTTATTGCGGGAAAGGGCCGGTCTGCTTAGACCGGCCCTTTTTCAATTTGATTTAGTGATTATTTTTCAAGGGCGTGACGAACTATCCATGACGTTATATAGCGTTTGACGAAATACCTGAGACATCAACCATCACAACGCATTGAATTTGTTGAATTACTGCTGCGATTGGCAATCCAAGTTTTTGCAGAATGATGAAAATGAGTATTAAACCGGTGACGCACGGTTTGCACTGAGATACCTTTGACCATGCTGCCGGGACAGCCCACAAAAAAGGCCGTGTCGGATGACACGGCCTTTTGGTTGAATTGCGTTGTGCGCCAAACGATCAGGCTTTGGGCTCTTCGTCCTCGGCTGAGACAGCTGTGCTGCCACCCAGCTCGTCGTCATCGGACGCAGCTGCGCCTATATCGTCAAAGAGTTCTGCAATCTCGAAATCGGCGGCTGCTTCTTCTTCGGCAGCCAATTCCTGAATTGATTTACCAGAGGCCTGAAGCTCGGCTTCTTCCTCGGAGCGTGCGACGTTCAGGTGGATAGTTACTTCGACCTCTGGGTGCAGGACCACGTGCACGTCGTGCATGCCCAGTTCCTTGATCGGTCTGGCGATCACGATCTGCTTGCGATCTACGGTAAAGCCCTCGGCGGTGGCCGCATCGGCCGCATCACGAGGGGTGACCGAACCATAGAGGTTACCACCGTCCGACGCTTGCCGAATCACAATGAACTGTTGTCCATCAAGTTTCGCGCCAAGCGCTTCGGCCTCTTCGCGTGTTTCGAGGTTTTGCGCTTCGAGCTGCACTTTTTGTGCTTCGAAGCTGGCGATGTTCTGCTTGGACGCGCTCAACGCTTTTTTCTGCGGCAGCAGAAAGTTACGTGCGTAGCCAGATTTGACGTCAACGACGTCACCCATCTGGCCAAGTCTTGCAACACGCTCGAGAAGGATAACTTGCATGTGTTTACTCCTTACTTAACTGCGTAGGGCAGCAGGGCGAGGAACCGGGCACGTTTGATTGCACGGGAAAGCTCGCGTTGCTTTTTGGCCGAAACGGCAGTGATACGAGACGGTACGATCTTGCCACGCTCAGAGATGTAGCGCTGTAGCAGGCGTGTGTCTTTGTAGTCGATGGCGGGCGCGTTCTCACCAGAGAACGGGCAGACCTTGCGACGACGGAAAAATGGTTTTGCAGCCATGGGTTAGCTCCTATTCTCTGATCAACGGCGCTCGCGGCGTTCGCCACGGTCACCACGTTCGTCGCGTTTCTGCATCTGGACCGAAGGGCCTTCCGCATGTTCGTCGACCTTGATGGTCAGCACGCGCATGACGTCATCATGCAAGCGCATAAGCCGCTCCATCTCTTGAATCGCAGGTGCGGGTGCATCGGTGCGCATAAAGGCATAGTGGCCTTTGCGGTTCTTGTTGATCTTGTAGGCCATGGTCTTGACGCCCCAATACTCGTTGCTCACGAGTTTGCCGCCATTGTCGGATACGACAGTACCGAAATGTTCGATGAGCCCTTCTGCCTGTGTGTTAGACAGGTCCTGACGGGCGATCATCACATGCTCATAAAGAGGCATGAGAGTGCTCCACTTCTATCAAGGCGCATTTCATAGACCGATCTATCAAACCCTGCGGATGGTCACGAGAGACTGCGCGGCAAAATGTATTTGCAGGGACGCGTCCGTATACATGGCTGAGCGTGGAAGGCAAGCGCGGTTATGGGCAGCGTGTTTTGGTCGTGAACACATGGTGCAGGTGTCATGCCATTGGCGTGTTCAGGGCGCATGCAGCGGGTATTTTCCAAGATATCAAGTTCGGGTCTAGATTTCTTGTGCTGCACGGTTGGTATGTGACGACTGTCGTGTAGCAAGGATCAGAACAGACAAATGGTTTAGGGGCGCTTGTTGTATGCCCAGAAAGCACAGCTTGCAAAAGTCCGTGTTTCCAGATCGGAGATCGCTGCACCGACACGTTCGACGTGCAGATGCGCGCACAACCTGTTGAACGTTGCAGGATTGCTTGATCGTAGATTTGGCCCAATTTATTGACATCTACAACGAACCTTGGAGCACAAAATGAAATCCCTTCTTCTGGCCGCCGCCCTCACAACTTCGGCGACATTCGCACTGGCCGCAGATAAATACACGCTGGATGCAAGCCACTCACAGATCCTGTTTTCGTATAGCCACCTAGGGTTTTCCACGACATGGGGCATGTTTTCTGGCTTTGAGGGAGAGATCATGTTTGATCAAGACAACCCCGCTGCTTCAAGTGTGAGCGTTTCCATGCCAACCAAAAGCATATTTACTGGTTGGGAACAGCGCTATGATCATTTTATGTCAGAGGATTTTTTTGGCGCAACCGATGAGGATGTTATCTCTTTCACGTCTACCAGCATCGAAGTCACTGGGGACACCACGGCCAAAATCACTGGTGATTTGACCATGAACGACGTGACGCAGTCGGTAGTCTTGGATGCGGTTTTGAACAAAGCTGACATTAACCCGATGGCCAATGTTCCATGGACAGGTTTTGACGCTAGTACCACGCTTTTGCGGTCTGACTTTGGCTTAGGTGCATTTGCTCCGTTTGTCAGTGACGAAGTGGCTTTGCAGATTTCGATTGAGGCTATGAAGGCGGAATAGGTCTTTCTTTGTGTAACCATATCAAACAGCCCGGCTGCGCAATAATTCGCGCGGCCGGTTTTCGTTGCCACTGTAGAATTGACATGCCTGTCGGCATGACTTGATCATTTGCAGAGTGGCCTTTTCAGACCACTCTGCGTGTGTCGCACTATTCCACAG
>Ga0206678_10003392_pt1 | contig 9950 bp, 5 predicted proteins | sample M180m12015metaG_FD_155453 | JGI IMG/M metagenome (GOLD analysis project Ga0206678, IMG submission 155453) | Ammonia-oxidizing marine archaeal communities from Monterey Bay, California, United States - M1 80m 12015 | ecosystem: Environmental > Aquatic > Marine > Intertidal zone | place: USA...
CTCGACAGCAGCCTCCTCGACAGCAGCCTCCTCGACAGCAGCGACGGGAGCGGCGGGAGCGGCGGGAGCGGCGGTGCCGCTGGTACCGGCCGGCTGGCCCTTGAACTCGTCCCATGCTCCGGTGATCTTCAGGAGCTTCTCGACCCGCTCGGTCGGCTGGGCGCCGTTGCGCAGCCAGCCCACCGCCTTGTCGTTGTCAATCTCGATCACGGATGGGTCACGGCGGGGGTCATAGAAACCGACCGCCTCGATGATGCGACCGTTTCGCGCTTTGCGCGAATCCGCTGCCACCACCCGGTAAGTCGGCTGCTTCTTCTTGCCCATTCGCATCAGGCGGAGCTTCACGGCCACGTCGATACCACTTTCTCGTCGGTCAGACTGTTTCGTCAGATCTCCGCACGGTCTGGCGGAGAGGAAGGCAGACGCTCAGGTTACGCGCCCGTCCGGTCGGCCAGTCTGCCGGGATTCGCGCCGTTTTCCAGCCTCTGCGACCTGATCAACCCTGTGGCACCCAATATGCCACCCCTAGCGTCAGCGTTAGAGCCGATTCGACAAGCCGTCACCAGGTAGATCACCCAGCCCAGGAAGCGACAGACCCTTCTTCTTGTCGATCGGCACCGGACCACGAATCGTCGTCCTGCCTCCGCGACCCTGCCGGCCCCTGGGACCCTTACGACGAGGGCCCTTCCCGCCACCCATCTGCTTCATCATCTTGCGCATCTCGCGGAACTGGCGGACCAATTGGTTGATCTCGTTGGGCTGTGTGCCACTGCCCGCGGCAATCCGAGCCCGACGAGACCCATCGATGACGTCCGGATCGACCCTCTCTCCGGGGGTCATGGAATGGATGATCCCCTCGATCCGGTCGATCCGGCGTTCGTCGACCTCGGCGTCGACGCCCTTCATCTGTTGGGTCATCCCGGGGACCATTCCCATCACGTTGCTCAGCGGCCCCATCTTCCGCAGCGCCTTAAGTTGTTCCAGGAAGTCGTCCAAGGTGAACGTGCCTTCCATGAGACGCTGAGCGGCTGCCTCGGCGTCGACTTGTTCGAAGTTCTCTTCAGCCTTCTCGATAAGCGTCTCGACGTCGCCCATCCCGAGAATCCGGCTGGCTAGGCGGTCCGGATGGAACTGTTCAAAGTCCTCTAGGCCCTCCCCTGTGGAGGCGAAGGCGATGGGCCGACCCACCACCTCCTTGATGCTCAGCGCGGCTCCACCGCGGGCGTCGCCGTCCAGCTTGGTCAGCACCACGGCCTCCAGGTCGAGACGGGCATGGAACGCCTCGGCGGTGTTGACAGCGTCCTGGCCGGTCATCGCATCGATCACCAGCAGCGTGTGATGCGGTTCGATTACCTCGGCCACCTCAGCCACCTCAGCCATCAACTCGTCGTCAATGGCTAGACGACCCGCTGTGTCACAGATGACGACATCACGACCCAGGCTGCGGGCCTCGGCCAGCCCCGCCCGGGCGACCGACACTGGGTCAGTAGCCTCACTGAACACCGGCACGGCGATGCGTCCACCAAGCGTCCGCAACTGCTCAACAGCCGCCGGGCGCTGCAGGTCGGCGCCGATCAACATCGGATTACGACCCTGAGCCTTGAACCAACTGGCCAACTTGGCCGCCGTGGTTGTCTTGCCCGAACCCTGGAGGCCCGCCAGCAGGACCACAGTCGGCGCCTTGGGGGCAGGGGCCAACCGGTGGGTCTCGCCACCCAATACCCCAGTGAGTTCATCCAGAACGATCTTGACAACCTGCTGTCCCGGGTTGAGTGCGCCACTGACCTCGGTGCCGATAGCTCGCTCGCGAATCCGGTCCTGAAAGGTGCGTACCACCGACAGGTGCACGTCCGCTTCCAGCAAGGCCACCCGAAACTCGGCGAGGAACTCGTCGACCTCCTCGGGCCCAAGACGCCCCTTGCCTCGGATCCGTTTGAGAACCCCTTCGAACCGACTGCTCAGGTTCTCGAACACGTGCTGTTTCTCGTTCCAGATTCCATCATTGGTGACCGCAGCAACAGCATTCAGGCCGCCACATCGACAGCGAACAGAGCCTCAACGAAGTCCACCGGGTCGAACTCCACGAGGTCGTCGACACCCTCGCCCAGGCCCACCAGCTTTACTGGGATACCTAGGTCATCCTGCACGGCAACCACGATGCCGCCCCGAGCTGATCCGTCCAACTTGGTCAACACGATCCCCGTCACGTCGGCTACCTCCGCAAACTGCCGGGCCTGGACCAATCCGTTCTGGCCGGTGGTGGCGTCGATAACCAGTAGCGTCTCGGTCACGGTGCCCGAGCCCTTTTCGGCCACCCGCCTAACCTTGGCCAGTTCGTCCATCAGGTTCGACTTCGTATGGATCCGACCGGCGGTGTCGGCCAGCACGAGATCGGCGCCCCGGGACGCTGCGTGTTCAACGGCGTCGAACACCACCGATCCCGGATCGGCTCCTTCAGCACCTCGCACCACCGGGGCACCCGCCCGATCGGCCCACGTGGCCAACTGGTCGGCCGCAGCGGCCCGGAAGGTGTCGCCAGCAGCGAACACCACGCTGACACCTAGTGCAACCTCCCGGGCACCCAACTTCCCGATGGTGGTGGTCTTGCCGACCCCGTTCACACCAACGAAGAGCCACACTGACGGCTGTCCACCGAGGGCCAGCGACCGGTCGGCCCCTCCCAAGCGGTCCACCAAAACAACCTTCAAGGTGCCCAGCACCTCGTCGACGTCATCCACCCCGTCACGCTCGACCCGCTGGCGGACCTCGGCCAGTAGCTCGTCGGTCGTCGCCACCCCGACGTCGGCCAGCAGAAGGGCGTCGCCTAGATCCTGCCAAGTGCGCTCGTCCACCACCTCCGACGCACGAATGGAGGCCAACTGCGAAGACCAGGCGTCGCGAGCGCTACTGAGACGGGAGCGGAGACTCATGGTCGGGGAGGCTACCGCTAGCCCCCCGGCCCCTGATCAGTCCTCTGCGTCCTCCGACGGATCATCCTCATCCCCGTCCTCGTCATGGGTCGGGTCGGTGAACTGGTCGTCTAGGGCACCCAGGTCCACCTCGATCAAGACGATCTCACCGGCACGATCCACCTCGAGATCCACCGACGTGCCCGGAAGTCGGATCTGGATGTCGGCCCGGAGTGCCGGCATGTCACGGATGATGCGACCATCAGAGCGGAAGATCCGATCGCCCTCCGTTAGGCCCGCCGCGTGTGCCGGGGATCCCTCTACGACCTCTACGACAACTGCCCCCGGGCTGCCGTCCGTCGGCGACTCGCCGCGGATGCCCAGCCATGCCGTGCCCACAGGCTGGCCGGCGATCAGGCGACGGGCGACCAGCACCACCGTGTCGCTAGGCAGAGCGAACCCCAAGCCGATGTTTCCGCCAGCAAAGACACCGCCGCTTCGGATCGATGTATTCATGCCGATAACCCGACCCTCGCGGTCGGCCAACGGTCCACCGGAGTTGCCAGGGTTGATCGGTGCGTCGGTCTGGATCATGGCCACGCCGGCACAGTCGGCACCCACTCCGGACTCACACCCGTAGGAGTCGATGACGCGCCCGAGAGCGCTCACGATGCCCGAGGTGACCGTCCGGTCTAGGTCGAACGGACTACCCACCGCGACGGCCAGCTGTCCCACCCGGAGGTCCTCGCTGAACGCGAACACGGCTGGCACCAAACCCTCAGCCGGCTCGGCCATCTCCAGCACGGCGACATCCCGTCGGACATCGGCGCCGACCACCGTGGCAGCGATCTCTCGACCGTTAGGGAGAGTCACCAGGAGTTCGTCTGCACCGTCCACCACGTGAGCATTGGTAACGATCCGCGTCTCGTCGAAGACGATGCCCGAACCGTGGCCCTTGTCCACCGCCGTGACCAGCACCACCGTGTCCCGCAGGGCATCCGCCACCGCCACCACCGGCTCGGTACCCGATTCGTCCACTGGTGCCTCAGCGAACAGCCGGGCCACCAGCGCCTCCACTTCGCTCGAGGACAGGCCGGAGGACTCCTCGACCAGACGCCCAACCACAGCCTCCACCTCAGCCTGGTCCAGTCCTGCCATCTCGTCGACCACCGTGGACACGATGGATGCCACCTCGTCGGAACCAAGCCCCTCAGTACCTACGATATGTTCGGCGACGATTGCCTCCACGTCATCCCGAGAGAGGCCTTCAGGGACATCCCGGGCGTCAATCTCGCCGGTCAGCAGATTTCGGACCTCGTCGGTCGTCAGGCCGGCGGACCCACCGGCTAGCACCCGCTCAACAAGGTCGGCCACCACCTCGGCTGGCATTTCGGCCGAGAGGGCCGAGCCGCCCCCGTCTTCGCCCCGGAGCATCCACCCAGCGACCGCACCCGCCACCAGGGCCGCCGCCAGCACGGCGATGGCGAACACCCCAGCCAACACCCGGGCGGTGAGACGCACGGGTGCCTCGATAGGCGGGACGGGGGCCGGAAGGAGCCCCGGAAAGGACGGCTCGTCGACCCGATGCGGCGGGAGGGCTCCGGCCCGACTCTCGACCTCGATACTCCGACGGTCGACCGACCGTGGCCCCGACGGTCCCGGTGGAACGTGCTCTTCAGCCATGACAAAGAAGGTAGACGGATCAGCCCCTTTTCCCGAACCGGGAAGTCAACGACATCAATCAGGCCCTCTCGCTGCGAGCAACTGCGCGATCCACGTACCGGGGCAGCCACACGGTGAAGGTCGCCCCCTCCCCCGGGGTCGAACGGACAGTGGCCCGACCCCCGTGCCCCTCGGCGATCTGACGGACGATGGCCAGACCAAGGCCCGAACGACCAACCTCCCGCGTCGAGGAACGGTCGCCCCGCCAGAACCGCTGGAACACGTTGTCGATGTGTTCGGGCGCGATACCGGGACCGTCGTCCACCACTGAGACCCACACCAGATCGCCGTCCCCGCCAGTGGAGACCCGGATGGACCCGCCGCCGCCGGACACCCTGATGGCGTTGCTCAACAAGTTGGCCACCGCCCGCCTCACAGCTGCCGCGTCGGCGAGCACGGCCAGGCCGGCCCGCTCACCCAACTCCAGACCCACGCCAGCGCGGCCGGCTGCTGCCCCAAAGTCCTCGACCGTCTCAGCCACCACCACGGTTAGGTCCAACGGCTCACGGACAGCGTCCGGTCGTTCGTGGTGGGCGTAAAGCAGCAAATCATCAACTAGGACCGACATCCGTTCGGCGGCCCGGAGGGCGACCACCCCGGCCGCCCGAAAGTCCTCAGGCCCGGCCTCCGGGTCGGCCATCACGACGTCCAGGTTGGTCCTTAGTACAGCTAACGGGTTCCGGAGCTCGTGAGAAGCTTCAGCCACGAATCGGCGTTGCCCCTCGAAGGACCTGTCGAGACGGCCCAGCATCTCGTCGAACGTGTCAGCCAGATCCCGGAGTTCGTCAGACGGTCCCCCTAGGTCGATGCGCCGGGAGAGGTCGGTGGCGGTGATCTCACGCGCCACAGCCGAGATCCGACCAATGGGGCGCAGCACCAGGCCGGCCACGTACCAGCCCACCAGCAAACTCCCCAGAAACAGCCCGGCCAGAGCCGTGAAGGAATAGGCCCGCAAACGCTCGAGGGCTCGACGATTGACCTCCTCCTCGAAGATCACCAGCCACGGCCGGGGGGGCCGTTCATCAGGAACTAGTGATGCCGGCTCCACCTCAGCTGTCTGGGCGGCGTCGGCGGCCAGTTGCTCAAAACGAGCCAGGCGGGACATGGGTTCATCAGACAGTGCCCGGGAGAGGCCTAGGTAGATGGCCCCGACCATGACGGCCGCCAGAACGAACAGGACGATTGAGTAGAGCAGGGCTAGACGCGTCCGCAGACTTCCGAAACGGTCGGGCATCCGGTCGGCAAAGCCCACGCCCGAGCGGTTCACCGGTCAGACCCGCGATCGGGGTCGTAGGCAGCATCGGGATCGGACAACCGGTAGCCGGAGCCCACCACCGTCTCGAGTACCGGCTCGTCGTCACCCATGGTCAGCTTGCGGCGCAACGTGCCCACCGTGACCCTCACCGTGTTGGTGAACGGATCGGCGTGCTCGTCCCAAACATGGTCGAGTAGCTGCTCCTGGGAGATGACCTCACCGGGCCGACTCATGAAGTAGCGCAGGACGGCGAACTCCTTGGCGGTAAGACCGAGGTCCCGACCGGCGCGGCTGGCATGGTGCCGGGCCGTGTCGACAACCACGTCACCCACTTCCAGCACCGCCCCCGATCGGCCTGAATCACGCCGTAGCAGCGTTCGAATACGAGCCGTAAGTTCGTCAAAGGCGAACGGCTTAACCAAGTAGTCATCAGCCCCAACGTCCAAGCCACGGATCCGATCCTCGAGAGTGTCGCGAGCCGTCAACATCAGGATCCGGGGCGCCACCCCACTGGGAGGTTCGGCCCGGAGGCGGGCACAGACCTCGAGACCGTCAATCCCCTGCATGGTCAGGTCAAGGCAGATCAGGTCATACGGAGTCCAGGAGGCCTTGGCCAGGGCCTCCTCACCGTCATCGGCCGTGTCCACCGCGTAGCCCTCGCGGCGAAGACCGCGAGATAGGGCGTCAAGCAAGTCGGCCTCGTCATCGACCACGAGGATGCGCACGCCGACGACGGTACTCCGAGTCTTGCCAGTGTCGAAGCGCGGGCGTCTCGATCTGGGGTCGGATCAGCCGTTGGCGAAGATACCGATGCTCTCGGCGGCCCGGGCCGCCCCGACCCGCTCGCTGACCACCTTGGAGGACCCGCCGGGCGCCATAGAGACCCCGTACAGGCAATCAGCGGCCTCCATCGTGCGCTTCTGGTGGCTCACGATCACTAACTGAGCATCGTCTCGGAACTGGTCGACGAGACCGAGGAAACGGTGGAGATTGACGTCATCCAGGGCCGCCTCCACCTCGTCCATCACGTAGAAGGGCGACGGACGGCTACGGAACACAGCGAATAGGAAGGCCAGCGCGGTCAGCGACCGCTCACCACCGGACAACAGCGAGAGCTTCTTCACGTTCTTGCCCGATGGACGGGCCTCGACCTCGATGCCGGTCTCCAGCAGGTTGTCGGGGTCGGTCAGACGCAGGCGTCCCTGGCCACCCGGGAACAGCGACTCGAAGAGTTCGGTGAAGTGGCTTGAGACTTCGGCGAAGGCTGCGGCGAACACCGACACGATCTCCTCGTCGACCGAACGGATCACCTTGCGGAGTTCCTTACGCGTGGACCGGATGTCGTCCAACTGCTCCTGAAGGAACTCGTGGCGTTCCTTCAGGAGGTCGAACTCAACGAGGGCCAACGGGTTGATTGGACCCATCAACTTGAGTTCCCGTTCCAGTTCGGCAATCCGGGCCGCGGCGAGAACCCCATCGGGTAGCACCGGACAGGGAGCCTCAATGGCCGCCTCCGGCTCCCGGTCGAACTCGGACCGAATAGTGGCCGTCACGTTCTCGATTCGCATCCGGGTCTCAGCCCGCTCGATCTCAAGCCTGGACTGCTGCTCACGAGTCTCGCGAAGCGAGGCCTCTGCCTCGGTGCGCTGCCGCCGCAGACCGTCGAGGCGGGCGGCTACGGCCCGCACCCGCTCAGACTGCTGTCGTCGATGCTCCCGCAACTTCTCGAGTCGGACATCGAGTACGGACATACGGACATCGACCGAGTCAATCAGTCGGCGGGTGATGGCCTCCCGCCCCTCGAGGTCGTCACGCTGGGCCGCAGCAGCGACCCGCTCGTCAGTCAGCTGCCCGAGTCGTGCCTGGAGGTCGACAACCCGTGCACTCACCACGGTGCGTCGACCCATAACCTCAGCGACCCGGACGTCGTGTCCAATCCTCGACGCACCGATGGTGGCTGACCGCTCCTCCAGCGATACCCGGGCGGCGTTCATCCGCCGGCCGGCCTCCAAGGAGGCCTCCTCGTCGGCCTCCAAGGCAGGTAGTCGTCCATCCAGTTCGGTAACCCGTAGACCGTCATCGGCCAATCGCTGATCCAGTTCACCGACACGAGTCCGTAGTCCCTCGGACTCGGTGATCAGGTCCCGCCGTTCGACCTGAAGTCGCTGCAGGGCCTCGGTCGCCGCGATGAACCGGCCGTCGTGTTCGTCCAGCATCCGATTATGTCGGGCCACCTCGTCGTCGGCCTGCGTGGTCCCCTGTTCACAGCGGTCGAAAATCGCTGCAGCGTCAACTTGCTCGACCCCGGCGGCGGCCAGTCGCGCCTCTGCCTCGACCAGAGCGGCTCCGGTGGCTCCCCTACCGTCGCCCCCGACACGCCAACCCGACGGTCCGAACCGATCACCCGACGAGGTCACCAGCACCGCCTCGGGATGTCGTAGCGCCAGATCCACCACCTCGGTCAACGGAGCGTCGACCAAAGCGGCGTGGCCCAGCAGTCGATCGAGCAGACCATCTACCCCAGCGACTCCGTCATTGACGTCAAGGCGTGCCCGAACATGAGGACGCACCGGAGTACCCACCGATGGGGCAACCTGGTTCTTAGTGTCGGCACCTAACGCCAGCACCGCGGCTGACAGACGCCCCTCCTCGAGGGCACGCAGTGCCTGACGTGCATGGTCCGGCCCGCTGACAACCACGGCGTCCAATGCGGAACCGGCCGCAGCCTCAAAGGCCGCCTCAAACCCCTCGTCCACCTCGACCAAGTCCAGCAGGGTGCCGAGCACCCCGTCGATCCCCGCTAGGTGCTCGGCCCCGGCTCGGGATCTGGCCTCGTCGAGGGCTAGGGCTAGGGCTTCCACACTGGCTGACGCGGTCCGCACTTCGGCTTCGGCAGCCACCACCCGCTCCCACGCTGAGTTGCGTCTCATCGCCGCCTCGTGCGCACGGGACTCGGCGACCGCCATATCAGCAACCAACGGCTCCTCGGCCGTCTCGCCCACCGACAACTCGCCCCGTAGTCGGTCCGCCTCCGCTTCAAGTCGCCCCGACGCCTCATCGAGTGCGGCAAGGCGAGCCGCCAGACGCTCCCGCTCGATCTTTGCCTGGGTCACCGAGGTCCGCAGAACCCCCAACTCCCCACGAGCCTCGGCAGCGTGACCACCCAGCGCCGGGATACCTTCGGACCAGTCCATCTCGAAGGCCGCACGGTCGGCGGCCAACTCGGTCTCAGCCAAGGCGAGGTGCTCGGCCTCGGGGGCAAACTCCTCAGCCTCCGCATCCAGCCGGACCATCTCAGCCTCCGACCGTTCCAACTCGGCCTCCAGGCCGACTACCACCTGCTGGGAGACCAGTGCCGACCGGTCCCGCTCCAAGCCCCGAAGCCGCTCCACCAGCACGGCGCGGATGCCTCGGCCCCGCTCACGCAACGCCTCCAGACGGACCAGTCGGTCACCCAGGTCGTCGCCACCCCTGGTAGCCAACTCGACCTCGGCAGCCACGACCTCAGCGTCGAAGCGGGTCAGCGTCGCGGTGTGCGCTGACTCGGCGGCAGCGAGCGTCGACCGGTTCTCAGCCTCATCACGGGCCCGGGTGCGCAACCCGATCAGTTCGCGGCCAGCCCGATGAAGTCGTAAAGCCGTGAGCTCATCAAACAGGTCGCCATGGCGACGGGCAGCCTCGGCCTGGCGCTCCAACGGACGCAACTGTCGACGGACCTCGCGCAACAGGTCCGACAAGCGATCGAGGTTGGTCTCGGTCGAGCGCAGGCGACGCTGAGCCTTCTCCTTTCGGCGTCGGTACTTCAGGATCCCGGCAGCGTCCTCAATGATGCTGCGTCGATCCTCTGGGCGAGCGTTAAGGACGGCATCGATCTGACCCTGGGAGATTATGACGTGCTGCTGTCGCCCCACACCGACGTCGGAGAGCAGTTCCTGGATGTCGAGCAGCCGACAGGGTGCACCATTCATCGAGTACTCGCTGTCCCCGCTGCGAAACAGCGTGCGGGTAATGGTGACCTCGTTGAACTCCACTGGAAGCTGCCGCGACGAATTCTCAATAGTGAG
>Ga0206678_10003395_pt1 | contig 9946 bp, 8 predicted proteins | sample M180m12015metaG_FD_155453 | JGI IMG/M metagenome (GOLD analysis project Ga0206678, IMG submission 155453) | Ammonia-oxidizing marine archaeal communities from Monterey Bay, California, United States - M1 80m 12015 | ecosystem: Environmental > Aquatic > Marine > Intertidal zone | place: USA...
TAACCAAACTTCCAGTCTAAAGGCATACTCTGATTGATAACATGCCTTTAAACCCTTGGCAGAATAGATAAAGGCAGACCAAAGTTTTTTGATGCCAGTCGGTTTTTGATTTTCTATCATATAATTTGCATCCAATAGAGACTCGTCAGGCAAGTCATAATAGTTTGTTAAAATATTAAGATCGATTTTACAATAAAAAAATTTAGTGGTTGATTATGAAAATTGCATTGGGTGTTGAATATTTTGGGAAGGATTTTCATGGCTGGCAAGTTCAAACATCTGGCCTTCGAACTGTCCAGAGTTGTGTTGAATTGGCTTTAACAAAAGTAGCGAACCATCCTGTGCGTGTATTTTGTAGTGGAAGGACGGACACTGGTGTTCATGCCATCGAGCAAGTTATTCATTTTGAAACTTCAGCAATTAGAACAGAAAGGGCATGGCTTTTTGGAGGGAATGTTAACCTTCCTAGTGATGTCAACTTTAAATGGGTAAAGCAGGTGAGTGATGACTTTCATGCAAGGTTTAGTGCTTATGCCAGATCCTATGAATATAAGGTCCATCATAATCCTGTTCGATCATCCCTTAAAGGGGATTATTATTTGTGGGAGCCAAGACCTCTAGATATCAGTAAGATGCAAACAGCTGCTACCTTACTGGTTGGTAAACATGATTTTTCATGCTTTAGAGGAAGCTTGTGTCAGGCAAAGTCTCCAATTAAAACGATAGAGTACATCCAAATTGAATCATTTAAGGATGAGTTAATTATAAGTATCAAGGCGAATGCTTTCCTTCATCACATGGTTCGAAATATTGTTGGAACCCTTTTAAAGATAGGAAGGGGTGAGAAAAATGTTGAATGGATGTCATTGGTATTGGCAAGTAAAGATCGAAAAGAGGCAGGCCCAACCGCAGAACCACAAGGGCTCTACTTCATAAAGGCCTTCTATCAAGAGATTTAATTACACTATGACGCCCGCGTCATCAATATCCTCTACTTGCTCTTCTTCCTGCGCTTTTTGATGGATTTCTAGCTCCTGCCAAACGAACTTCAAAGCATCCGCTCTTAAGTCAAAAAATCGATTTTCACCATAACGTTTTTTAAATCCTGATCGAAATAATTCAGCCTCTAGTCTTTCTGTTCTAGCAAAAAGTATCTCGACTCCCGAGCTTGAACAACCTTCCACCAAATTTGATAATACTTGCTCACCGCTTGCATCAACCTGAACAATCGATGCCACATCAACAATGACATACTTCAGTTCATCGGTATTTTTAGCAATTAATGCGAGTAACTTTGTTTCAAAATAAGCAGCATTTGCAAAGTAAAGCGAACCACTCCACTTAGCGACCTTAACTGATTGACTTACCTCAACGGATTCATCAGCAAATCTTGATGCAATAATTGATCCATGCTCAACTGATAACTCAGCAAAGTTCGGTTCCATCGTTCTGTAAAGGAACAAACCTAGAGACAAAATGACTCCAAAGGCAATTCCATTCTCAAGATGAGGTGCAAAAGTTAGTGTCATGACGAAAGTTAATAAACCAACCAAACCATCATGTTTTTCAACTTTCCATGCACGCCTTAGTGGAGAGAAATGAATCAGATTTACAACAGCCATTAGAATAATTGCTGCGAGAGTGGCCTGGGGAAGATGGTAAAGTAATGGCGTTAACCAAACGATGGTTAATCCCACAATAATAGCAGTAATGACCGATGAAAATCCAGTCACAGCTCCTGCTGTCAAATTGACTGCTGAACGCGAAAAAGAACCTGAAACCGCATAACCCTGAAAAAAACTCGAGGTGACGTTTGACAACCCCTGACCAATTAACTCCTGGTTGACATCTAAGCGCTGCTTCGTTGTTGCAGCCATAGATTTGGCAACGGAAATGGCTTCCATAAAACCAATTAATGAAATTGTTATTGCATAAATAAATAAGGTTCCTACAGCATTAAAATCAAACCTTGGCGTCTTAAAACTAAACAATCCATCAATGTTTATTGAGCTAACTATAGCGCCTCCCATAGCCTGATAGTCCATCAGGAATGATGCTGCTGTTGAAAGAACTGCTACAGACAATATAGCTGGAAATCTTGGCAAAAAACGCTGAAAAAATACAATGCCTATGACCCCACTAATAGCCATAGCTATGGTTGGCAAGTGAGTATGAAAAACTGCAGCCTCAAAAAGTCTCGCTATGGTTTGATAACTCTGATCCGCATTACAAATTGTATGCAGCCCATTAGCATCTACCGACTCAATTCTTTCAATGATAGTCAATGGCTGACAAGCACTCACCCAGTCAGTATCGTTTGAATTAATTACTCTTATACCAAAAACCTTAGGGAGTTGAGAAGCACCAATAATGATTGCTGCAGCATTTGTAAAGCCTGTAACAACCGGAAGTGAGAGGAAGTTAATGACAAACCCTAATCGAAGGATGCCTAAAAAAAACTGAAATAAACCAACAATTAAAGCCAGTAGTGCGGCGTATACTGCGTAACTCGATGGATCCGTTACGATTTCACCAAGCGCTGCAGCGGTTAACAAGGAAACAACAGCGACCGGCCCAGTTGACAGTTGCCTTGATGAGCCCATCAATGCACCAATTAGAACAGGCAAGAATGAAGCATAAAGACCATATTGCGGACCTAAACCCGCTAGCTGTGCATAGGCCATTGACTGAGGAATTATGACGAATGCGACTGTTGTGCCCGCCAAAATATCCGCTTTTAAAGTCTTTGGGTTACTTAAATCTTTAATCCATAACAAAAACGGAAATAGTCTTGTTATCCAATTCATGAAATATGTTTCTAAAAGTTTGTTTTTAATTCACCAATAAGTCTACCTCACTAGCGCAGGTATACACAGAATTTTTTTATTGATAATTAAAAATCTTTATCCCAGTCAACAATAATTTCTTTATTTTTAGAATCGACAGAAATTAGATAGGGCTCAATGTATGGAATCCAGTGTTCTTTTTTTCCTTTTACAACAAGTACATTATTTGAGCCTGTTTCAACGAAATAATCAACCAACCCAAGCTTTTCTTTATTCTGATTAATGACTTCAAATCCTATCAGCTCATGCCAATAGTACTTACCTTCATTCAATACTGGGAGCTGTTCTTTGTCAATATATATGTCTTTACCAATTAGCTTTTGAGAATCTTCTCGGGTATCAATTCCTTTTATATGGGCGACAATTGTTTTTGACTGTTCACGTCCATTCTTTATTTCGATTTTTTGAAGTTCTCCGTCAACATCAATTGACCAAGGTGAGTATCTTAGAATATTGACTCTAGGCTTGGTGTATGAGAAAACCTTTACCCACCCCTGTAAACCAAAAAAGCCATTAATCTTGCCGACTAATAGCTTTTTTTCGTTTGAATGAGGTGCAGATGACACCAAATTATTTTTCTTCAGACTCTTCCGCGGGCTTTTCTTCTGCTACGGCTTCTTCTGCTGGAGCTGCTGCTACGGCTTCTTCTGCTGGAGCTGCTGCTACGGCTTCTTCTGCTGGAGCTGCTGCTACGGCTTCTTCTGCTGCGGCTTCTGCTGCTGCGGCTTCTGCTGCTACGGCTTCTGCTGCTGCGGCTTCTGCTGCTACGGCTTCTGCTGCTGCGGCTTCTGTAGCCGCTAGATCAGCTTTTGCTTTTTCTTCTGCTGCAATCTTTTTAGCCTTATCATCAGCGTTTGCTGCTTGTTTAGCCAATTGCTTTTCACGAATAGAAGGATCTCTGTATTCTTTTACAAGTTGCTTTACACGATCTGAAATCTGTGCACCTTGTGAAATCCAATGTGACAGTCTGTCTTCTTCGAGTTGAAGCCTGACTTCTTGTCCGCGAGCGACAGGATTAAAATATCCAATACGCTCAATGTAACCACTATCTCTTCTCTTTCTAGAGTCTGTCGCTACAATCGAATAAAAAGGGTTTTTCTTGGCTCCACCTCGGGCTAGTCTTATCTTAACCATGGGTTTTTTGCTCCTTTTAGATTGTTAAATTATTAAGGCGGGAAATTATATCAGTTTTAGATGTTGCGTGCTAATTTAATCGCATCTCCAATATAGTTCATTGGGGTTAACTTATTAAGTTCTTTTTTTGCCTCTTGAGGTATGTCCAATGAATCAATAAAATCATTTAGGATTTTCGCGTCAATTTTCTTACCTCTTGTAAGAGTCTTAAGTTTTTCATAGGGGTTTTCAACGCCGTACCTTCGCATTACAGTTTGAATTGGTTCAGCCAGAACCTCCCATGAATTATTCAGATCTTCGATCAATTTTTCCTCGTTTACCTCTAGTTTTTTAATTCCTTTACAAACTGAAGCATATGAAATTAAGCAGTGGGCACTGCTAACACCTAAATTTCTTAAAACAGTAGAATCTGTCAAGTCGCGCTGCCATCTAGATATGGGTAGTTTTGTTGCAAAATGCTCTCCAATAGCAATAGCTAATCCAAGATTTCCCTCAGCATTTTCAAAATCAATGGGGTTCACTTTGTGTGGCATAGTCGAGGAACCAATTTCGCCTTTGATCGTTTTTTGAGTGAAATAACCTAATGAAATGTAACCCCAAACATCGCGGCAAAAGTCGATTAAGATGGTATTAAATCTATTTAACGCGTGAAAATACTCAGCAATATAATCGTGTGGCTCAATCTGTGAACTATATGGAGCGTAATTTACTCCAAGACTCTCGATAAAACTCTTAGAAGCTTTCTCCCAATCAATTTCAGGATATGCGCTAAGATGAGCATTGAAATTTCCAACCGCTCCATTAAACTTGCCCATTATTTGTACATCTTTCAGCTGATTTATTTGTCTCTCCAGTCGATAAGAGAAATTAGCCATCTCCTTTCCAAGAGTGGTTGGTGATGCAGTTTGTCCATGTGTTCTTGAAAGCATTGGGATTGCAGCATTTTCTTTTGCTAGAACAGTAATTAGATTCAAAGTTTCTGACATTTCAGCCAAAAGAACTTCTCTTCCATTCTCGAGCATAAGGGCATGTGATAAATTATTAATATCTTCAGATGTGCATGCGAAATGGATAAACTCACTCACTTTATGGAGTTCGGGTGTTGCAGATACTTTCTCTTTCAAGAAGTACTCAACAGCCTTAACATCATGGTTAGTTGTCTTTTCAATTTCTTTAATCGCCCTTGCATCTTCAATAGAAAAATTATCGGCAATAGCTAATAATTTATCGTTTGATTCTTTGCTAAATACGGGGACTTCAGAAATTTCTGAGTTTTTTGACATTGTCTCTAACCATCGCACTTCTACTAGAAGCCTATACTTTATGAGCCCAAATTCACTAAAAATAGTTTTGAGTGGACTAGTCTTATCGCTGTAACGTCCATCGATTGGTGAAATAGAGGTAAGTTTGTCAAATATCATAATACGAACTATTGCTTTAAAAGATTTAAGCCTTCATATTAAAAAGGATAAAATTATACTCTTTTATTTAATCACCTAATAGTCAGTATTATCATGAAAGAAGCTTACTTAAAGCACTGCGATGAAAGACAGTCAGAAAACCTCCCGCCACTAGCGCTCAATGCCAAGCAGACCAAGTCCGTTGTTGAAAGCCTAATCTCAGGGATTGATGATGACTTTAATTTAGATTTACTTACTCATAGAGTACCTCCAGGGGTTGATGAGGCTGCGTATGTGAAAGCTGGCTTTTTAACTAGCATTGCTAAAGGTGATGAAACTTGCAAAGCAATCTCTAAACAACATGCTACTTTCTTATTAGGGACGATGCTTGGTGGATATAGCATTGAATCCTTAATTAACTTACTGGATGATGATGAAACTGCAGAAGCTGCTTGTGAAGCGCTTTCACATACAATCCTTATCTATGAGGCCCACCAGAGCATTCTCGAAAAGTCAACAAACAACGCTCATGCTAAGAAAATAGTTGACTCTTGGGCTTCAGCTGACTGGTTTACGTCAAAAGAGCCTCTTCCTGAGAGTATTAAGGTAACTGTATTTCGTGTCGATGGTGAAACCAATACCGACGACCTTTCACCGGCAACTGAAGCCTGGTCTCGTCCAGATATTCCCCTTCATGCTAAAGCAATGCTTGTCAAAAAAATGGATAGGCCCCTTGAAAAAATTGAAGAACTAAAACAAAAAGGCCACCCTCTTGCCTATGTTGGAGATGTAGTAGGCACTGGATCTTCAAGAAAATCAGCCATTAACTCAGTATTGTGGCATATGGGTGAGCCAATTGACTACATTCCAAATAAAAATAGCGGCGGTATAGTGCTTGGAGGGAAAATTGCACCAATATTTTTTAATACAGCTGAAGATTCTGGAGCGCTTCCAATTCAGTGTGACGTCTCAGAGCTCAAAATGGGTGATGAGATTACAATCTATCCTTACAAAGGCGTTATTAAAGACGCATCTGGAGAAGTTGTTTCAAGTTTTAATCTTGCGCCTAGTACGATGCCAGATGAGGTACGTGCCGGTGGCAGAATTCCTCTCATTATTGGAAGAGGTCTGACGGACAAGACAAGATCTGAGCTTGGTCTAGAGGTGAGTGATGTCTTTCTGCGCCCAGTTGACCCTAAGAATAGTTCATTAGGCTTTACCCTTGCACAAAAAATTGTTGGCAAAGCTTGCGGTGTTAAAGGCATTAGGCCTGGAACTTACTGTGAACCACGAATGAGTACGGTTGGATCACAAGATACTACTGGAGCCATGACTCGTGACGAGCTCAAAGAGTTAGCTTGTTTGGGATTTTCTGCAGACCTAGTTATGCAGAGTTTTTGTCATACAGCAGCCTATCCTAAGCCCATAGACCTTGAGTTGCAACATACACTTCCAGACTTCATGCATTCGCGAGGTGGCGTTTCCCTCAAACCAGGTGACGGCATCATTCACTCCTGGTTAAACCGCATGCTTTTGCCGGACTCTGTTGGAACCGGAGGTGACTCTCATACGCGTTTTCCAATAGGAATTAGTTTTCCAGCTGGCTCTGGCCTTGTTGCCTTTGGCGCTTCAATTGGAGTGCTACCATTAGATATGCCTGAATCAGTTTTAGTCAGGTTTAAGGGTGAAATGCAACCTGGAATCACTCTAAGAGATCTTGTCAATGCAATCCCTTATGTTGCCATTCAAGAAGGACTGCTCACTGTTGATAAATCTAACAAGAAAAATGTATTTTCTGGTCGCGTTCTAGAAATTGAGGGTCTCGGGGATCTTAAAGTTGAGCAAGCCTTTGAGCTAGCTGATGCAACGGCAGAGAGGTCAGCAAATGGCTGCACAGTTAAGCTTAATAAAGAACCTATTTCGGAATATTTAAATTCAAACATTACTCTGCTCGGCTCAATGATTGACTCTGGCTATGATGATAAAAAAACAATAGCAAAGAGAATACAGGATATGAAGAAGTGGCTTGATAATCCAGAGCTTCTAGAGGCAGATAAGGATTGCGAGTATGCAGAGGTCATTGAAATAAACCTTAATGAGATCAAGGAACCAATCTTAGCCTGTCCAAATGACCCAGACGATGTAAGACTTCTCTCATCGGTCGCCAAAACATCCATAGATGAAGTTTTTATTGGCTCATGTATGACCAATATTGGACACTTCAGAGCAGCAGCACAGCTCCTCAAAGACAAGTCAGAGCTCAACACTGTTTTATGGGTAGTGCCGCCAACAAGAATGGACGAAAAGCAGTTAAGAGCTGAAGGAATATATGAGACCTTTGAACGTCTTACAGATAGGACTGAGGTTCCAGGCTGTTCACTATGCATGGGAAACCAAGCAAGGGTTGAAGAAGGAGCATCTGTCGTATCAACTTCAACCAGAAACTTTCCGAATCGATTAGGGGATAACAGTAATGTCTTTTTGGCATCGGCAGAGGTTGCTGCAATCTCGGCAAAGCTGGGTTACATTCCTACCCCTGAAGAGTATTTGTCCTTGATGAAAGATATTGAGCCTTTATCAGGTGAAATATATCAGTATCTCAACTTTGACCAAATCGCAGACTATCAAGAGTCTTCTTCCAATGTTCCACTTGAGATGATTCTACAAAGTTAAACTTTAGGTATTAAAAAAGCCGCTCTAAAGCGGCTTTTTTTATGAATATTATTAAGGATTACTTAATCTTTGCTTCCTTATACATTACGTGTTTTCTTACAACAGGATCGAATTTCTTAACTTCAACTTTCTCTGGGTGAATTCTTTTATTTTTTGTCGTAGTGTAATAGTGACCTGTGTCAGCTGAAGAAACTAGTTTAATTTTTTCTCTCATAACTTACTCCTTATACCTTTTCACCGCGACTGCGGATTTCTGCTAAAACAACATCAATGCCTTTCTTATCAATGACACGAAGACCTCTTGCAGATAATTTCAACTTAACAAAACGGTTTTCAGCTTCAACCCAAAAACGATGAGTATGAAGGTTAGGATAAAAACGGCGGCGCGTTCTGTTGTTCGCGTGTGAAACGTTATTTCCGCTTACAGGCTTCTTACCTGTCACTTGACATACTTTAGACATAACGACTCTCTATTCAAATTTCTAAAAAGGGAGAATTATACGCAAAAAATTGCTGTTTTTTTAAATAAATTTTATTTACTTAATACATAAAAACGGTATCATACCAATCTTTCGGAGGGATGGCAGAGCGGTTGAATGCACTGGTCTTGAAAACCAGCAAGGGCTAATACCCTTCCAGGGTTCGAATCCCTGTCCCTCCACCATTCAAATCCCTCTTCTAAAGCATTAATAAATTATTTTGCTAATTTGGCACACTGCCAACTTCCCTTACACATCAAACAAAATTTCGATAGTAAGTAGGTTTTTATTTAAATTAAGTGCTATTAAAGAAATAAGCCTTGTATAATCTGTTCAACATTTTCATCCGATGAAGGATGAACATTCAGAACAAAGATGTTCGTATATTTTTCTAGTTTAGAAGGGTTGCGAACTTTTTTTTTGCCTAAGGGAAAATTTCCATTTGTGTTTTCATCCGAAGAAGGATGAACATTTAGAACAAAGACGTTCGTATATCTTTCTAGTTTAGAAGGGTTGCGAACTTTTTTTTTGCCTAAAGAAAAATTTCCATTTATGTTTTCATCCGACGATGGATGTTCAATCAGAATAAAGACGTTCGTATATCTCTCTATATAGTTTTTAGAGAGGTTGCGATTTTTTATTCATTAAATAACAATTTAACAATTTATGTTGAATTGTTCGATATTAATCTTTTCGGAGAAAAAAAATGAAACTATATAAAGATATAAGTAAGGTTGCAATGGTTGCCAGTTTGACGCTTGCGGTAAGTGGTCCAACTTTTGCTGCAGATACAATTAAAGTGGGGATTCTTCACTCACTATCAGGAACCATGGCAATTAGTGAAACAACATTAAAAGATACAATGTTAATGTTAATTGAAGATCAAAACAAAAAAGGTGGTGTTCTTGGGAAACAATTAGAGGCAGTAGTAGTTGATCCTGCATCGAACTGGCCATTATTTGCAGAAAAAGCACGAGGTTTGATTGAAAAAGACGACGTTGATGCAATTTTTGGTTCGTGGACTTCTGTTTCAAGAAAGTCAGTCCTTCCAGTAATCGAAGAGCTGAATAGTGTGTTTTTCTATCCCGTTCAATATGAAGGCGAAGAGTCGTCCAAGAATGTATTCTATACAGGCGCTGCTCCAAACCAACAGGCTATTCCAGCCGTGGATTATTTAATGAATGATATTGGTGTTGAGCGTTGGGTTCTTGCAGGTACAGATTATGTTTACCCGCGTACTACGAATAAAATTCTTAAAGCCTATCTAAAAGCAAAAGGTGTTGCTGATTCAGATATTATGATTAATTACACGCCTTTTGGTCATTCAGATTGGCAGACAATTGTAGCTGATATTAAATCCTTTGGTTCAGAGGGCAAGCAGACCGCTGTGGTCTCAACCATTAATGGTGATGCA
>Ga0206678_10003396_pt1 | contig 9946 bp, 2 predicted proteins | sample M180m12015metaG_FD_155453 | JGI IMG/M metagenome (GOLD analysis project Ga0206678, IMG submission 155453) | Ammonia-oxidizing marine archaeal communities from Monterey Bay, California, United States - M1 80m 12015 | ecosystem: Environmental > Aquatic > Marine > Intertidal zone | place: USA...
AGGAGGAATAGGTCGCGCCATCGGAAGTGGTTTGCCTGTCATTCCTCATCCCCCTTGCCCAATGCCACGATTCGACCATCAAAAAGGTGTGTGAAAGTGAATTGACCAATTTTCTTCCCCCTAAAGGGGGAATTACATCAAACAAGAGTTGAAAAGTAGGGAATCATTCAGGTTTGATATGTCCCGCCCCGTTGCAATCATTACCGGTGGTGGAAAGAGGATTGGTGCGGCAATTTCTATCGCATTATTAGAAATGGGATGGCACGTAATTATCCACGTCAATAAGAGTCATGAAGAAGCACAACAATTATTGGACAATTTCGAACAAAAACAAGGTGCAAAACCAAGCGCAGAAATTCTCAAAGCCGACTTCCAAGATGATGAACAATTACAACGCTTTATCAATGAGGTAAATTGCTCTAATAATGTCATTGAAGCAGGTGGGATTTCAGCGGTAATACATAATGCTTCATTCTATAAACCAAAGGACTTAGAGCAAATATCATTAACGGATATCCGGTTGATGAATCGGATTCACATTGAAGTTCCTTTCTTAATTACTCAGGCATTTATTCCAAACCTAAGGGCTGTAAAAGGTAGCGTTATTGGCATTGTTGATACATCTTTAGGGCGCTCTTGGAATGGTCTATCTCACTATACTTCAAGCAAGGCTGGTTTGCGTCAATTAATGATGAATTTTGCTGGAGAATTAGCACCAGAAATCAGAGTGAATTGTGTAGCTCCTGGAGCGGTGTTAGCTGCGGATTGGGAAGCAACTCATTATGCTTCAATTATTGAGAAAGTTCCACTTGGTAGAGAAGGTGAGCCAGAAGAAGTTGCAAAGGCGATATTATTTCTCATTAACAGTCCTCATCTTTCTGGACAAGTGATTACAGTAGATGGCGGTTGGTCACTAAATCCGTAATTCAAAACAGTTTGAAAACCGGTAAAAATAGATGCAGGGGGTGGGATTCGAACCCACGAACCCATAAGGACCGGATCTTAAGCCCGGCGCCTTTGACCGCCTCAGCCACCCCTGCGTAAACCGGTCGGGTCGCCTAGAGTCTTTCAATGATACTCTTTTTATTGTAGCAATAATTAGTAAAATATTGAATCAACTGTTATAATAATCGCCTATTTTTGATTGAGATATTATCGATAGTTGGAAAAATCATTCCCCCTCATAGAGGGGGCTTTTAGAGAGCAATTGATGCAAAACCGTTTAACAGTCGGTTGGGCAGGCCGAGATGGTGAACAAGATGCTGACAGGCAAGAGAAGCGTAAATAGCCTCCTTCTTCCAATAATTCTTGTTGGCATATTATTAGGGGCTCTCGCTCCTCTTGCAATGGTATCAAATGTTGATATAGATGATTCCAATATGACATTGGAACCTAAGTCTGAAGTTTCTAATGCAGTAGGTTCAGTGGAATCATACGACCTCTATTTGGATGAACCAGTTGCAGAAAATGGTGGAGATGGTTCAATTACCACAGCTGAGCCCGATGGAACGCAACAAGAAGAAAGTGTACTAGGTGGAATAGAATTCCGTAGTGGAGAAATGATTAGTGATTTACAAATTTTTGGAACAGGTTCTCAAGATACAGTTAGATTAACCATATTAATGAAATTCGAAGGTAGTGAAGGCTCAACCGCTGAAGTCACATTTGCATTAGCAGCAGGCGATAGTGATATTGATTCTCAAACTGTCACTCTTGATGACCCATGTTCTGGTGGATTTATGGGCTCCTCTTGTTCTTGGTCTCCCAACGAAGTTTTCTTTGATGTTAGCTCGGAAGGATTTACAGTTCCTAATGGAAAACAATTGAAACTACGTATTGATGCACAAGCAACTTGTGAAGGAAGTGGTGGAATTGGCCAAGGCGGAGATTGTGATGTATTGGTTGCTTTTGGTGATATTGACTCTTCCCAATCAACCTCAAGACTTGAAATAAAAGCCAATGCTCTATCGGGCTCTGCTGTAAAAGTTCACAGTTGTCATGTAGATTATGGATGTGGGTGGCTTGATGAGGAGAAAGTAGAATGGTCACCAAATCACCGCCCAGAATACAGAGAAATGCATTTCTCAGTTGATGTAAGAGATGCATTTGGAAGAGCTGATATTGAAGATGTCAAGTTGATTATGACTACTCCAAATGGGGCATCTTCTGAATTTGACAAGACCTTTTCCGAAGATGATTTAAGATTGGATAATAATGGTTTAGTTGGTAATTTCACATGGACATATGATGCGGGAATGACTGCTGGAGATTACCCCGTATATCTTGAGATAAGTGATGTACAAGGACATAATGTTGTTTTCAATCATGATGGAGTCACTTTGGTTGAACATGATGTATTCTTTGATTTACCGATTACTCAGCCGGATATTATTCTCATTGCACCAGGTCAAACTTCATCTGTAGAATTTTTGCTTGAGCATACCGGTTCATCAGCCTCTATTATTGAAGTAACAATGGATTTGGCATATCCGGGATTACCTTCTTCTTGGTCAGACCCAATATGGGATCAACCAGAAAAATACACTTTGAATGGCGGAGGTGCATCCATTAGACCAATATTGTCAATAGATGTGCCTGATGGAGATTTATCCAGTGCACCTGATAGATTGGAAATTGAAGCAAGAGCATACGCAGATGATAGCAACGGAGTGAGAACAGAGGTTGCAATTAAGACACTATTTTTGGAAGTAGAAGAAGTAGGAGTATTCTCAGCACCTAGAATCTCAATCTTTGAAGATGAGGAACATCAAAGGCAGATTGCAGATTCAACAAGGCCAGAGGCATATGATGAGTCATTATCGCATTATGTTGATGAGAGTGAAACTGGAATGTTCTTTATCGATGTATTTAATTCTGGATTTGATAATGACTACTTCCGTATTAGAGTAGTTGATTTACCAGACGCTTGGCAATATAGGTTGTATGACAATGAAACTGGTCTTGAGTTAGCGGAGGAAGGAATACATTCACTAACGCCTGAGATTGGTTCACATCAAATAATGATTGTAAGGATGGAAGTATATCCTCCAAGTGATAGAGAAGCACAAGACATTGGATTGATTTCAATGACGATTAGTAGTGCAGGTGAAACGGACTTGGAAACTGAAATCGGATTTACAGTTCATCGCACATTTGGGGTTCTCGTTGAGGTTATTGCCGATAGCGATAGTGGAACACTTGCACATGTAGGGCCGGTAGCACCTGATGCAAATATGTGGTTTAGCCTACGTATTACAGACTCAAGTGAAAACGGGGCCTCGCAAACAACTTGGAGAATCATTCAACCGGATGCACTGTCAAGAAACACTGATGAAAATCCAAAATATGCTAATTGGGATTATTCGGTTTCTAATGGTTCAAATAGCGATATTGTAGTGGTAACTCTTGCTCAAGATGAGTATGTGGATTTGAAATTAGACATTGGTTTATTGTCTGAAGTAGAAGCAGGAAACCATACGATTTACACTCGTGTAATTGAAGAAGGAGTTGATTCTGAAATTGCAAGATACTTCGATTTACCAGTAGTCATTGAGGTTCAGAAAGATGTACGTGCAGGTCGCTTAGAAGTAACTCAAAAGAGCGAGAATACGCGCTTCTCACCTCAAGAAACAAAGAACATTGAATTCAGAATAGACAACCAAAACAATGTCCCTCTTGATGTGGTAATTACCTTGGATGAACCAACTGGTTGGGATGGGCTAATTAGGGCCTCATCAGATCAAGCAGGCGGCCCATTCATCATCCTACATTTGCCAGCATATTCCAATAGGGATTTCTCAGTCGAGATTACATCACCATCCCAATTGAAAAATAGTGAAGAAGTGTCATTTTCATTAACGATGACTCCGATGGATGAAAACTCACCATATGATGGAAATTACACTCAAATCAAGTCATTCAAGTTCAAGACAGAATGCAGTGGAATTTCCTGTATGTTTAATGAAATAATTAATCCCGAACCTTCAACACTTGCATTGATTATTGTTGTCATATTATTGGGATTGTACAGTTTCTATAACAAGGCAAAATTGTCTGGAGAACATAAGGAATATTTTGAAAGTGCTGAAGGAGAAGAGTTTGAAAACGATGAAGATTCCTTGTTGGAAGAACTACAAATTGAAGTTGAAGAAGATGATGATTTAGAGTTGCTCGACGAGCTTGAAAATCTCTAAACTAACTTTTCGCAGTGAAATATAGATTACTTTTTGCAATTTCCAATAATAGGTGTTCAGTATGGCGTTTGTCCATCTCCAATTAACGCCAATAAATGAGCAATGTATGAACAGCGTACCATTCCCCTTATGAGGCAAAAGAACAGCCCGAGGTTAGTGAAAACTATGCGTAAGTATTCTTCCCCCGCTTTGGCGCGCCCAGGATTGGAGATTTTGAAGCATCGAGATGTTCTCAAATCACTATCATTAGTTATGCTAATGGTGATGTCGACATTCGCTACAATTGACTTATATTCATACAGTGCTTTAGCAGCCACAGACCAAGATGGTGATGGATTAACATATGGTCTAGAATATTTGATGAATACTAAACCAAATGACCCAGATTCAGATAATGATGGCCTACCAGATGGGTGGGAATGGCAATATGGATTGAATCCACTTTCAAGTCAAGGTGGAGATGGTGCAACAGGAGACCCTGATGGCGATAGCATGACCAATTTGATGGAATACAATTACCTAATGCCTACAGGTTGGGATTCAACTACTACCCCAAATGTCCTTGACAAAGGTGTTTGGTGGAATGGAACAGTTCCAGTAAATAATTGGGATGAAGAAAATGCAATGCAATACACTAGAGTGGCTTGTGGAGGCAGTGGTGCTGATGGAACAGGCACTATTATTTTGTGCGATGAAGACCCAGTAGGGAATATCTGTACTAATGGATTTGATGATGATAAAGATGGATTCGTTGATTCAACCGATCCAGATAATGATGGTGATGCTGATTGTTCAAGCAACGATGACGATGGTGATGGAATTGCCGATGAAGACGTTGCTGGATGGGATACCGATGGTGATGGAATGCCTGATGGTTGGGAAGCAGCAAATGGATTGAATGCCACTAATCCATTCAATGATGATGGATCAAATGGAGACCCTGATGGTGATGGGCTGAACAATTTGATGGAATATGTCAATCCTTCTTGGACCACGATGTGCGGTGCAACACCTTGTTTCCGCAATGGTCCAAATGGTGTAGTGACTGAAACAGTTTCACCATGTAACCCAGCACAAGGAATCGGTCCAGGTGCTTGTGCAACACTCACTGCAGAGGTTGATGGAATAATGTCAACCAATCCACACAAAGCAGATACTGATGGCGATGGATTGAATGATTCATACGAAGCATTGACATTACTAACAGACCCAACAACTGCAGATACAGATAGCGATGGAGTTCCTGACGGAATTGAAGTCAATGGAGCATATGGAAATCCTCCTCAAGCTAGTGATCCTCGAAATAACAACACAGATGGTGATGCATTTGATGATGGTGCGGAAGATTTGAACGGCAATGGTGTCATGGACCCTGGTGAAACAGACCCAACACGCCGTGAAGACTCTGGTGATGCAGATAATGACGGTATCCAAAACTGGGAAGAAAATCTATCTTGTTCTTCTTGGAATATTGCAGATTCAGATTTCGGAGGAATAAATGATGGAGAAGAGCGAAATGTTTCTCACGGTACAGACCCATGTGACTCAATGATTGACTTTTCAACACTCCATGTCTCATGGAATAGTGGAACAAGTCAACTAACTGTCGGAAATGGTTCAGGATTCAATCCATCAGGAGGTGTTGGATGGTATAACGCATCGGGAACACTAAATTCTTTCGCCTATGCTACAGTTGTCAATGATGTGCTACAAGGTGTCTCAAATGGACCAGGCGTAGGTGTGTCAACAGTGGAGAACCGCAATGGTTCATTCTGCCATTATAGTGCAACTCACGCAGGTACAATCCTGACAACTCACAATTATTGTGATGACGATTATACTGATTCAGATGGTGATGGATTGGCTGACTGGCAGGAATTGTTGGGAACATTTGGTTGGTTTTCTAATCCTACATTAGTTGATACTGATGGAGATGGAGTCAATGATTATGATGAGGCTCGTATAGATGGAACAGATCCAAATCAACCTTGTTCCAATTTATTGGATGATGACATTGATGGTCTAAACAATTACTTCGAAGTAACTATTGGTTGTGATTTATCTTGGATTGGTATTACAAATGGTTCACAAGATGTATGGGTGACAGATATTACCATTGCAGATACTGATGCTGGTGGAGTAAATGATAGAACTGAATATTTTGATGGAACCAATCCAGAAAATGACCCGAGTGATGATTTACTTCCTGATGATTTTGATGGTGATGGAATTCCAGATGCTATTGAGAATCAAACTGGAACTGACTGGACTAACCCAGATACTGATGGAGGAGGAATGTTCGATGGTGATGAGTGTCCAATTCAATTCTGGTTTGTCAATTGTGTAGGTGCACCTTACAATCCATGGGATCCAACTGACGACTCAATCTCAAATGAGGTCGTATTCTGGGCAAATAATACAACAGGTACAGTAGATGTTTTCTCTGTACACCGTTGGAGACAAACGACTAATGATTTCTACACTGGAACGACCTATGCTCATATAGGCACGGCTCATCCGAGTTCTGTTGTCACTCTACCAACAACTAACAAAACAAATCTTGCAGATAGTGCTTTTGCAAATGATACAGTATTGTGGACGGTTCAAATGAATCGGCCAATCATGAATGGTGCAGTACCGATGCCAGATTCGTGGACCGAACTTTCGTTCTGGGCAGATGCAGGCGCTTCATTGGATGTGACAAATGACACCTACATGGTTACTGTCAATCCGGGGCCTATTAGTGAACTATGGGTCAATAATTCAGAATTTTACTTTGATTGGGCTAATAATTCAGCATCGTCGATAGCCAGTCCTGGTTTTGCTTATGAATTAGCACTGGACCCGAGTTTTACAGACTTAACTCACATGAATTCCGGTATTTTCAATATTACAAATGGAGTGATTAGCGATGCAGGAGCAACAGATGCTTATTCTAAGGCTTCAGCGATTTCAGATTTCTTAATCAACGGTAATTCAACAACTGAATTTAAGAGAAATTACAATGGTTCAGGTGCTCCAACAGAAGAGGATATGAGTAATATTCTTGTTGATATTGTACACGAAGGAACTTGTGGAGAATTTTCTGCAGCCTTTGTTACAATGGCACGTTTAGCTGGATTGCCAGCGCGATATGTTACCGGTTATGTCGGTGGAACATGGACAGGTAGTGGCTATGAAGTGTATTCAGAGCACCGTTCGTCTTGGGGCGAGGTAAAACTCCAACAAAATTCAGCAAATGGAAATTTGGACATGGGATGGGTTGCATTTGATGCTTGTCCAGCAGCTGAAGAAATTGAAATTGTCAACCAGACTGCTAGCCCATTGACTTGGGATAGAGATGGACAAACTAATTTCAGTGTTTCTGGTCAACTTAGATTTGCAGATAACTCAACTCCAATATCCAATTTACCACTCGTAGGTTATCTTGTTCCTCTTGATGAAGCAGACCTAGTGCCTGGTTCTGGCGGAGATCCTAGCAGAATGTTTTCTTCATCAAACAGTATGCCTGATGGTAATTTCACCATGCAAGGCATTCCTGCAGAAGCGATTCGCCCAGGAATTCATAGACTTGTAGTTGAGCATCATCAAAGTGGATATGTTTCTCACGGTGGCATTGTCTTAGATGTATACATCAATGTCACTGATGATTCACTAATCAATCATACTAGCCCACAACAGATAGATTCCCCAGTTGCAGGTGCAGGTGCGACGACAATTATCCAAGGATTGCTTTCATTTGAAAATCCGCCTACACAGTGGGCTGATACTATTGAAAACCAAACTGTTTGGCTAGAATTTGTTTCTTCGGTAAACGGCTTGACTAATCTTAGTGGTGATGTCGGCCCTGGAGGTGTATGGAGTATTGTTGTTGATTTAGATCCATTAGAATTCAAGACAAATATTTCTGCAACACTTGGCTACTCTGGCTGGACTGATACTTCTGTAACAACATTTACTCCACCACAATTCCACCTACGTCCATCTACTCATGCAATTATTCTCGATATTCGCGATGCTCCTAACTTAACTGCGACAGTTGAGGGTCCTTTGGCCAACAACAGTATATTCGTCTTAAATGACGATGTCCACATTAACGGTTCTGCGATGACAATAGGTGCATCTCCAGTAGCCATGTTAGGAAATCTTTCATTATCTATCCGACAAAATGATTCGGGAATGGAATGGCTTGAAGTATTCAATTTAACAGTAAATGGTACATTTACAATTACTCATCTTCTTACTTCAGCAGATACTCCTGTAGCTGCAGGTGTAATTGAAATTCAATTGCGCTTCTTCCCAGATGTATTATTAGCAACAGATGATGCAAATGTTTCCAACAATGCACCATATTGGTTGAAAGGAATACTTAATTTCTCAGTCGAAGCAATGCCACAAATGCGAGGCATGCCGACAAATGTTCGTGTACAAATAGAAGACCATAGAGGAGTAATCCAAGGGTTTGAAACAATTGGAGATTATGATTTCTTCTTTGATAATAATTGGGTAAATACTACCAATGACCCTGACTCTACAGTAATAACATTGAGTTGGGATTTGAATTCAAGTAAGATTGCTTATGATTATGTTCTTGATGTTTCTTTCAATGGTTCAGAATACTTCGTGCCATCAACAGGTTATGGTTGGCTAAGAACACAAGCAGAAGTTGGATGGAATATCAGTGTTGGACAGGATTGGAACCATTTGGGTACTACTACATACATTTACGGTGATTTATTCGATCCTGTACATTTAACTCCAATTCTTAATAACGATTCAATGCTTACTGTGTTAATGTTCTTACCTGATGGAAATGCGGTAGACCTTGCATATGGTATGCTCAATAATTCCACAGGTACATTCAATCTTTCAGTGACAATGCCAACTAATCAGCCGAGTAATGTATATGATTTCAATTTGGGAGTGGACTTTGATGTCGCTGCTCCAGTTGGTGGAGCATACTACCAGTTAGTTGACCTTACACCACCTTCAGAACCACCTCAACCTCCTAATTTCCCGTCGGTATTAGTGGGTATAGAATCAGAGTTTGTTGTGCAATCAGAACAGTCAAGGGTGATTGTAGGTATGAATAACTCTGTATTCCTAAACGCTTCTGTTTTCGATGTAGCTGATATGTCAAATGTAAGTGATGCAACTGTTGAGTTTGTATTTGATTATGGCAAAACTAATATTACCATTGGAACTGTTGTTTCAGATGCTTTTGGAAATGCAAGTTTATCATGGTCACCTTCAGGAATTAGTCCTGGTTACTATGACTTGAGAATGGTTGTTCACGATGATTTAACCGATGGACTGAGCATTGGTAATTCGAGACGTTCTGGTAATGACACCATAGTAAATATTACAGTTCAAGTGCATAGTGATTTCAGAATGGATAGTGTTCCTAACACTGTTACTGCTGGAATAAATTTCAATGTATTGGGACAAGTTCTTGATGCAGATAATGGAAGTAGACCTTTGATTAGTGCTGTTGCATTGACCGCGTTCTGGTTAGATAATCCGAATGAAACATTGATTGAAGGATATATTACTTCACAAAATGGAACATTCAATATTTCAATTCCTACTGATACTATGAACAATGGAACGACAAGAGGACAGAAAACATTGGTAATCAGTGTCTTGGAAGGTTCTTCCCCATTCTATCTAACCGCTTCAACTCAACACGGAATCTTGGTGATGGGAGTTTCTAGATTTGAGAATTTAATACCACTAAACCCTATTATTGTTAA
>Ga0206678_10003398_pt1 | contig 9941 bp, 8 predicted proteins | sample M180m12015metaG_FD_155453 | JGI IMG/M metagenome (GOLD analysis project Ga0206678, IMG submission 155453) | Ammonia-oxidizing marine archaeal communities from Monterey Bay, California, United States - M1 80m 12015 | ecosystem: Environmental > Aquatic > Marine > Intertidal zone | place: USA...
TAGCATGCCAAGAGTTGTATTTGCAGCAGCTAAAGACCATGTAATCCCCATAAAAAAACTTGGAACTGTTCATCAAAAATATGCCACACCTTATATGGCCATCCTGTTATATGTTTGTTTGGGCTTTTGCTTTTCTATCATTGGAGGTTTTAAAGAATTAGCTATTATTTCTAGTGCCTCTACACTGCTAATTTATCTCGGAATATCTTTTGCCACCATAAAATTAAAAACTTCAAAATTAAAAAACACAACTGATGGCTTTAAAGTTCCAGGAGGATATATAATACCAATAGCATCAGTTGTTGTGATCCTTTGGCTTTTATCAAAATTATCTCAAGAAAAAATAATGATGTTTATTGGAGTGTTACTTTTTTTGAGTATTGTATTTTTTTCGATCAAGTTATTTTCAAAAAAAAACTAATGAGTAAAAATATTGATAAATAATCACTTCGCCATTTCTTTTAAATTATGTAACAATACTTATGTCTAAAATATAATTCTATGCAATCTCTAGGTTTATTAAATAAACTCCAGAAATAATGAGTAGTAGCGCTAGTAAAGAAAAATAACTCCATTTATCTTTGTAAAACAATACCCCAAATAAAATGGTTAGTATGGGAGTTACCAAGCTAATTAATGCTGATATTAAAGGGTTTGTATACTGTAACCCCAAAAAACCAGTCCAAACTGCAGCAAAAATTATTACAGACATCAACACTATTGGAATTACTATTTTTTTGAAATGAAAATATCCTTTTTGAGGCACAAGAGAGGGTTTTGATAACACTAAAACAACTACTGATAAAAAGACAACTAGTTCTTGAATTGTTACAGAAATAATAGCAGGTATTGCTTGTTTTAAATTATACCAATGAAGCAAACTAGAACCAGCAAAGAAAAAAGACATCATGCTAAATAGAACTAATTGACGGAAAGAATACCTATTATTATTTTGAATTTGAAATACGTAGCTACCAAAACCAACTATAATTAATAACGAAGCAATCGTATAATTCTGAACCAATATGTTTTCAAAAAAATAAAGATATGACGCTATAAAAAAAACAATGATTAAGTTAAATACACCCAGTTGAGCCAGACTTCCTTTTTTAAGTGCTAAAATCATACAGATTAAACCAAGTGCACCTAAAATAGAAGCGCAAATTATACTTATAAAAGTTACGCTATGAATTATTTGAATTGCATCAAAATAAAATAATAAAATAATACTAATTCCAGTAACGCTAGTGAGGAAAGATCTAGAACCTATAACTATCCATAAATTAAATTTTGAGAGAGTACGCTTCCATAATAAATTATTTAAAGCATAAAAAACACTAGAAAGAATAAGAAATATCATTGAAACTATTGGTTTAGTAATTATGAATAAATCTATTTTGGGATGGCTTCAAATATATCTGTTTTTCTTTAAATAATAATGTAATTTATTTTGTAATTAAGAATAATTTGTAATAGCCTATTGTGAAAACAAATATTGTTATATAATAAAAGGAAAAGAGTATGAAAAAACGAATCATACTCTTTTTTGTGACTAATTAATCTTTTTCAATGAATAATTCCCTTGTACTTTATCTAGGGGGTAGTATTATACATGGAATTCAAATTTATGATATAGATTTTAGTATATTAGTACATATTTAGTACATCTATGGAAATTAAATTAAAAGAAATTACAGAAAAAAAAATAGGTTTTAAAATAAAAAGTTTAAACGACAGTAAAAGATTAAGCGAAATAATAGCCAATGAAATTGATTTGGAGATAAGCTACAATACCATCCGAAGATTTTTTGGTGTCGTTAAAAGCGTGCAAGCAAGTAATTTCACATTAGACACCTTATCAAAATTTAATAGTTTTGATAATTATTCTGATTTCTTAATTAATTTCAACTTAAGAAACAAGTGGAGGCAAGAATTTGAGATCTCAAGAATCATTCACAATAATGAGGAAAATAGATTAGTAGAATATATAGACAGTAGTCTTGGTCAAAAAAAAAGCTTTAACTTAAGATTAATTCAAATAATAAGAGAATTATTACTTATTGGAAATTTTAATCTAATTCGCAGGATTTTTGAACTCAAAAAAATGAATGCTAATAATTTTGACTATGACGGGAAAGTGCTTATTGGCGTGTCTATAGGATATTTATTACGAGTTGTAAATACAAAAGACAAAGCGTTTAGGCAACTGGTTTTAAATGAGAATTTTATAGACTTGATAATTACAATTTTTGTAGACTATGGAAGCGTAGGAACATATTATTTTGAAATTATTAAAATAATTCTCAACAACAACTCAAGAAAAGATGTACGAGTATTCTGTCAAGGAATTTTAAATTTAAAATTCTTTTTAGATAGAAAAAGTAATGAATCATTTTATATTTTAAAAGAAGAAGATGATTTTCACCCAATATTAAAAAGTAGAATATTTTCTCAATATCTGTTAATGGGTGATTCTGAGATAATATTTAAACTAAATAATTATTATCAAAAAAACCTTGTCAACGGTTTTATTCCAATAGAATATTTATTTGAAATAAATTTTACTAGCATACTAACTCGAAACTTTGAGGTAATGAAATGGATTATTGAAAAAATAACACCTGAAACAGATTACACATTCTTCTACAAGTATGAGCATTACAATAATTATTTATTTATGAAACTCATCTATTATACTAAAATGAATGATCATGAAAAAATTGCTACATTTGATAAACAGTTAACAATACAACGATTTAAATCATATACAGAAATGGCCCTCTTATACCATAACATATATAAATTTAAATGGAGTAATGATGTCAAGTACCTTTATGATTATATGAAAATAGCAAAAAAGCTGAATCCTGGATTTTTTACAAAAAAATACTTTTTTGACTATTTTAATTAAATTTTAAACTAATCCTTTCTTTACCTTTTTTATTGGAAAAAATATGAATTTTAGTAAGCTATCTAGTTTTTTATATATTGCCTAACTAAATAAAAATGTCTTGAAAAGAATACTAATTTCTGTAACAAACGATTTAACAACTGATCAACGTGTTGAAAAAACCTGTGAAGCTTTATCTGAAATTGGTTATGATGTTCTTTTAGTAGGTAGAAAACTAAAAAAAAGTCTTCCTATTCAAAGAAATTACAAGACAATTAGGTTTCGATTACTTTTTAATGTAGGCTTTTTATTCTATGCAGAATTCAATATACGTTTGTTTATCTTTTTATTATTTACCAAAAAAGATCTATTATTTTCAAATGATTTAGACACCCTTTTGCCTAATTATATAATAGGTAAACTTCAAAATAAAAAACTAGTTTTTGACAGTCATGAATTATTCTCTGAAATACCAGAGCTTGTTCATAAAAAAAGAGTTAAGAATGTATGGCTTTTTCTGGAAAAAAAAATCATTCCAAAACTACAAACTGTTATAACTGTTAGTGATTCCATAAAAAAACATTATCAAAATTTATATGGAATTTCTGCAATAGTAATTAGGAATATTCCAGAAATTAAAACAATTAGTCAAAAAAACTTTGAAATAGATACCAAAGGAAAAAAAGTAATTCTATACCAAGGGTCTGTAAATATTGGCAGAGGCATAGAACTAATGATAGACACCATGGCTTTGTTAGATGAATATCTATTTATAGTGATTGGAGATGGTGATATTCTAGAGCAATTAAAAGAAAAAGTAAGTAATCTTTCTTTACATGATAAGGTGAAATTTATTGGTAAAAAAACACCAGAAGAATTAAAAGAGCTAACTCCAAATGCAACAATTGGCATGAGTTTAGAAGAAGATCTAGGGTTAAATTACAGGTATGCTCTTCCTAATAAAATATTTGATTATCTACATGCCAATGTTCCTGTAATTGTTGCTGATCTTCCAGAAATGAGAAACCTCATTAAAAAACACCCCATTGGAGAAATACTAACCGAAAGAACTCATAAAATACTTGCCAAGACAATTATAAATATGACTAGCATTAGTTATGAGAAAGAGCTAAAAACAGCTAAGAAAGAACTAAATTGGTCTGAAGAAAAAGAAAAACTAATTTCAATTTTCTCTAAACTTGACAAATAAACTTCACATAATTTCATTTGATGTTCCTTACCCCACAAATTATGGAGGAGTCATAGATGTGTTTTATAAGTTAAAAGCATTGCATCATCTTGGCGTTATAATTTACCTCCATGTATTTGAATATGGCAAAGGTGAACAAGTAGAACTTAAAAAGTATTGCAAAGAAGTTTTCTACTACCCAAGAAACTCATTTGTGAAAAGTTTTTTTTCTAAAACTCCTTTTATTGTTAAAAGTAGAGGAAGTAATTTGTTAATAGCCAACTTAAACAAAAACGCTTATCCTATTCTTTTTGAAGGATTACATACAACCCTACCTGTTCTAAAAGACAGTCTTAAAGATCGAAACATCTATTTAAGAGCTCATAATATAGAACATCGTTTTTACAAAGGCTTAGAAAAAAGCGAATCCAATGCTTTTAAACGTACTTTTTTTAGAAGAGAATCTAAAAAGTTAAGGAGGTATGAGGAAATTTTAAAAAAAATGCAAGGTGTCTTTTCAATTTCACCTGTAGAACAGACCTATTTTAAGAATAAATATGGAGACAAATGTGTATATATCCCTGCATTTCATGATACTGAAAAACATACAAGCATACAACCAAGAGGAAATTTTATTTTATACCATGGACACCTTTTAGTATCAGAAAACGTAAAAGCTGCCTTATTTTTAATTGATGTTTATAAAGAAACTGATTATCAATTAGTGATTGCTAGTAACTATAAAAATACAGAAGTTATAACAGAGGTTTTAAAACATAGAAACATAACATTTAATCCTTTAACTGATGAGAACGACTTAAATATATTGTTTGAAAATGCACACATAAATGCACTTCCTACCTTTCAAAATACAGGAATCAAACTAAAACTTCTAAACACCTTACGCCAAGGAAAATTTATAATTGCCAATGACTATATGGTTAATGAAACGGGCTTAGAAACGCTTTGTGAAAAAGCCAATACAAAGACAGAGTTTTTATCAAAAACAGCCAAATTATTTAATAAAGATTTTGAGGTTTCATTTGTAGAAGAACGCAAAAGATTATTAGAAATTTTTGATTCAAAAAGTAGTGCGAAAAAAATAATAGATCTTATTTTTAAGAAGTAGTCTGTGCTAAAACTTCAAATAATTCTCCACCTTCACATTTAATTGTTTTTTGTTTGAATTTTACTATTAAGGCATAATCATGTGTTGCCATTAAGATACTTTTTCCGCTTTGGTGAATTTTATTTAATAAGTCCATAACCTCTAGAGAGGTTTTTGGATCTAAATTTCCGGTTGGTTCATCTGCTAAAATTAAATCTGGATCGTTTAACAGTGCTCTGGCAATTGCAACTCTTTGTTGTTCTCCTCCAGACAATTCATAAGGGTTCTTATAATATTTTGTTTTCATTCCCACGTCATCTAGCACCTCTTCTATTTTAGCTTTCATAGCTGCTTTATCTTTCCAACCTGTAGCTTTTAAAACAAATAAAAGGTTGTCAAATACGGTTCTATCGTTTAATAATTTAAAGTCTTGAAACACAATTCCAATTTTTCTTCTTAGAAAAGGAATCTCTTTATCTTTTAATTTTTTAAGATCAAAACCAACAATAGAACCAACACCTCTTTGAAGCTTTAAATCTCCATAAAAGGTTTTCATTAAGCTGCTTTTACCGCTACCTGTCTTCCCTATCAAATAAAAAAAATCTCCCTTATTAATTGTCAAATTCACTTTAGACAACACCAAATTATCTCGTTGATAAATATCTGCATTGTCTAAATGTAATATTGGATTTTCCATGAAATTGGTCTTTATACAAACCTACATAATTTTTTGGATAGATTTTAGTCTATTTGTAGGTCTAAATGATGAATAACATAAAATCAATTGCTATTTTTGGGAGTCATTTAAACAATTTTAAGATTACAAACCCAACAAAAAAAGAATTTGTACGTTATTAGTTTTACATAGTAAAAAACCATCAATGAAAAAGCCTTTTTTTTACCTAGTACTCGCCTTCTTGTTTTTTTCTATACATTCTATTCAGGTATGCGGTCAGCAAACTTCAATTAACACAAACTCCCAAGCAAACTTCAATCATGCATTAAAACTTTTTAATAGTAAAGCTTATGCAGGAGCCCAAAAATATTTTGTAGAAGTTTCTGAAGATGCAAATAACAAATCAGGCATTAAAGCAGATGCAGATTACTATGATGCCATGTGCGCTATACGCTTAAATCAAACAGATGCCGATAAAAAAGTACTCGCTTTTGTAGAAGACTACCCTAACAGCAGAAAAAAAGATAAGGCCTATTTTACTGTTGGTAATTATTATTTTGCCAATAAAAAAGCGGCATATGCCTTAAAATGGTATTCAAAAGTAAACCCTGATGCTTTATCTGTAGGGAACAAAAAAGAATTAGATTTTAAAATGGGCTATGCTTTCTTAGCAACTAGAAATTTAGACTTAGCAAAAAATAAATTTATTGCCTTGATTAATGATCCTAAATATGGGAATGATTCTCGTTATTATTTCGGTTACATCTCCTATAAGCAAGAAGATTATGAGGTTGCAGAAAAAACATTAGAAGAAATTGCCAATGACGAGGCTTATAAAAGTGAAGTAACATATTATTTGCTAGACATCAGTTTTAAAGCTGGAAGGTTTGAAAAATGCATTGAGGTTGGCTTAAAGTTATTAGATAAAGCAAAACCTAAAGAAGTATCTGAAATTTCAAAAATTATTGGAGAAAGTTATTTCAATCTAGAAAAATATGAAGATGCAATTTCTTACTTAAGAGTTTATAGAGGTAAAAAGGGGAAGTGGAATAATACAGATTACTACCAGTTAGGCTATGCTTATTTTAAGCAAAATGATTTTGAAAATGCTGTAAATAATTTTAATAAAATTATTGATGAGAAGAATAATGTTTCTCAAAAAGCTTATTACAATCTTGGTGAATGTTATATCTATCTAGAAAAAAAACCAGAAGCTCTAAATGCTTTTAAAAGTGCCAGTGAAATGAACTTTGATCTTAAAGTAACGGAAGACGCTTCATTAAACTATGCCAAGCTTAGTTACGAGGAAGGCAACCCCTATAAAAGTGTTGCAGAAGTATTACAAGACTTCTTAATAACATATCCAAAATCTCCTAGCTATGAAGAAATTAACGGATTGGTAGTAACCTCTTATTTATACCAACAAGATTACCAAGGAGCTCTTGATTATTTAGGAAAGAATAAAAGCAAACAAAATCTAAATTTAAGTTACGAGGTATCATACTTCAGAGCTATTCAATTGTTTAACCTAAATAAACTAACAGAAGCCCTTTCTTATTTTAAAGAAGGAAAAAAAGCTTTGGAGACAGCTATTAAAGCAGTAGCTATATATTGGAGTGCCGAAACAAATTATAGATTGGGAAATTTTCAAACAGCTTTAGATGAGTTTATCAACTTCAAAAAAACAGCTTCAAAAGAAATTGAAGAATACCAACTAATTAATTATAATATTGGATATAGTTATTTTAAATTAAAAAAATATCCAACGGCAGCGAAAGAATTTCAAAACTTCATCAATACAAAAAATGAAGATATGACCATGAATGATGATGCTACCATACGAATGGGAGATAGTTTTTTTGCCACCAAAGAGTATCGCAAATCTATTGAAGCCTACAAAAAAGTAGTTGATCAATATGGTGCGAGTGCAGATTATGCTCAATACCAAATGGCAATGAGTTATGGCTTCCTAGAAAAGAACAACTTCAAAATACGTGAATTAGAAAATTTGCTAACTAATTTTGAATTATCAAATTTTAGAGACGATGCCTTGTTTCAATTAGGAAATACCTACTCTGCTCAGAAAGACACAAAAAATGCTCATAATGCTTACAAAAAATTATTTCAAAATTTCCCAAAAAGCTCCTACACTGCCAGAGCTTTATTAAGAGATGGTTTATTATTCTACAATGATAATAAAAACGTAAAAGCATTGAAAAACTATCAAGAAATTGTTGCTAAATATCCAAACTCTTCAGAAGCAAGAGAAGCAGTTAACAATGCTAAAAATGTGTACATAGATCTAGGTACTGTAGACGAGTATGCTGTTTGGGTAAGAGGAATTAGTTTTGTAAATATTACAGACGCAGAATTAGATAATACAACCTATGAGTCTGCTGAAAATAAGTTTTTAGCTAATGATGTTCCTAAAGCTATTGAAGGATTTAAAAAATACATACAAGCTTTTCCTAAAGGGCTTCATGCTTTACAAGCTAATTTTTACCTCGCACAATTACTCGTTAAAACAAACTTAGAAGAAGATGCTATTGCAAATTACCAATATGTTTTAGCACTTCCCCAAAGTGAATTTAGTGAAGAAGCTCTTAATAAACTATCACAAATTTTATTAAAAAAAGAACAATGGACTATTGCAATTCCATTACTAGAAAGATTAGAACAAGAAGCTAATTTGACTTTAAATATTGTGTATGCACAAAGTAATTTAATGAAAGGGTACTATCAGTCTCAAGAATACAAGAAGGCAGTTAACTATGCTGAAAAAATCTTATTACAAGATAAAATAGACGCAATTGTAGAGTATGATGCGAAAATTATTATTGCTCGCTCAGCCTTTCAAACAGAAGACTATCTAAAGGCTGAAGAATTTTATACCGAAGTAGAAAGAAATGCAAATGGAGAATTAAAAGCAGAAGCATTGTACTACAGTGCATACTTTTCTAATAAGAAAAAACTATATGAAGTTTCTAATAAAACAATACAACGTATTACCTCAGATTTTTCTTCCTATAAATATTGGGGGTCAAAAAGTTTTATTATTATGGCTAAGAACTATTATGCCTTAGAAGACTCGGATCCTTATCAAGCTACCTATATCTTAGAAAACATCATTAAGAATTTTACTCAATTTGATGATGTAATTAATGATGCTAAAAGCGAATTAAAAAAAATAAAAATCAATGAAGCTAAAACAAATAATTCTGTAATAACTCCTAAAAATTAAGACTAATGAAAACCTATATTTTAGCAGTTATTTTTATGGCAAGCACACTTCAAGTTTTTTCTCAAAAAAAGTCAAAAAAAGGAGTAAAAAAGAAAGATTCTATAATTGAAGTAATAAATGTAGTAACCTCCTATACACCAACAGTTTCTGATGCTTTTAAACTAAACAAAAGTCCAAAAATTAAATTGAGTGAAACCACCAAAAAGAAAAAACTAAGCTATGCTATTTTTTCTGCACCAGTAGCCTCTACATTTGTACCTAAAAGCGGAGTGGTTAAAGGGATTGATGTTGGCATAAAAGAACGACTGTATGATAATTACTTAGCCCTTGGTTTTGGAAATTACACCACACCATTCATAGAGGTTTTCTTGCATCAGAATAGAAAATTTGAAACAGATTATGGTGTTTATTTAAACTATATATCCTCAGAAAACGGCATAAAAAATACTTCGTTAAATACTGGATACTCTAGTCTAAATCTTGGAGGGTATTATATGAAAGAAGCGCGAAATTTTACTTGGAAAATTGGCGGAAATATACAACAACAAAAACACAACTGGTATGGGTTACCTGCCATTACTTTTGATAACGAATCTATTGAAGAAATCGCAGAAAAACAAGCCTACGGGTTCTATGAACTAGAAGGTGAACTTATTTTTGAAGATTCTTATTTTAGCAACATTAAAACATCATTAAGTCTTTTTGATGATCTTTTTGGTAGTAAAGAAATTGGCTTTTCACTGAAACCAAATTTTAATTTTCCTTTAGCTAGAATTAATAGAAATCTAAAAGACCTAGAACTTCAAACAAGTATTCATTACTTACAAGGTGAGTTTC
>Ga0206678_10003399_pt1 | contig 9938 bp, 10 predicted proteins | sample M180m12015metaG_FD_155453 | JGI IMG/M metagenome (GOLD analysis project Ga0206678, IMG submission 155453) | Ammonia-oxidizing marine archaeal communities from Monterey Bay, California, United States - M1 80m 12015 | ecosystem: Environmental > Aquatic > Marine > Intertidal zone | place: USA...
GGTTCATGGCGCCCTCGACAGGAATCGAACCTGTGGCCTACCGCTTAGGAGGCGGTCGCTCTATCCGACTGAGCTACGAGGGCGAGGGCGGCGCGTTATGTGGCGCGTTACTGCCGATAACGGTCTTCCTCGCTGTGAAGGTTACCGGTGGGCCCGGTTTGGCCTCTTGGGATCGAGCTTTGGTGGGGGTTTGGCTGTGTCGGGGCGCGGCGGAGCCACCTGTATTCCGCTTTCCGGAGGAGGCAGCGTTTTAGGTGGTGAAGGGCAGTTGTTGGCCGGTTCTCAGCATCCTGGCGATGGTGGCCCTGATGTTGAGGTGCAGCGCTTGGAACAGCAGGTGGATTCGCATCCGTGGGTGGCCGACGGCTGGGGCGCGACGGTGGGGCTTGTGCTGGTTCTTGAGATGCGAGTTCAGCGACTCGGACACGGGGCGCAGCGCGATCATGCGATCGAAGGCGGGGGTGCCTTCGGGGTGTAGCCGAAGGTGCTCGGCCCTTTTGACTTTTCGGTTCTTGTCTTCGTCGGCCGTCTTGCCGACGAAGCGCTCGGGATCCTCGATCACTGCCGACGGCTCGAGGATGCCGGTGCGTTCGCCGTCGAGGTGGAAGTCGTGGCTTCCGAAGCGCTGGCCGAGATCACCAAGCGGACCTCGCTGCTGACCTCATCGATCGGTGGCGGCCCTGCCGGCGACATCATCTTCCTCTTCACCGAAGACATCACCGGCGAAAACCCCGATCCGCCTCGCCATGTCCGCCGGTACGGCAATGTCGGGCAGACCGTCGCCCAGGCCCACCGAGAACGCGTCGAGGCGCTCCGGGCGTTCCACCACGACGTCGCCGAGTCGCGGTTCCCAGGACCGGCCGAATCGGTGGCGATGTCTGAGGGCGAGGACGCGAAGCTGCGCCAACAGCTCGAGCAGATGGACTGAGCCGTCGCGCCCGACCGATCATTGTTCGAGAATCCAAGCGGCGAACGCTCGTGCGGCCTCTGATCGGTGGCGTTCGGGTTGCTCGACCAACCAGTACGAGTCGTCGACGGGGCAGGCGTGTTCGAACGGCCGTGCCAATCGCCCGTCGGCCAGGGCGGCGTCGGCAAACAGGTCGAGGGTCATAGACAGTCCGGCTCCTCGCTCGGCGGCGGACAGGCCGACGGCGTACGTGCTGGCGAGGTGGACCCGTTGGCTCGCCGGCAGCGCTTGGTTCTGGCTTCGAAGCCAGTGACGCCAGCCGATCGACATCGCGCTGCAGTCGAACAGCGTGTCCGTCCGCCAGTCGGCTTCACCGGCCATGGCGGGCGAGCACACGGGGAAGGCGTGGGTGCGCCGCAGGAGCGTGCCGCCAGCTACCTCGCGGGCGAAGCGGATCTCCACGTCGGCCGCGGGAGCCGTGCGTTCGGGGTCGTGGATGATCGTCACGAGATCGATGACGAGGTCGGGGTGCTGCCCGATGAAATCCGAGAGTCGTGGCGTGAGCCAATAGATCGCGAACGACAGATTGACCTGCACGGTGAGGTGGAGCTCGTCGCGGCGGCCGAACACCGCTTGGGTTCCCGTCGCCAGTGCATCGAGCGCCTGCTGGACGACGGGAAGATACGCGATGCCCGCTTCGGTGAGGTCGAGCGATTGATGTCGACGTACGAATAGCGGTCGCCCGGCGTGCCGCTCGAGCGCCTTGATCTGTTGGCTCACCGCCGGTTGCGACAGATGAAGTTCCTCCGCGGCTCTGGTGAACGAGAGCAGTCGTGCCGCCGCCTCGAACACCCGCAACTGGTTCAGCGGGGGAAGTGTGTCGAACGGGGCCATAGAACCATCATAAGTTGCACTTATCTACTGTGGGAAGATTCGTTGCTTGTGCCGCTCGGGGTGTGCAGGCAGATTGACTCCCGTGACCGCGCCAACATCGTCGAACCGCACCCGGATGCACCGAGCCAAGGGGTACGACCCCGAGCCCATGAATGTGCCGCCGCTGTTCCAGACACCGAGTCGACCACTGGCCATGCTGCGATGGCTGATCGCCAAGTTCATGTGGCCCCAGTCGCTCGCCTGGATCGGTCTGGCTGCCCTGGCCTACCACCTCTTCACCCCAGGCCTCGGCCGCTTCGCCTCGCTCAGCGTCGACGACGTCGGCCTCCTGTGGCTCCGCAATGTCGGGTTGATGCTGGTGGTGATCGGGGGTCAGCACTGGTGGCTCCACATCCGCAAGAGCCAGGGCACCGAGTTCAAGTACGAGTCGCGCTGGTTGGCGACGAACCGGAAATCGTTCCTCTTCAACAACCAGACCCGCGACAACATGTTCTTCACGCTGGTGAGCGGTGGAGGCATCGCAGCGCTCTACGAGGCGATCATGTTCCGCCTCTACGCCACCGAGTCAATCCCGCAACTCGAGTCGCTCTGGGCGGTCGCAGCGATGACATTTGCCGTGTTCTGGATGGAAGCGGTGCACTTCTATCTCAATCATCGACTCCTGCACCTCGACCCGCTGTATGGCTGGTTCCATGCGCTGCATCACCGCAACGTGAACACCGGCCCGTGGTCGGGAATCTCGATGCATCCCGGCGAGCACGTCCTCTATCTGTCGTTGCTGTTCGTGTTCCTGCTGTTGCCCGGCTCGCCGTTCATCATCACGTTCTGCAGCGTGTACCTGATGATCTCGCCGTCGCCCTCGCATTCGGGTTTCGACCGTTTCAAGATGACGGAAGGCACGAACTTCCACGGGGGCGACTACTTCCACAACCTGCACCACCGGTACTTCGAGGTGAACTACGGGATGTTGCTGCTGCCGCTCGACAAATGGTTCGGCACCTTCCACGACGGCAGCATGGAAGCCCATGAAGAAATGAAGAGCCGCCGCCGAGCAAGTGCCGAAGCGGGCGACACCGAAGCGGTCATCGGAGGAGACAGCAAGTGAAACGGATGTACGACTTCGGTCGAGCACCGGCCAAACGCGACTACACCGTCAAGGACCTGAAAGACCTGAAGGGGTCGGGCACGGTTCTGTCGATGAGCAACCCGGCGAATGAGGCCGAGCTGCGTGCGTGCCTCGAAGCCGAGATCGACCTGCTCACGGTGTGGGCCGAACAACTCGACGAGTGCCGCCGGATCGCACCAACCCAGTTCATGGGGATCGGCTCGACATGGGCGCAATTCGGAACGGCCGACGAGATTCTCTCGCACGCCGTCGACCTCATGGGCCGCGGCGCCGACATGTACTACACGATCCGTTCGTACGAGGTCATCGAGCGCCTTGCCAACGAAGGGATACCTGTCCAATCCCACATCGGGTTGATCCCGACCTTCAGCCACCACGCCGGCGGATTGCGTGCCTATGGGCGCACTGCCGACGAAGCGATGGAGATCTGGAAGACGATGCGGCGCCTCGAAGACGCCGGCTGTTTCGCCGTCGAGGTCGAATGCATCGCCGAGGAGTTCCTCACCGCCGTCAACGACAAGACCTCGCTGGTGACGTGCTCGCTCGGTTCCGGCCGTGGCGGAGACGCCGTGTTCTCGTTCGTCGCCGATGCCTGCGGCGAGCCCTCGGAGGAAGCCCAGCCACCAAAGCACGCGTACGCCTGGGGCGACGTCGGCCGCCTCCACAAGCAGATCCACGAGGAGCGGGTCGCCGCGATGAGCCAGTTTCACAGCGAGACCCGCGCCGGCAACTTTCCCTACGACTCGACCAACATTTCCATGCTCGAGGGTGAACACGACAAGTTCCTCGAAGCGTTGGACAACGTGTAGCCGCCACACCGAAGGAGAATCGATGTCACTCACAGACACTTCGACACCGCTGTCGGACGAGTCCCGACAGCAGGTTCGCGTCGATCTGGCCGCCGCGTTCCGGTGGACCGCGCGCATGAACATGCACGAGGGCATCTCGAACCACTTCAGCTATGTCGTTGCCGACGATCCATGCACGTTCCTCGTCAACCCGTACGGCAAACACTTCTCGAAGATGCGGGCCAGCGACCTCATCACGGTGGATGCCACCGACCGGGCCGAACTCGACCGCGACGACGTCGATCAGACCGCCTGGTCGATTCATGGTGCGATTCACCGAGCGGTGCCCGAAGCTCGCTGCATCATGCATTTGCACTCCAAGTACGCGACAGCTCTCGCGAGCTTGCGGGACAAGACGCTGCCGGCGATCGACCAGAACACCGCCCGCTTCTTCGAGAGCGTCGCGATCGACGAGCGATACGACGGCATGGGAGTCGGCGATGAAGCCACGAGGCTCGCGACCGAGCTCGATGGCAAGCCGATCGTGTTGATGGGCAATCACGGCTTCATGGCGATCGCCCCAACCGTTGCCGAAGCGTTCGATGAGATGTACTTCTTCGAACGGGCCGCCGAGACCTACATCACCGCCCTCTCGACGGGGCGTGAACTCCACGTGCTGCGCGACGAAGTCGCCCGCAAGACGGCTCGGCAATGGGAGTACTACGCCTCGTCGGCTGACCGGCACCTCGCCGCCCTCAAAGAGATCCTCGACGAAGAAGAACCCGAGTACTCCCACTGAGTCGGGCTACGGCTGTTGGCCGCTCCGACTCGCTACGGCCGTTGGCCGTAGTCCTGCCAGGGCCGGTCGCGGTCGGCGATGACGGCGCGTAGGCCACGCTGCTCGATGTCTTCGGCCCATTGGAGGGCTTCTTCGGTGTGGCGGGCGATGCCGTCGAAGAAGGTGCCGAGCATCTGGGTGGAGCGCAGGCCCATGTTCTCGTAGGCCTGGTTGATGAGGAGCTTGTTGAGGGCGAGCTGGTTGGCGGGGATGGTCGCGAGGCGGCGGGCTTCGGCTTCGGCGGCGGTGGACAGCTGGTCGGCGGGGTGGACTTCGCTGACGAGTCCGATGCGGTGGGCAGTCGGGGCGTCGATGGCGCGGCCGGTGAGGAGGTAGTGCTTGGCGTGTTCGAGGCCGAGTCGGTGGATCCACATCATGGTGGTGGGCAGGCCGTAGATACGGCTGGGGGCGTAACCGATGTGGGCGTCGTCGGCCATGAAGAGCAGGTCGGCGCACATGACGAGGTCGGTGGCGCCGCCGATGGCCCAGCCTGCGATTTCGGCGATGACGGGTTTGGGGCACTCCCACAGCGACATGAACCGGCGGACGTTGTGGTTCATGAACTGGTAGTCGCGCACGGGGTCCCAGTTGCCAGGTCGAGGTTCTGGGCCGGGGGCGTCGTAGGGAGTGTCCCAGGCATCTGGCTGGGTGGGGCCGGAGAACTCATTGACCGAGCTGAGGTCATAACCAGCGGTGAGGCTGCCACCGGCACCTCGGAGCACGATGGCGCCGACGTCGACCGAGGCAGCGGCCTCCGCAACGGCATCGGCGATGCCCTGGACCATGTCGTTGGTGAGGGCGTTGAGCTTGTCGGGCCGGTTGAGGGTGATGACGGCGATGCCGTCTTCTTCGGTGTAGAGCACGGTTGGTTCGCTCATCGGTGCAGCGCTCCGTTGTAGTGGGGGCGAAACGACGTTTGGATCTGATCGGCGACGAGGTCATGGAGAGGGTTACCGATCGTCTCGGGATGTCGCCTGAGCACGTAGGCGACACGGGGCGCTACCGGGAGTTCGGGAGTTCCCGTGGTTGCGAGGTCGGTTTCCTCAATCACCATGCGGTTGAGTAGCGCGATACCCGCCCCGTTGATGAGGGCGGTCTGGACCGCAGCGATGGTCGGGAGTTCGTAGCTGACTTTGTAATTGGTGCCGGCGTCGGTGAGGAGTCGGCTGGCGACAGTGCCGAAGAAGCAGCGCGGACCCCAGGTGACAAGCGGGAGCGGCGGAGAGGCGAAGAAGTCGACGCCGGGACTGTGCGCCCACACGAGGTCATCGCGATCGAGCACCACGTCCTCGGGAGTGATGTCGGGTTCGAGTGCGATGGTGACGGCGAGGTCGATACGGCCGTCGGCGAGCCATTCGTCGAGGGTGGCGGGTTGCTCGAGGCTGATCTTGAGATCGACGTCGGCGGAGTGACGGCGGAACCAAGGGGCGACCGTGTCGAGGAGGGGCGTGACGCTGGCACCCTCGGTGGCGCCGACGCGGACCGTGCCACCGGTGTCGATGGGAGTGAAGCGCCGAACGGCGGCGTCGTGGGCGCCGATGATCTGGCGGCCGTAGGTGAGGAGCTCGTGACCATCATCGGTGAGGCGCAGGCCTCGGCCTTCCCGGCGCACGAGCGTGCAGCCGGTCCGTTCTTGGATCCGTTTGAGCTTCCAACTCACGGCGGAGCGAGAGAGGTAGAGATGGTCGGCGGTGGCCTGGAGGCTGCCGGTGTCGGCGAGGGTCTGCAGGGTCCGCAGCGAATCGATGTCGAACTTCACGCCGGTGGCCAATGGTTGACAGAAGTTGCTCGATGAACTCGATGAAGTCTCACTTGTGTCATCTTTGTCGAGCGACGACGATGATGCAATGACTTCTCCGACCTCACGCCTCGACGGCTACCGCTTCGCGGTCAAGTCCATCGAGCAGATCACGAGGCGTCCGACCGAGTTCGCCCGGTCGATGCTGCCGCACCCGCTCAGCTATCAGGAACTGGCGCACGACCCCGAGTACATGCTCTACAACGGCCGACTCACCCCGTCGGCGTTCGTGGATGTGTCCGATGACGAGATGTACTGGAAGGTCCGCCGCGAAGTGATCTTGCGACACACCGGCGAGCTTCCGATCGAGATCGTCGGCCCGGATGCCGAGCGACTGCTGAACCGGGTGTTCGCCCGGAACGTATCGAAGGTGCAGGTTGGTCGATGCAGCTACCAGTTCGCCTGCTACCACGACGGTGGTCTGATCAACGACGGCGTGCTGTTGCGGCTGGCCGAGGACCGGTTCTGGATGGCCCAGGCCGACGGCGACCTGTTGAACTGGTACCGGGCCCACGCCGTGAATGACGACGGCAGCCCGATGGACGTGAGGATCTTCGACCCCGCCGTATGGGTGAGCCAGGTCCAGGGGCCCCGCTCACTCGAGGTGCTCGAAGCGGTCATCGACGGGCCGATGCCCGAGCGGTTCAACTACTTCGACATGGCCGCGGTGTCGATCGCCGGGCAACCGGTCGTGATCGGCCGATCAGGGTTCACCAACGAGCTGGGTTGGGAGTTCTACCTCACCCCCGACATCGACATCGCCGCCGTCGGCGACCGCGTCCTGTCGACGGGCGATGCGTTCGGGATGATCATCACATCGTCTGGCGTGTTCCGTGCTCGCCGGATCGAAGCCGGGTTGCTCAACGCCGGCTCCGACTTCGACGCAACCACGACGCCATTTGCCGCTGGGCTTGGCGGCTTCGTCGACTTCGACAAGGGCGACTTCATCGGACGTGCCGCGCTCCTCGACGCCGACCGGTCTTGTCGCACCTGGGGGCTCCGCACGAACGGCGGCGTGGCCGACCTCGGCGACACGCTGACTGTCGACAGTCGGCCGGCCGGGCGGGTGTGTTCGAGTGGCTGGTCGCCCTACCAGCAGTGCGGGGTGGCGATCGTGCGAATGGATGACACCACGGTCGGGCCGGGAGCCGCGGTCGAGGTCGTGTGCGCCGATGGCGAGGTCCGAAGCGGCGAGCTGTGCGCCCTGCCGATGTACGACCTCGAGCGCCTGATCCCCCGAGGCAAGCTCGTCGACATCCCGGAGGTCAGCTGATGTACGACCTGAACCTGACCGAAAGCTACGTGCCGCCTCAGCCGGACGGCACCCCCGCTCGACCAGCCATGACGCCGCTGACGACCTCGCATGCCGCCGGCCCGAGCGAGCCCGAAGTCCGCGAACTCACGTTGGGCGAAGCGCTGGCCGAGGCGGCGCGCGAGTGGCCTGACCGGGTTGCGCTCATCGAAGGCCGCCTCGATGGGGCGCTAGGCCGTGCCTGGACCTACGCGGAGTTCCTGAACGAGGCCGAGCGGGCCGCCCGGGCTCTGCGGAGCCGTTTCGAGCCGGGTGACCGCATTGCGGTGTGGGCCCACAACATCCCGGAGTGGGCGCTGCTGCAGTTCGGCACGGCGATGGCGGGGATGGTGCTCGTCACGGTCAACCCGGCCTACCAGCAGGCCGAGCTTGACTATGTCCTGCACCAGTCAGGTGCGCGGGCGTTGTTCACGGTCGATGAACACCGCGGCAATCCGATGCTGGCCATGGCCCGAGCCGCACAGCCGAGCTGTCCGGCGCTCGAGGCCGTGGTCCGTTTCGCTGACTGGGAGGCGTTCTGTACGACCGGCTCGGGTCAGTCAGGCGAGCTCCCGGTGATGGCACCTGGGGATCCGGTGATGATCCAGTACACGTCGGGCACGACGGGCTTCCCCAAGGGCGCGGTGCTCCATCACCGGGGTCTGGTCAACAACGGTCACCACTACTTCGACCGGATGGGCGTGAAGCCCGGCGACACCTACATCACCCAGATGCCGCTGTTCCACACTGCTGGTTCGGTCATGTCGATGCTCGGGTGCATCGGCCTGCGCTGCACCCAGGTGCTGGTCGACCAGTTCGACCCCGGCCTCGTGCTCCGGCTCTGTGAAGAGCATCGGGTCAACGGCATGCTCGGCGTGCCGACGATGCTGATCGCGCTGCTCGAACACCCCGACTTCGACACCACCGACCTCTCCGCGATCACCGCCGTCAGCTCCGGAGGCTCCGTGGTCCCCGAACAGCTGGTGCGTACCTTCGAAGACAAACTCGGCGCACCGTTCACGATCCTGTTCGGCCAGACCGAGTGCTCGCCGACCGCCACCATGAACTTCGTCGACGATTCGATCGAGGACAAGGCCCTCACCATCGGTACCGCCATGCCCAACACCGAGGTCAAGATCATCGACCCCGAGACCGGCGACACGGTTCCGATCGGTGAGATCGGCGAACTCTGCGTTCGGGGCTACCACGTCATGTTGGGCTACCACGACATGCCCGACCAGACCGCCGAGGCAATCGACGAGGACGGGTGGCTGCATACGGGCGACCTCGCCGCCATGGACGACCGTGGCTACTGCACAATCGAGGGCCGCCTCAAGGACATGATCATCCGCGGGGGAGAGAACATCTACCCCAAGGAACTCGAAGAGATGCTGCTCGAGCACCCGACCGTGGCCGAGGTCGCCGTTGTGGGTCTGCCCGACGACAAGTACGGCGAGGCCGTCGGCGCCTTCGTCCGCGCGGCTCCTGGCGTGATCATCGACGAGGCCGAACTGTTCGCCTATGCCCGCGAGCGGCTCGCCCCACACAAGACACCCAAGCTCTGGATCACCGTCGACGAGTTCCCTCTCACCGGCTCGGGCAAGATCCAGAAATACGTCCTCCGTCAGCGATGGGAGAACGCCAGCTTGTAACCCCGGTCTCAGGCCGCCGCCGGAAGCGTCACCCAGCCGCTGCGATGGCGAGGGTTAAGGCTGGAGCGTGCTTGTTTGTCGCTCTTGTCGTGGTCGCCGCGGTCCTTGGCGGAGATTCCGATCCCCTAGCGGTCAAGTTCGACCCTGGGAACGCGACGCTTAAAGTCGAGTGCTCACCACCCAGCAGTGAAACAAGCCCGTACGACGACCCTGGTGGTCCGGTCACCTTCTCCGACGGATATTGGATCGACTACCTGGAGGGAGGGCGGCGCGTCATGTGGCGCGTTCCTGATTCGCCCTTAGCGCGTTCCCAGGGCCACCGGAGCATCCCCGAGAACCCCTTCGTTGCAGGGGTTTGGAGGTTTCGCGCCACCCTCTACGAGGGCGAGGGCGGCGCGTTATGTGGCGCGTTACTGCCGATAACGGTCTTCCTCGCTGTCAAGGTTACCGGTGGGCCCGGTTTGGCCTCTTGGGATCGAGCTTTGGTGGGGGTTTAGCTGTGTCGGGGCGCGGCGGAACGGGGAGTTCGCCCGCTACGTCGAGTTCACCTGGACCTCGGTCGACCAGTGACGTGTCCCAGCCCGGAGTCTGGTGGACTGGCGATGATCGGGGGCGATCCCGGGGGGAGGAACAGACATCGACGA